>Ga0070698_100000900_pt1 | contig 32637 bp, 26 predicted proteins | sample KBSK1502metaG_FD_65477 | JGI IMG/M metagenome (GOLD analysis project Ga0070698, IMG submission 65477) | Corn, switchgrass and miscanthus rhizosphere microbial communities from Kellogg Biological Station, Michigan, USA - KBS K1-50-2 metaG | ecosystem: Host-associated > Plants > Roots >... | reverse complement strand
CCCCGGAGATAGCCAGCGAACTCTTCAACAACTCCCGGCGGTCAAGCTTCATAGATACGCTCCACTGGTACTTCGAGGTTGAACCACCAGTGGGCAAGGTAGGCAAGTGGTCCGCAGAGCTCCAACTCTGCGTGCCTGATCATCTACAATCATTGTAACTCGGGTGTTAAACCGTAGCTCGGCCGTTAAGCCGTTAACTCGGCTTTGAACCGGCCCCTCAGCTCGCGGACAGCACTTCTGCGGCAAAGGCCAGCCCGTGGCTCTGCAGCCTCGCTGCAGGTACGGACACCGAGCCATCTCTTACGGACAAATCTAGGCCGCGGTGCTCGCCTGCGCCGCCGCTGGCTTGTACTCCGGCTTGTAGACATGCTGGCGAATGAACGCCACCATGTCGGCCGGTTGCTTCACACGCGCGAGTCCGGAATCAAACACGAGCTTCGCAACGCGGGCAGCCGTCTGGATCTCCGTTTCCAGAATGTTCGATTGTAGCGGATAAAGCAGGCCCTGCTTCAGCAGTTCCGAGGGCACCTGATCCGCCACTGCACGCGCAGCCTCGATGAACATTTCGTCCGTCACCCGAGACGCTTGTGTCGCAAACACCGCCATTCCTATCGCCGGGAAGATGTAGAAGTTGTTCGCTTGGCCCGGCAAGAACGTCTGCCCATTGAGGTGGACAGGCGGAAATTGCACGCCGGCCGCATAGATCGCTTTGCCTTTTGACCACGTGTAGGCCTGTTCGGGTGTGCACTCGGCATGCTCGGTCGGGTTCGAAAGGGCCAAGACCACTGGGCGCTCGTTGATGCGCGACATCGCCTCGATGACCTTCTGTGTGAAGGTGCCGCCAACAGTGCTGACACCGATGATCGTTGTTGGCTTGATGGTCTCGATCGCCGCTACGAAATCGCGAGTCGGCGCGTGCTTGTGTACATAAGGCTTCTGGAAATCGACGAGGTCCTTGCGTGTGTCTTCTAGCAGGCCGTTGATGTCGAACATGTACACCCTTGCCTGCGCCTGGTTCCGTGTCAGTCCCTCACCAACCATCGCCGAACAAAGGAGGTTGGCAAGACCAATGCCTGCCGAGCCCGCTCCCAGGAAAAGGTATCTCTCGTCGCTCAGCTTCGTGCCTTTGATCTTGGCTGCGTTGATCATGCCTGCTAGGACGATCCCCGCCGTGCCTTGCACGTCGTCGTTGTACACGCAGTACTTGTCGCGGTAGCGCTGGAGCAGGTGCACGGCATCCACACCGGTCCAATCCTCAAAGTGAATGCAGCATTTTGGGAATAACTCCTGCACCGTCTCGACGAACTCATCCACAAACGAATAAAGTTCCTCAGTGGACGGGCGCGCCCTCCGCAATCCCAAGTACAACGGATCGTGCAGGTATTGCTCGTTGTTAGTGCCCGCATCCAGGTACATGGGCAGCAAGAATTGCGGAGGTACTCCGGCACAAGCGGTATACAACTGCAGCTTGCCGATGGGAATTCCCATCCCATTCGCTCCCAAGTCGCCCAGTCCGAGAATCCGGCCGCCATCCGTCACGCAAATAAACCGCACATCCTTCTGCGGCCAGTTCTTCAGGACATCTCTTACCTTCCCGCGGCGCGTAATCGACAGATACATGCCCCGAGGTTGCCGGTAAATGTGTCCGAATTTTAGGCACGCTTCACCGATCGTCGGGTCATACACGATAGGAAGAAAGCGCGCCGGGTCGGACATGACCGTTCGGTAGAACAGCGTTTCATTGTGGTCGAGCAAATTCATCAAATAGATGTAACGCTCCAGATCTGTAGGTTTTTGCGCGAGCTGCAAATTCACCCGTCGCAATTGCAGGTCCTCGTCCTCGGTTACTTCGGGTACCATACCCACCAGCCCGAGCGCCTGCTTTTCCGCCTCGCTGAACGTCGTAGATTTGTTTAGAGCTGGGTCGTGAAGTAATTCAATTCCTCGCTTGCTGTTGATGGCCATGCGAATCGTCCTCCCTCTTTCAGTTTGAATCCAACTACGGGAATCTATACCTCGCGGCAGCCGCGACGTACGGACGCACCATTTTTTGGGGATCAACCACGCGGTCGAACTCTTCTTCGGCCACAAAACCCAGTTTCAATGCCGCTGCCTTTAACGTCAGATCGTTGTCCAGTGCGTAATGCGCAATTTTCGATGCTTTGTCGTAGCCAATCACCGGCGAGAGTGCCGTCACCAGCATCAGCGACCGATCGACGTACTCCTGAATCTTTTTCAGATTCGGCTTTGTGCCTTCGATCAGGTACTTGCGAAAATTTGTGCATCCATCCGCCATGATCGTGATCGAGTGAATGATGTTAAAGATGATCAGCGGCTTGTAGACATTCATCTCCAGATAGCCACCTGCGCCGCCAAAGCCGGCGGCCACATCATTTGCCATTACCTGCACGGCTATCATCGTCAGCGCCTCGGCCTGGGTCGGATTTACCTTCCCCGGCATGATTGACGAGCCCGGCTCATTGGCTGGGATAAACAGTTCAGCGAATCCCGCTCGAGGGCCGCAGGACATCAATCGAATGTCGTTGGCGATTTTGTAGAGCGATACCCCCATCGTACGGAGTGTGCCGGAGAGTTGCACCAGGTCATCGTGAGCGCCCTGCACCGCAAACTTGTTCGGCGCGCTTACGAACGCCAGTCTTGTGAGCTTGGCGATTTCCGCTGCGGCAGCCTCTCCAAACCCAGGCGCCGAGTTGATGCCCGTACCCACGGCCGTGCCACCCAGCGCCAGGCGGTACACGCCCTTTAGCGCATCCTCAATTCGTCCGAGATTGTCCGCGAGCATGCCCACGTAACCAGACCATTCCTCGCCGAGCGTCAGCGGGGTGGCGTCCTGCATATGCGTGCGGCCGATCTTAACGATATCTCCCCACTCACTGGCCTTCTCATTGAGTGCATCGTGCAGCGCCTTCACTGCGGGAATCAGACGCTGCTTCACGCTCACTGCCGCCGCTATGTTCATCGCTGAAGGAAAGGAGTCGTTCGAAGACTGTGACATGTTGACGTGATCGTTAGGATGTACCGGCGTCTTGCTGCCCAGCAGAGTGCCCGCGAGCTGGCAGCAACGGTTGGAGATCACCTCATTCACGTTCATGTTGAATTGCGTTCCGCTCCCCGTCATCCATACATGCAGCGGGAACATGTCCTCGTGCTGGCCGGCGAGAATCTCGTCACAAACTTGCACAATCAATCTGTGACGCTGGTCATCGAGACGTCTCCCTGCATGGTTCGCATTGGCGGCGGCTTTCTTCAGCGTGGCGTACGCGGAGATCATCTCGCGCGGGATTAGGTCTCTCCCGATGCTGAAGTGCTCGAGCGATCGCTGCGTTTGAGCGCCCCACAGCTTATCGCCCGGGACGTTGACCTCCCCGAGGCTATCGCTTTCCTTGCGAATGTCTGCTGTCTTTCCTTCGTCGGCTTTCATCTCTTCCTCCCCGCTTTTCTCAATTCCGTTCCGCGCGATGGAAGCATCAACATGAAGATTTAATTCGATGACTTAGAGCGAGGCATAACGAGGACCACTTTCGGTATTGCGGAGCGGCGTAGTTACGCCGCCACATGCAGGAGACGTATCGGGAGGAATCTCAAAATCTCATGCCCGGCTTTCTGCCTGAGATTCATGGGTGGAGAGTGCGTGTAGGCTCTTCACAGGCACTGCCTGTAGGCCAAGATCTAAAACTGGCGCGAAGTGCGGTCCCCCGTCAAATCCGAAGGTTCTAGGACTTGTTTTGTTCGAGACCAAATCTCGCGAGCCGGTGACGATTTTCAACATCAATTCGTCTTGCTGGGGAAGGACGAAGAAAGGCCATTCTGATCCCAAGCCGCACACAAAGCAACCAGCAGTTTTGCATCAGTTTGAAAATCTCTCTTCGATCGCGCCGGAGCTACGCCGATTGTAGCAGTGCGCCGTCATTCCGACCGAAGAGCTGGTTGGTTTTGCCGGCTCGAAGCGGAGGAATCGTGGCTTGATCACAGCGCAACTCAGATCGCTTGAATTGCTGCTGAATCTTGGATTTGCGAATCCGCGCGCCCAAGCGCGCCGTCATTTCGAGCGAAAGCGAGAAATCTCTCTTCCCTTTCATTTGCGGTATGCCATTTGAAGCCGCCACCGCGAACCTCAAAAATCTACTAACCAACGCTCTCGTATTGTCATCGTATAAACGTCGCTGCGCCGACCGACTTTGCGCTACCATACGCGCTCGTTCTGGAGGAACGATGGAAACTCGCAGGCTTGGAAACTCGGATTTGTACATCACGCCCGTCGGATTCGGTGCGTGGGCCATTGGCGGCACAGGCTATGACTTCGCCTGGGGACAGCAAGAGGACGCGGACTCCATTGCCGCCATCCATCGTGCGCTCGATCTCGGCGTAAATTGGATCGATACGGCCGCGGTTTATGGCACGGGTCACTCCGAAGAGATCGTCGCCCAAGCTTTAAAACAGTGGCGCGGGAAGCGTCCGAGGGTGTTCACCAAATGCGTCATGCGCTGGGACGACAAGGGCCGAATTTCCAGAGTTTACAAGCGCGATTCCATCCTACAGGAATGCAACGCTAGCCTCCGCCGCTTGCAAGTCGATGTGATCGATCTCTATCAGATGCACTGGCCTCCGGAAGACAACGGTCCCGGGCTCGAAGAGGCTTGGCGCACGCTCGCGGATTTGCAGCAGGAAGGAAAAGTCCGCTGGATCGGGGTCTCCAATTTCAATGTCGAGCAGATCAAGCTTGCCGAGAAAATCGCGCCCGTAACTTCGCTGCAGCCGCCTTATTCGCTGATTCGCCGCCAGATCGAAGCGGAAACTCTTCCATATTGTGAGCGGCAAGACATCGGCGTCATCGTGTATTCGCCGATGGCTTCGGGTTTGCTCACCGGCATGATGACCCGCGAGCGCGCCGCAAATCTTCCTGCCGATGATTGGCGTAGCCGCAGCTCCGAATTCCGCGAGCCCAACCTCTCGAAAAATCTCGAGCTCGTTGAGCGCCTGAAAAAGGTTGCCGCCCGATACGGACGAACCCCCGGCGAAGTGGCCATTGCTTGGACGCTGCGGCTTCCCGCAGTCACCGGCGCCATCGTTGGCGCGCGTAATGCGAAACAAGCGGAAGGCGTGATGCGGGCCGGCGAGCTCAAGCTAACGCAAGAAGACATCAGCGAAATCGAGAGCGCCGGCGCAGCCAAAGCTGCTCGCTAGTGCTGCGCATGGATTTCGGTCGCGGCTCGACTGGAAACACGCTCGCGATTCAGATGCTTTATGCACTCATCTATGCCGCGTTGATTGCTACTCGCGAGCACAACACGTATTCCTTTGACGGCATGATCCACCGCTAGAAAACTTTCCTTAGACGATTGGAGACACGAAAATGAATCTTGGACTCAATGGCAAGACGGCAGTTGTGTCCGGCTCCACCGCAGGAATTGGGCTCGCCATCGCCGCGACGCTAGCCGCGGAAGGCGCTAACGTAATCGTGAACGGACGCACGGAAGCACGCGTCACCGCGGCGCTGGAAAAGATTCGTCAGCGGGTCGCAAACGCCAGCTTGCGCGGCTTGGCTGCCGATCTCGGCACGCTCAGCGGAGTCGACACATTTGTGAAGCAAGTGCCGGAAGCCGATGTTCTGGTGAACAATCTGGGCATCTTTGAGCTGAAGCCTTTTCTGGAAATTTCCGATGCTGACTGGATGCGCTTTTTCGAAGTAAATGTGCTGAGCGGCGTGCGGCTGGCGCGAAAATATCTGCCGGGGATGCTGAAGAAGAACTGGGGACGCATCATTTTTATCTCCAGCGAATCCGCGCAGCACATTCCGCCGGAGATGATTCATTACGGCATGACCAAAACGGCGCAAGTGGCCATCGCTCGCGGCCTGGCGGAGTCCATTGCCGGGACCGGCGTTACGGTGAATTCCGTTTTGGCTGGCCCGACAGCATCGGAGGGCGCGACGCGCTTTGTCGAACATATGGCCAAACAGCAAAATGTTTCGCGGGCAGAAATCGAGAAGCAGTTCTTCATCAACGCCCGGCCGACATCACTCCTTAAACGCTTCGAGACCACCGAGGAAGTTGCGGCGGTTGTGGCGTTCATTGCGAGCACGCAAGCCACCGCAATTTCTGGCGCCGCCGTGCGCGCTGAAGGTGGCGTGGTCCGCAGCATCTTTTAACTCCCGGCGAATGCACCGCTGCGATCGACCCTATCGGAGCGTATGCCATGCGCGCCCTGTCGCGAGACTGCACCGCCGATAAATTGGCGACGCAAAGACAGCAAGCAGATTAGGCGCGCAAGTAGTCGGGCTTCCACTCCTTCACCAACTGCTTGATCGCTTTGCGATTCTCCAATTTCTCGGCAAGCACCTTACGCGCGAGCGCTGGCAGCTCAGCATCGCTGGCGAAACGCAACGAGACGAGCTGGCTCACGGTGAACTCACCGATTCGCGGCTGCAGATCCGGTGGCAACAAGCGCTCGAAACGCAGCCGCTCCTCCAGCCGGATGAGGCGATCCTGGACTCGCAGGGCCATCAGCCGCACCGAAAGAAATCCCAGCAGCAGCGCCAGCGCCACAAGAATGGGGAGAATACGACTTAGACTGAATCCCAGTCTCACCCACGAATAGATCTGGCCTACAAGATTGATAGCCAAGACGGGCAACACAAAAAAGTGAAATGGAGGAACCAACCTGGTGTGATTCGCTAAATTTTGTTCAGCCATAAGAACCTCACATACGCGAGCTAAATTCTAACAGAGCTGCTGAATTCGGTGATCGAAGCGCTGGCGGCTGCATCCAATGTGAAGTGAGGTTTGGCGCAGCCTGGCGCCAGATACGCACAATCTGCATGGGATGGGTAGAAGATGGCTAAGGCAATCTGGGGCGGCAAAGTGATCGCGGAGAGCAACGCGTGCGTGGTTGTAGAAGGGAATCACTATTTTCCGCAGGACGCGGTGCGCAGGCAATTCCTGAAGCCCAGCACGCACACAAGTGAGTGCCCCTGGAAGGGAACGGCGCATTATTTTCACGTGGAAGCAAACGGAATGAGGAATGACAACGCCGCTTGGTATTACCCGCAGCCGACGCCTGCGGCTGAGCCGATTAAAGATCGCATCGCGTTTTGGAAAGGCGTGCGCGTGGAAAAGTGAACGGCTTGCAACACTGGCGGTTGAGACTCTTCGTACAACCTCGTCGGATGCACTCAGGGTGACATTGCAGCTTTTGGCCGTCCCAATGGTCGGAACGACAGTGTCGCGGTCGTAGGCGCGCCGAACGAAACTTTCATGAATCTTCGCGCTGCTCGGAAACCTGCTCCTCACTTTGCGGCTTCGTTCTTGAAGACCGAGCCGTCATGCATTACGAAGCTCACATGTTCGAGCACACCGATGTCCTTCAGCGGATCGCCGGAGACAGCGATGACGTCGGCGTAGGCGCCCGGCGCGAGGACGCCAATCTCGCCTTTCATGTCGAGCATTTCCGCCGAGCGGGAAGTGGCCGATTGAATCGCAGCCATCGGCGACATTCCCAGACTGACCATGCGGCGAAATTCCTGGGCGATCGGTTCCGTCCAGGCTATACCACCGATGTCTGTGCCAAAGACGATCTTCAGATGTGCTTGTAACGCCTTCTTGAACGAAATTTCGTGGACGGCGGCGCGAGCTCGGTCGCGCTTCCCCTGGGGCGTGTCGGCTGGCTGCCACAGGTCGTAGTAGGGCGAAAGGGTTGGACAATACCAGGTGCCTTGGCGCGCCATCTGCGCGATTTGCGCGTCGCTGATTTCCAAGCCGTGCTCGATGGAATCGCATCCGCCGTCCAGGGCACGCTGAAGACCGATTCCGTTGTATGCGTGGCAGGCAACTTTCTTTTGCCATCCGTGCGCTTCATCCACAATGGCTTTCAATTCGTCGACCGTTAGCGTGGGTTGGGAGACGAGATTGCCTTGCCTGTCGACCCACGAGCGGTGCGTCATGTAGACCTTGATCCAATCGGCGCCGTGGTTGAGCTGCTCACGCGCGGCTTTGCGCGCCTGGACAGGGCCGTCGACAATCTGCGCGCCTTTGGGCATGTCGAGTTCGGGCGCGTAGTCTTCCAGGTTGTAACCGCCTGTCGTCGAAATGGCGCGGGTGGCACAGAACAGGCGCGGCCCAGGAATGGTGCCTTCGGCGATGGCCTGCCTGATTTCAACGTCACCGTACCCGGCGCCTTCGGTTTCGACATCACGCAGGGTTGTAAACCCTTGCTCCAGAGCACGACGACACGCGAAGGTGGCGCGCGCGGCGCGAAGAGCTATGCCGGCCTTCAGGATGTTTGCGTCGTAGCCGCCTTTGGCTGGATCTTCGCCCCAAAGAAAGATGTGCGTGTGGGAATCCGTCAGACCCGGGAGGACTGTGGCGGAGGAGAGATCGATCACGGTGGCGCCGGCGGGAATTTGTGCCGAGGCGTCTACAACTTTCTCGATACGCTGGCCCCGAATGAAGATGAGCTGATTCTTACGCAGCGCGTCGCTGGTGCCGTCGATCAAAACGCCGGTTCGGATGACCGTCAGAGCGGGCGGCGTTTGCGCCTCCACGGAGCCGAAGAGCAGCAGCACCAGAAACAGGAAGAGAGAAGTACGGAGAACTAGCTTACGCATGAAAGCGCCCCCTGAAAGCGGCGGGTAGCTTGCCGCAAGCGGCGGCGCTTGGCAAGGAGAGCCAACTTCGGGAGGCTCGGGTCCGGATACTGGAGGCTGGACAGAATTCTCGAGGCTCGAGGCCGAATACTCGAGGCTGGACGGAAAGTTCTCGAGGGCTGGATAGCGAGGCTGCAGCGGAAGAGCCAAGGTGTGGGCCAGGAAGCCCGAAAGCAGACAAGTAGGTCCCAAGATCGTTCTGAGACTTTCGCCGAATTTTCGCTTGTAGGACCCTACCCCCCGGTGTTTTTGCACAAGAATATGAATCGACATGATTTAGCTCGTCACTTTTGTGCAGCAGAGGGAGGAATGAAGTAAGGAAGTAGTGAGGTAGGGAACGGAGAGACGGATGCGGCGAAGTTTGAAGGTCCGAAGGCATGAGGGAGTGCCACGAACCAGGAGGGAGTTTCGCTTGAGATTCGCTCCCCTCCCCCAACCCGCGTTGCTAATAGGAAGTGTTTGCAAGCTATTGATTCTAAATGGATTGCGGCGACCTCTGACGGGAATAAGTGTGAAAAGAGTGCGTAATTGCTTCAAGGAAAAGGGGTTGAATGAGTATGTGTGGTGGTCGAATGAGGGCTCAATAGACGCGCTCGGGCAGGTTGAGGAGTGGATTAAGAGCGACACAGGAGCCCGACCTTTGACCCGAATATTACCATATTAGTTATCATTTGTCAAGTGGGAAATAAAGGGATTAGTTTCCTGGGTTTAGAAGGCGCTTCGGCAGCCGCGAGTGTGCAGATGGGCCAGAAGGCCTGAGCGCAACACGCATCAGGCTGTAGCTGGTTTCCATCGAGTGAGATCGGCATCGTGGCGCTTGAGGGTAATCGAGTAACGGTGCCAAGTATGGAGAGCGTCTTCGACGTCAAAGATGGCTTGACGATCTTCTGGAAGGCGTAGATTGAATCTGTCGCCGTCCAGTGCTTGGACGTAGGCATAGCGGGCGAGCAATAGGGCTTTGGGCAACTCGTCCTGACGTTTGGGTTGGGATTGCGCGAGAGCCGCAGAGAGGGCGAGGAGAAACAGGAGCAACAAAGGGCGCAAGCTCGTGAAAGGTACCTCGTTTTAGGGCACGGCACTCGATGGTGGGGCCCTGGCGGCATATATTCAAAGAAAATTGCGGGAGTTGCCTTAGGCTGGCATGGAGCGAGGCTCTAGGGTGGAAGGCCTACGCGGCGGAGCAACTGTTGGAACCGCGGGTCGGAGCGCAAGGGGTCAAGCTGTGGGTCGGCGAATATGACTGGCAAGAGCGAACGGGTTTGCACGCCCTGCTCGAGCGCAGCGATAGCGCGATCGCGATCGCCTAAGGCCGAATAAACGGCGACCAGCGCGAACGGCCTGCCGCCGGCAATATTGTTATCCGCCTCGAGGGTCTGAATGATTTCCAGGGCTTCACGCCGCTTGCCCATACGAGCATAGATTCGACCTAGTGGGCGCAGCCAGACGCGGCGGTCCTCCTCGATTTGCTGCAACTTTCGCAAAGCGGCGAGAGCCTCCTCATTCTTTCCCCATTGCTCGTAGGCGTCGGCCATGCGGCTGAGGGCTGCACCATAACTCGGATCCAATTCGAGGGCTCGCTGATATCGCTCGACGGCCTTTTGGAATTGACGAGCACGGTAAAGGATCCTTCCCTCGTCGGTGATGTATCCGACTGACAGAGGGTCTAATTCCACGCCGCGATGCACAGAGGTGAGCGCCTCTTGGTGGCGGCCCATGGTTTGAAGAAAATAGGCGTACAGCACATACGAACTGGCAAGGTTGGGATTCAATTCAATGGCTCGCTTGTATTCCACCTCCGTGCCTTGCCAGTCCCAGTCGTATTGGAAATGAATGTAACCCAGACGAGCGTGAGCCTCTGCGAGGTCGCCATCGAGGTCGAGGGCCTTGAGGGTGGCGGCACGCACCTGGTCGGCGGTCTTACCGACACCCAAGCCGCCCCAGATATCTCGCTCGGTATACGCGCTAGCCAGTCCCGCGTAGGCGCGCGCGTAACTGGGGTCGATACGAATCGCTTCCTGAAAGTATTCAATGGCTTTGTCCAGGGCGGCGCGGTTTCTCTTGCCGGCGTGAAAATTGCCCAGCAAGTAAGCGTTGTACGCGTCCGGGTTGATGGGCCGGGCGCTGGCGAATTGTTGGCGCTCCTGCGGCGTGAGGTGAATTTTGATTTCCCCGACGATGGCTTGAGCCAGTTCGCTTTGCATCAGTAGGACATCTCGAGAATCGCGCTGGTATATTTTGGACCACATGGGAGTATCGGTTTGCCCGCGAATTAACTGGGCAGTGACCTGGACGCGATTGCCAGAGCGCTGCACGGTACCTTCGATCACGGCGTCCACGCTTAGGTCGCGGGCAATCTGCGGCAAGGTTTCGTTGGTCCCCTTGTAATGCATCACGGAAGTGCGAGAGATCACGCGAAGCGCGCTGACCTGGGCCAAATTGGCGATGAGCGCCTCGGTCATGCCATCGGCGAAGTAATCTTGCTCGGGGTCGTGGGAAAGATTGGCTAGCGGCAACACGGCCAGAGACTGGATGTTTGGCAGCGCCGCACGACCGAGGAAGCGTTGACGCAATCCGCCCAGATTGGCGCCAACCAGGAGGACCGCTAGCGCGAGAACTCCCGCGGCAACGTAGCCGGCTGGGCGTGGGAGTCTCCGCCAGACCGGCGTTTCAGCTGGAGGTGATCTGAGTGACGACTGGGAACTTGGCGCGGCAAGCCGCCGAAGGTCCACGGAAACTCTTTCGCGGATTGATAGCGGTTTGCGGGGTCCTTCTCCAGGCACTTCAGGATGATGCGTTCCAATTCGGCGGATGCGTGCGCGTTGAGGGCCCGCGGAGGCAATGGAGACTGGTGCAGGATTGCGTCAATACGCTGGGAAGCTAGAGCGCCGCGAAAAGCGCGCTGCCCGGTGATCATTTCGTAGAGCAAACCGCCCAGCGCAAAGATGTCGGTGCGCGCGTCGACGGCTTCTCCGCGCAATTGTTCGGGTGACATGTAAGGGAGGGTGCCGGCGGCGGAGTCGGTTTCGGAGAGCGTTTCGGCGGCGTCGCCTGTTTGGTGGAGCACCTTTGCTAGGCCCAAGTCGACAACTTTGGCGTGGCCCTTTGGGGTCACCAAGACATTACTGGGCTTCAAATCGCGATGAATGACTCCGGCGTGGTGTGCTTCTTCAAGCGCGGAACTGATTTCCGCGGCCAGCGCCAAGGTTTCCTTTTCCGAAATCGAGCCCGCAGCAAGCTTGTCGCCGAGCGTCGAGCGTCGAGCGTCGAGCGTCGAGCGTCGAGCCCGGTACGTATTCCATCACCAGAAAATCGAGACCGTCATGAGTACTGAATTCGTGAACAGTGCCGATACTTGGGTGGGTTAGCTTGGCAAGGGCGAGGGCTTCATTGCGGAAGCGTTTGCGGCTTGCGTCGTCGGCTAATGCGCCAGCGGGCAGGACCTTGAGGGCGACATCGCGGTCAAGTTGCTCATCCCTGGCGCGATAGACGACGCCCATGCCGCCGGCACCGATCTTTTCCAGGATGCGGAAGTGGCCGAGTGTCTGGCCCAGCATGGGAGGGAACTGCCTCTTGGGCGAGCATCTTAGGTGGCGGGCAGTGTCAAGTCAATGAGAGGCGTTGCCATGAGAGGCGTTGGGTGCGGGAATGCTTGAGCGTGGTTTTCGAGGCGTGGTAAGCTGCGCGGCCATGCGCAAACTCTACAGAGTACTGAGTGTTGTTTCGATTTTGCTGTTGACGGTGGCGGGATTGCGGGGCGGGGAGAAGCGGGGCATCACGCCAGAGGATTACTTTTCATTTCAGTTCGCGGGTGATCCGCGTGTTTCGCCGGATGGCAAGACGGCCGCGTACGTGGTAACCACCATCGACCAAAAGAAGAACAAGCGGGAGTCCGCGATATGGCTAGTGGCGGTGGATGGCTCTGGCGCGCCGCGGAGACTAAGCGCGGAGGGCTTTACCGCTAATGCTCCGCGATGGAGCCCGGATGGCAAGACGCTTGCGTTTTTGTCGACGCGCAGCGCGGAGGTGGCAGCGGGAGAACAGGCGAAGGCGCAAATCTTTTTGCTTCCGATGTCGGGCGGCGGGGAAGCGCAGGCGCTGACCAAGCTGAAGAACGGAGTGCAAACGTATCAGTGGTCGCCGGATGGCACCCGCATCGTTTGCGTCGCGCTGGCTGGACCGAGCGATGGAAGCGCGCCCGCAGATCGGAAGAGCGATGTGCGGCACTACACCCACATCCGCTACAAATTCAACGACACCGGATGGTTCGACGACAAGCGGCGGCATCTTTGGGTGGTCACGGTTGCGAGCGGAGAGGCCAAGCAAATCACGGATGGGCAGAATTGGAACGACACCGACCCGCAATGGTCACCGGATGGCACGCGGATCGCGTTTGTTTCCGATCGCACGGGCAAAGCCTACGACGACAGTGAGAACACCGACGTGTGGGTGATTCCGGGAAGCGGTGGGGAACTGACCAAGATTTCCGATCATGCGTTTCAGGATGAGGAGCCGCGATGGTCCCCGGACGGGAAAGAGATTGCGTTCAACGGACAAACGCAGCGGCACCAGTTTCCGAAGATTTATGTCGCGGCGTCATCGGGAGGGGCGGCTTCGAAGCTGGCGGTGAACGATTTGGACTTAATCCCAACGGACCTGCATTGGTTCCGGCCGGGGATGCTGCTTTTTTCGGCTGGCGTGAAAGGCGAGTCGCACGTGTATCGAGCGGATCTGGCGGCGCGTAGTTTTGCGCCGGTTACGTCAGGACCACGAGGCGTGCGTGCGTTTGACGTGAACGAAAAAGCAGGCTTGATGACCTATTTGGCGAATGATTTTCAGCATTTGGATGACGTCTACGTGGCGAAACTGGATGGAAGCAATGAGCGGCAACTGACGCACCTGAATGCGGCACTGTGGGGGAAGCTGGAGCTACAGCCGGTGGAGCGGCTACCGTACAAGAGCACGGATGGATGGGCGGTGGATGGATTTTTCGTCAAGCCGCTGGGATGGGAGGCAGGCAAGAAGTACCCGATGGTGCTGGTGGTACACGGCGGCCCTGCGGGAATGTTTGGAGTGGACTGGTATCACGAGTTTCAGGTGTATGCGGCGAAAGGCTGGGCGGTTTTTTTCTGCAATCCGCGAGGCTCAACGGGATATGGAGAAAAGTTCGAAAGAGGAATCATCAACAATTGGGGCGGGATGGACTATCAGGACGTGATGGCGGGCGTGGACGCGGCGCTGAAACAGTATCCGTGGATCGACCAAAGCCTGCTTGGTGTGACGGGCGGAAGCTATGGCGGGTTCATGACGAACTGGATCGTGGGGCACACGAACGAATTCAAGGCGGCGGTGACACTGCGTGCAGTGTCGAACTTTATCAGCGACGAGGGCACGCGTGACGGGGCGTATGGGCATGAAGAGTATTTCAAAGGCAATTTATTCGAGGATTTTGATCAGTATTGGGACGCGTCGCCGCTGAAGTATGCACGCAACGTGCGGACTCCGACGCTGATCCTGCATTCGGACATGGATTTTCGTGTGCCGATCGAGCAGGACGAACAATGGTTCCGTGCGTTACAACACTTTGGAGTGCCATCGGAGTTGGTGTTGTTCCCGCGAGAGAACCACAATCTGACGCGAACGGGCGAGCCGAAGCATTTGGTGGAGAGTTTGAATTGGCAACTCTACTGGTTCGATCGATACCTGAATGGGAATGCGAATGCGAAGCCGCCGGATGCGCAGTAGGGGACGCGCGGCAAGTCGAAGGTCGCGGCAGTCTCATCGATCGAGATAGTGATTCAATCTTGCCCACGATCCCTCTGCGGGATGACCGCGTTGGGAGTCGGGTCTGATCGATCGGAGATCAATGGGCGGCGGGTGGGAGCCCAGCCCCCCAGACTGGACTTGTGGTGGCGACCTTTTCGAAAGCCGAGACGATCGGGTTAGCCTGAGGTATGGCGTTCTTCACGGCCGGCAAGGATAGAGAGGCATCGTGACTAGCCTCGGAGTCCCAGACCTCCGTCACCCAAATGACATTTTCATCCGCCGCGTCTTTAGCAACTACGTAGCTGAAACAGCCCGGCATTTCGGCCGCGCTCTCACGCAATATCCTGATCAGCTCGTCGCGCTTGCCAGGAATAGTCGTCAGCTTGGCAATCATACCCCACATATCGTCGGCTCCTTTTGAAGTCATCAGACCGGGCGAGATCGTCACGGTTGAGGCGGTCAGGTACGTTAGGAACTGCCTTCGGTCGATTGGCATCCGCTCACGATAACATGAGGAGACTCGCGTAGTCGGTAGTGGGTCCGTGTGAAATTTTTGGCCCGCGATTGTCACGGTCAGAAAAATTCAGCCCGACCCGCTACCCGCAGGCCGGTCCGTTAGGTGCTGAGGAGATTGGGGTGGAGGCGGGTGTAGCCGTGCTCGTCGGCCCAAAGGGTGAGGGGGACAACGGCGAGATCATCGACAAGCGGGACGGCGTGCCCATTTTTTGTGAGATCGATGGTGCGGATGTAGAACTTGCAGGTGTCGCAGGCCTCGACGCGCACGTGCGGGAACTGCTCGGCGATATAGACGGGGAGCTTGTTTTCCGCTTCTTCACCGCAGGCGGGGCAGAGAAGGCGGCGAAAATCCCATTCGCGCATGCAAAAGGAACAAAGGAGGAGGCGCTTGCCTCCGTCACCCTCGAGGCGCAGGGTGCCGAGCATGGGGAGGGAACCACAACGCGGGCAAACGCGGGGTGTGGCGTCAAGCTCCGGTACTGTCAGGTGGGAGGAGAGCGACTCGGCATAAGGCTGCAGAAACGCGCGGAGAATAAATTCGGTCAGCAAATCGGGAGATTCCTCATTTCTAGACGAGCGGACATACTCCGGAAGCCCGCCGGCAGACCAGAAGTCGGAGAGGAAAGCGATCCAGGCGGCGGGGCCTTGCAACGAGAGTTGGCGGGCGGCTTCCGCAATTGGAGCGGGCGCAACGCTTTCGAGAAGAGAAAGAAGCTCAGGGAGATGGGGGAGCAGGAGCGCGAGATCCAGGACGCCACGAAGCTGATGATCCGGCTCGGCCAAATGATGCTTGGCGTCATGTTGGGCGATGTCGGCGAAGAAACGTTTTTGAAAGAGCGCGAGCTGCTGATAAAAAATCAGGATTTCCTTAGCGAATGGATGCTGATCGGCAAGATCCCGGGCGCGGCGGATTCGCGCGTCGTAATCGGAAACGCCGGCTTGTGCAACAGTCATTTGCGAGGCGAGGACGAACTCGCAATTTCATTGTACCAGCCGGGATGGTAGCGCCTGGCGAAGTCGAGCGAAACGTCACCGCGAATGACGGAACCAAAGGCTCCGCGCTCGGCAAAGACGCCCATGTACACGTGAATTAGAAAGAGTCCGATGGTAAGCAGGGCCGATGAAGCGTGGACAATCACGCTGATATATCTCAGCCAACGCAGACTCCAGGGAATATATTCCGGGAACCATAGCACGATTCCGCTAAGAAGCAACAGAGTGCCGCAGATGAAAAAGCCCCAGAAAAGGAGTTTTTGTCCGGCGTTGTAGCGACCGGCGGGAGGCATCTTGTCGTCTTCGTTGCGGATGTAATGGCGCACCGAGCCGAACCAAGCGCGATCGGTATCGGTGAAGCCCATTTGCGAGGCCCACATCCCGTACATCTGCGCGACGGCAATAAAGAAGAGCAAGCCCACCCAGGGATGAAGCATTCGCGAAACCTGGCCGCCTCCGAGCCACAGGGCTAGCCAAAACAACCAAGGGGACCAGAAAGCCAAACCCGTCAAAAGCAGATACACGTAGGAAAATCCTGCGATCCAATGGACGAGCCGCTCGCGAAAGGTGTACCGCAGGATGCGACCATGAGGGAGGATCTGCTCCTGAGGGCTCAAGGTTGTTCTCCTTTTTTCGGCACGAGGTCTTCTTCCTCTCGAGCTTTCGGACCATAGCGAAGATAGTGAACAAACAGACCGACAAGGCCGCCAACCATGGCTAGATTGCCCAGCCACTTGAGCGGACCTTTCCAGAGCTTGACAGTCCAAGGCACGTGCGGATTGCTGGGGAGGCCGCCGTAAATCTCCGGATGCTTGGCATCGTGGAGCACGTAGATTACGCCGGTGCCGCCGACTCCGGGTGGATCGTAGACGCCAGCATCGGGGAAGTTGGAATGGTCGCGAAGCTGGTTGGCGCGCCGATTGGCTAGCTCGCGCATGTCGTCCTTGCTGCCGAAGTGCAGGCAACCGGTGGGACACGCCTTGATGCAGGCGGGCTCGAGACCTTCGCTGACGCGATCAGCGCACAAGGTGCATTTGTAGACGCGCTTGGTCTCGTGATTGAACTTGGGAATGTTGAAGGGGCAGCCAGTAATGCAGTAGCCGCAGCCGATACACTTATCCTGCTGAAAATCGACGATGCCGTTGGTGTACTGGACGATGGCGCCATCGGCAGGGCAAGCATCGAGGCATCCAGGATCCGAGCAGTGCATACACTGATTCTTGCGCATCAACCACATCAAGGTGCCGTCTTCGCGCTCGTGCTCATTGAAGAGGATGAGATTCCAGTAATTCCAGCGCGTCTCCGGCATCGTTTGGTAGGTGTTGTTGAAGATGGTTTCGCCGAAGGGGAGGTCGTTCCACTCCGTGCAAGCGACTTCGCAAGCCTTGCAGCCGATGCAGGTGGTAGTGTCGATCAGCTTGCAGACAGTGTATTCGCGCTGAGTGCTTTCGCCGGGAACGCTGCCGGCGTGGCCCGAAATTTTTTGAACGCGCAATGTCGCTTGGCTCATGGCGTTCCTTTAAGCCTTCTCGACCTTGACCAGGAAACCTTTGTATTCCGGGGTATAGGCGTTGGGGTCGACCACTGTCGGTGACAATGTATTCGTAAGGTCTTTGGCGGTCTTTCCCGCATCTTCTGCGATGCCACGATAGCCCCAATGGATGGGAATGCCGATCTGATAAGTCTTCTTGCCGTCGATCATCATGGGCTTAATCCGCTTGGTGACCATGGCCTTGGCGATGTACTCGCCGCGAATACTGGAGACTTTGACTTTTTCGCCGCCACGAAGGCCCATGTCCTCGGCCATTTCGGCGGAAATTTCGACGAAGGGCTCCGGCACAAGCTGCACGTTCATGGGATTGTTTTTTGTCCAGTAGTGGTAGTGCTCGGTGAGCCGGTAGGTGGTGCAGATGATGTTGTAGCCTTCCTTCGGCGAGCCGTATTTGTCGTCGGGAGTCTTGAAGCGCCGCACGACGGGACTACTTGTTTGACCGGGATGCAATAAGTTCCCAACCGGGCTCTCAACCGGTTCGTAATGTGTGGGGAAGGGACCCTCGGCGAAAGCAGCCAGCGGCGCAAAAATTCGGCCGACGCCTTCGGGATTCATGATGAATGGTCCCATGTGATCTTTTGGCTTAGAGTCGGCTTTGAAGTCCGGCACGTCGTTGCCAACCCATTTCTGAGCCGTTTCATTCCACCAGACCTGACGTCGCGTCGAATCCCAGGGCTTGCCGTCGAGGTCGCAAGAGGCACGGTTGTACATGACGCGGCGATTGGCTGGCCAGGACCAGGCCCAGCTCGCGTGAATGCCCAAACCGGAGGGATCGCCGGGATCGCGACGCACCGTCAGATTGCCTGCCTCGGTGAACGAACCGCAGTAAAGCCAATTGCCGCAGGCGGTGGTGCCGTCGTCTTTGAGCCAGGCGAATCCTGGAAGCTGCTGTCCGGCCTTCAGGGGTAGCTTGGTTACCGGATCTTCGGCATCAACAAAGGTTTTGCCGTTGATTTCCTTGAGCACTTCCGTGAGGGAAGGATTGTAAGGATCGGTGTAGGCCCACGTGACCTTCAAAATAGGATCGGGGAATTTTCCACCTTCGGCCTTGTAGAGATCGCGTACCTTCAAGAAAATTTGCGCAAGGATGGCCTGGTCGAGTCGAGCATCACCTGGCATAGGCAACGCGGCATTTTTCCATTGCAGCCAGCGCGCAGAATTGGTGAAGGTACCGTCTTTTTCGGCAAAGCCTGCGCAAGGCAAGCGGTAGACGGTGGTCTGGATTTGCTTCATTTCCTCGGTGGAAATGCCAGGCGACTTCCAGAACTCGCTGGTCTCGTCTGGATAAATCTCGCCAACTACCAGCCAGTCGGCTTTCTTGAGGGCGTCGATATTTTTCTTGGAGTCGGGACCGATGGCCACGCCATTCATGCCGAAGGCGAACAATCCTTTTACGACGCCGACGTACATGTTGTCCCACATCTGCACCCACGAATAGTTGCGATCCACTCTGGGGAGGTAGTCAAAGGCCCAGCCATTTTGCTTGGTCGCGGCATCGCCGTACATGGCTTTGAGGAAGCTGGCGGCGAATTTCGGCGTATTGCTCCAGTAGTTGTAGGAATCCCACTGAGAGGGCTTGGAGGCTTTGGGAGTGATTCGCTTGATCCAGGCGTCGAAGCTGTCGTCCACGGGTGTGGGGACTTTCAGGTAGCCAGGCAAGTTGTCGAAAATACCGGCCATGTCCGTGGCGCCCTGGATGTTGGAATGGCCGCGCAGGGCGTTGACGCCGCCGCCGGCGCGTCCGACGTTGCCGAGCAAGAGTTGGAGGATGGCCGCCGTGCGGATGATCTGTGTGCCCACTGTATGCTGGGTCCAGCCGACTGCGTAGATGATGGTGGCAGCCTTCTTCATGTTGCCGTCTTTGCGGACGGAGGTAAAGAGATCGGCGGCTTTTAGGAATTGCTCCCTGGGAATGCCGGTGACGCGCTCGACCATTTCCGGCGTATAGCGCGAGTAGTGTTTCTTCAAGAGTTGGAAGACACAGTTGGGATTTTGTAGGGACGGATCGAATTCGACCTTTTCCGGCAAGGACGGTGGAGGAGGCGCGCCTCCATTGGGCGGATGAGCAGCGGCAGCGCCGCCACCGGTTCCAGCGTAGTTCCAGGTCGCCTTGTCGTAGGTTTGCTTCTGGAGGTCAAAACCGGAAAAGATGCCGGAATCTTCGGGCAGCTTGAAGCCTTCCTTAACAATGAATCCCGCGTTTGTGTAATTGAGCAGGTAGTCTTTGGCGATGCGATTGTTTTCGATGGCGTAGCCAATGATGCCGCCAAGGAATGCGATATCTGAACCTGCGCGAATCTGACAGAAAAGGTCCGCGACTGCAGCGGTGCGCGTGAAGCGGGGATCGACCACGATCATTTTGGCGTTGCGCACTCGCTTGGCTTCAATGGACCATTTGAAGCCGCAGGGATGGTTCTCGGCAGGATTCCCGCCCATGATCAACATCATGTCGGAGTTCTTGATGTCGACCCAGCCATTGGTCATCGCCCCGCGTCCGAATGTTGGTCCCAAACTTGAGACCGTGGGGCCGTGTCAAACCCTGGCCTGGTTTTCTAAATGCACGACCCCCAAGGCGCGCATCGATTTCACGACCAGATAATTGAACTCGTTGGTGTCGGTGCAGCCGCCAGTCCATGCAATGGACTCGCAGCGATTCACGGTATGGCCGGTAGCGTCTTTTTCGATGAAGGTTTCGTCGCGAGTCTTTTTGACGCGCGCGGCAATTTCATTGATGGCATCGTCCCAGGAGATATCTTGCCATTCCGTACCACCAGGCCGCCGGACTTGCGGGTTGAGCAATCGGCGGTCGTTCATGATGTCTTGTTCTAAGGAAGAGCCCTTGGGGCAAAGTGTGCCGCGATTGATGGGATGGTCGGGGTCGCCCTCGACATGCACCACCTGCGGGGTCACGTTCTTGGCGCGGTCGCCGATGGTATAAATAATTACGCCGCAGCTCACCGAACAGTAGGGGCAGGTGGAGCGAGTCTCGTTCGCGCGAGCGATTTTGAGGACGCGAAGTTGCGCGAATGCGGGTTGGAGATCAAAGCCAAAGACCGCGGCTGCTGTGCCGCCGACGGTCGCTAACTTTAAGAAATCCCGCCGGGAGGGATTCATACGTGGAGCCCCCTGCCGCGAGGGAGAAAGCGGGAAATGGTCTCGCGGGCGCCTAATTGATAGAACTCTTCCACCATTCTGTCAAGTAATGCTTGATCGGCCGGGGAGTCCCGAGTAATCACTTACCTCATTCGCGTGCAGTGCGCGCCCAATCGATAGCGATCCGGCTTACAGCCTTGCTCCACATCGCTCTACATTGAGTGTGATGCGTCAACCGGGCGGAGCGGCTACAAAAAAGGGGCACGCAGCGCGCATTTTTTCGAGGAGTTGGCCATGCTGCGCTTGCTATTGCGCGGCGGAAGCGGCCTGCGTTGGGGGAGCGTTGGCGTCGGTGGTCGCGGAAGCGGCGGCGGCGCGAAAACGAACCAAAAGAAGGGTCAGATCATCGGCTTGGCTCGCACCGCGACAAAAATTCTCCACAGACTCGAGGACGGTTTTCTCGAGCTCATCAAGGGCTGTCTGATGATGCCCGGTGAGGCACTCTTTGAGACGGGGCACGCCAAACAGTTGTTCCGTTGGGTCCATGGCCTCGGTGACACCATCGCTGAAGAGAACGAGCGTGTCGCCGGGTTCCAGCTTCAAACACACGGCAGTGTATTCCGCTTCGGGGACCAACCCCACCGGGTAGGAACCTTCATTGAAGATGTCCTCGGCGACTCCATCGCGAATTAGAACGGGCGAAGGATGTCCCGCGTTGATGTATTCCAGATGGCCCTGGTCATCGAGGATACCGAAGAACATGGTTGCGTAGCGGCCCACTTCCGCGTGATCGCACAAGAAGCGGTTAACATGATTGAAAACGCGCGCGGGATCGGTGCCTAGAGTCATGCCGGAGAGCGCGCCTTGCAACATCGTCGTCAGGAGGGCGGCACCGAGCCCTTTGCCGGAGACGTCAGCGATTAGGAATGCGGTGCGATTTTCACCCAGAGGAAAAACGTCAAAGTAGTCGCCCCCTACCGAGAGACATGGAAGGTTGATGCCCCTGACGGAAAGGTGCGGATAATCGCGGAAATTTCGTGGCAGCAGCGCTTGCTGAATGTCGCGAGCGATGCCGATTTCTTGCTCGAGGCGCTGGCGCTCGCGCTCGCGTTCCACGAGCCGCGCATTGTCCAGAATGCTCGCAGCATCGGCGGCGAGCGCGTCGAGAATCTGCCGGTCGAGTTTCGAGAAGGCCGCGGGTCGCCTGGAATCGAGATACAGCACACCCAGAAAGTCGCCACGCTTGATGTTGATCATCGATTGATCGGTGTTCGCGCGCGCCATCGCATAGAGCGGAACCACTACGACAGCGCGAAGGCGCTGCGCCACAATGCTTCGCGCGGCCTGCAAGTCCATATCCGCTTGCGCAAGATCTTCGGTAATAACGGCCGATTGCCTTCGGAGCGCGAGCTGGATGGCGGTCTGACTCGGCGAGAGGCTTTCCGGCGGCAAACGCAGGCCGCCAGTGCGGCGGGCCAGTCGTACTTTGAGAACTCCTTTGCTGTCGACTTCCAGCAGCAAGCCGCGATCGGCGTCGGTGACCGACACGGCATGATCCAGCATCGTGCCCAACACAGAATCCAGCGGAAGCTGCGAGTGCAGCAGTGTGGTGGCTTCCAGAAGAAGGTTGAGCTTGCGCAAACCGCCGCCACTCGGCTCGGAGCTGGTGATGTGCTCAATGCGCGTGAGCAGGACCGGCAGGGAGTCGGTGCTGGCGTTGGTGGAAGACCGATAAACTATTTCGTAAGAATCATCCAATCCAAAAGTAATGGAATCACCGTCGTGCAATTCGCGGCTTTCGACTTTCTCGCCGTTCACGAACAGACCGCGACGTTGCCCGCGATCCTCTATATAGTGTTTGTTGGCTTCGGAGACGATCGCCGCGCAGTTGCGCGAGATACGACGGTCCGAGAGCTGAAGATGATTGCCGGTTTCAGCGCCGCGCCCTATAAGAAATGGAATCTGTGTAACTCGGACGTAACGCCGCGCCCCATCGGGTGATACAACCTCGAGGACGGTTTCAACAAGATTGGGAACAGTATCCGGCATGGGCTCTGACTGGCCGGATTGTAGCATGGGGCCGCGCGACGGGCGGGCTTCCTACGGGGCACTTAGGTGCGAGGGGCAACCCTATTCACTGAGACTGGGCAGACTAGAATTATGCGATGGGCATGAAAGCAGTCCGGCTGGTGAGTCTCAACCGGCTTATGCCGAAAGCTGATGAGTTTCAAACGCCGAGGAATCGACGGCAGACCGGCGCTCTTTTTCCGACACCCATTTGCAGGTTTCGCAATCATGGACGTGATTTCGCAAGCGGGCATATGCCTTGGCGTACCTTGCTTGGAACTTTCTAAGCTCGTCGTCAACCGCTTTGCTATGCAAGCCGGAATCATGGATTTCGATGCGGCGCTGGTTCCAGCTCATCAGGGCGTGCTGACACTCCTCCAAGAGTTTTTCATACGCTGTGCAAACCGCGGTGCGAATCGAAACGTGTGCATTCATTTTCGTGCCCCCCCAGCCTGGGCAGCGGAGTGCACTTGCTGGGCCAAGGATTTAAATCTTTATTTACCAAGCAGTTGCGGACAAAAACTAAGGGCCTCTAGGTACAAATCCCTACGAAAACTTTACGGCATTTTCAGGGGACACTCTGTATGTTTTACCTGACGAATGTCGTTCCTCCTGGACTCGAGTGCCAAAATGCCGGCAAGCGTCGCACTGCTCCGACAGCAAGATAGCTGACGCGAGGGGGCCAATTGCCGACTTTCTCTTTTCTTTTCATGTACTTAAGTACAGGTTAGCAACTTCGCGATGGCGGTCTGGGTTGTAACTTGCAGAGATGTATGCGGCTGCTAACGTGGAGCTATGAGAAAGGCCCTATTCCCGCTGATTTTGTTCTTGTGCCTTGGCGCGAGCGCAAGGGCCGACGTTGCCGTTCTGCTTGAAGAGCCATACAGCTACGACGGTGCTTTTGCCGGTACAGGCCACGCCGCGGTGTACCTTACGCGGGTGTGCGCGGCGACTCCGACTCAACTGCGACACTGCGCGTCTGGCGAACCGGGCGTGGTCATCAGCCGCTATCACAGAATCGCGGGGCTCGACTGGGTCGCCATTCCTTTGTATCCCTATCTTTATGCGGTTGACCGGCCGCAGAATATCCCGCTTTTCGCCGACGCCAAGCTGAAGACTGACCTTCGGGATCATTATCGACGCAAGTATCTAGAGGACATCGTTCCGGACGGCGCTTCTGGCGCTGCTCCTGGCGGAGATTGGTATGAGTTGATCGGTTCGGCTTACGACCGCACGCTCTACGGTTTCCAAATCGAGACCAGCGCGGAGCAAGACGACGCATTCATCGCGCGGTATAACTCGATGGCTAACCGCGAATCCTACAAGCTGGTCTCACGAAACTGCGCGGACTTTGTGCGTGACGCGGTGAACTTCTACTATCCGAAAGCGGTCAAGCGCGGCCTGTTCTCGGATCTCGAAGTATCCACGCCCAAACATATGGCGAAGTCGCTGGCGCAGTACAGCGCGCGGCATTCGGAATTGCAATTTACGACGTTCGTGATTCCCCAAGTGCCCGGCAGCGTAAAGCGCAGCAGGCCGGTGCGTGGGTTGACCGAATCGGTTTTCAAGGCAAAGAAATATGAATTGCCGCTGTTAATCGTGCAGCCTTTTGTAGCCGGCGGATTTGCGGTGGCTTACGTGGCCGGTGGACGCTTTAATCCCGCGCATGACGCCCTGCTCTTTGGGCGAGACGGCAGTCTGGAGCCTCCGCTCACCGCAGAAGAGCGGCGCGCCTATTGGAAAGGTCTGGAAGAGATGACGCGCACCATGCCGGCCGGGAAGCCCGAGCGTGAAGAGGCATCTTGGGAACATCTGTTGGCTAAGGCGCGATTCGATCTGGATCGCAACGGCCGGCCAATTCTGCGGATGGCGTCTGGAGGTGGAGTCGTCCAGATCGGCCTCACCCGCGATAATGTCTTGAATGGCACAGCCCCACGCGAGCTGGTACAGGAGCTTTTGGTCGCTCGCCTCCGTGAAGAATTACGCAGCGGCGGACCTCCGAAGACTTCGGCCGCCGAGCTCGGCAAAGATTGGAAACTGCTCAAAGCGGCGTTCGCCCCGCAGGCGGAAAACCTACAGGCCAACGGGCATCCTTCATCCCGCGAAGTGCAGGATAGCAGTGATTAACGGCCGCGCTTCGTCCCTATAGAGAACTAAGAAGACTGCACTCTCCGTCGCAATGCCTCGATCAAGAAGTGCGAACAGTTTAGTCTTCTCCGCGGGCCTCCGGAAATCCATCGCGAGTTCGTGGGGCCCCAAATCTCGAATCTTGAATTAGAGACTGCTTGTGATAGTTTCTGACCCCGACTTGCATTTGTGTCGAGTGGTCGCCAAATCTGGAATTTGGAGCTAACGATGGGAAAGTTCGCCTGGTCTTTGGCGGTGTTTGGCCTATTGTTGCTCTTGATGTTGACGAACCCTGCGGCTACTTCCGCTGCCGACAGGCATCCGTTCGGCATAGATGACTACTCCGCCCTGCGCGGGGCGCGCGCCGTTGCAGTGTCTCCTGACGGGAAAACCATCTTGTATAGGGTCAGCTTCGACGGCACCTCGGGTCCCGCCGACAAGCACGAATGGCACGTGATCGAAGTATCCGGCGGGAATGCCCGGAAGCTTACTTTGCCTGAGAATTTCGAGCCCTTGAACTTCACCAAGGACGGAAGCGCCCTCTATGGCACACACCCGGTTGGAAAATTAGCGCAGCTCGCGATCGTTCCATTCAATGAGGGAAAGCCAACACAGATCTTCGCGCTCCCCTCCGGAATTCGATTTGCGATTATCTCACCCGACGGCACGCGCTTCGCCGTGCTGGCCGATCCCCGCAAGAAGGATCCACTCGCCGAAGTGCGCACCGTCGTAGAAAACGATGAGACCAGCTTGTATGTAATTGCTGCCAGTGGCGGTGAGGGCAGTTGGTGGTGCCCATCTCTTAAGGACATTACTGACATCGCTTGGTCTCCCGATAGCTCGCAAATCGCAGTGGTCACTCAGTGGCCAAAGATGGGGCACCACGAATTGCATTCCTTCGTCGATGTGTGCGGCCCTGCTGGAACGCGCCGGCTTGCGGAAATTCCGAATGGCACGAGCGGCCTCGCGTGGGCGCGCAGCGGTCAGGAACTCGTGTTCGCCAGCACCAGCACGCCTGTGATCACTCCCGAACACGTTTGGAGCATTTCGGTCAGTGGTGGACCACCAGTCGACCGCACCCCAAATCTATTGGGCACTGCCGCCACACTCGAGGGCGATCCGCGAGGCACGATTTGGGTGGAAATGCACAAGGGCGTAACGACGGAGGTAGACACCTACAAGGACGGAAGACTCGAGACCGCCTATCGCTGGCCCGACGGCACCATTCAGGGCCTTCCCACCTACCCGCTCATCGCATCCGCACCCAACGTTCTGGCTTTCACCGTCGGCGACCCGTCGCATTCCGCCAACGTCGCCGTCAACCGCGATGGCGAACTTCAAAAAATCACGCATGAAGGCGACGAGCTCCTGGCCAACGTCAGCCTCGGCGACGTCAAAGTCGTCCATTGGACTGCGAAGGGCGGAACCAAGCTCGAAGGAATCGCCACCTTTCCCGCGGAGTATTCCTCTGGGAAGAAGTATCCGTTCCTTGTTCTTCCTCATGGTGGCCCGGAATTCAACGATGAGCTGCGATTCGATATTTTTGCGCACTTCGTGTCGGGACTCGGATACGTCGTCCTGCAACCTGAATACCGCGGCTCGACTGGATATGGTGCCGATTTTCTGTCCGCGATCTACCAACACTTTGGCGACCGCGCATATGGCGACGTGGACAGCGCAACCGACTTTGCCATCGCGCAGGGATGGGCGGATCCGAATCGCCTGGCGATTTTTGGCTGGAGCGCCGGCGGGTTCATGACTTCTTGGACCGTCACCCAGACACATCGGTACCGCGCCGCCATCGAGGGCGCGGGAATTACCGATTGGCTCAGTTTCATTCCCACGAGCGATATCTGGCAGGTAGATTATGACGCTCGTTTGCAAGAAAAAGACGTCACGCCGATGCTGCAGTTTTCTGCTGTCATGCATGCAGATCAAGTCACAACGCCCCTGCTGATTTTGCACGGCGAGGCGGACCTGCGTGTGCCGGCGTTTCAGGGACGCGAGTTTTATGTTTTGCTTGCGGAGCGCGGCAAAACGGTGCGCATGGTCACCTATCCGGGAGCGCCGCATTTTCCAAAGCTTGCCGAACAGCGGCGCGACGTCTTCAAGGAATTGCAGAACTGGCTGAAACGCTACAACCCGTAGTCGCCGGCACGCAAAATATTAAGAGAGAGCTTTCTCGACTGTGAAGGCAGCTAAAGTTACAGGGGTGCCGAAGCCAGTCGGCGTGTGACGTACTCCGCTACGTGCGCGTCGAAGAGTTGATCGAGCTGGCGTGTGACTGGTCCAGTCGCGGTCGCGATGGCATGCCCCGCGATTTCGCCAACACCCAGCAGATTCCGATTGGTGGACGAAATAAACACCTCATCGGAGGAGTAGAGATCATCGGGACGCAGCGCTTGCTCGATGACGGCCACTCCTGCTTCCGGCGCGATCTCGAACAAGATTCCGCGTGTAACGCCTTCGAGACAGCCGGAATTTAGAGGTGGCGTATATACTTTTCCATTCTTCACCGCAAAAATATTTGCGGCCGTGCATTCCGCGACTTCTCCGCGTTCATTCAAGAGCACGACTTCATCAAAGCCATCTTTTTGCGCCTCTGCGACAGCCCAAACATTCGGTAGCCATGAAGTGCTCTTTACGCCTGCCAAGGGTGAAGCCGCATGGCGTCCGTGCTCCCGTAGCGCCAGCCGAATAGGCTCGCGAAATTCGGGCTGCGGCGCTGAATAGATAATTAAGTCTACCTGTGGACGCTGCTCATCGCTTTGCCAGAAGCCCACGCTGTTATACACGAGATAGATCCGCGCGCAGCCGTCCACGACTCTGTTCGCGCGGATAACTTCATGCAGATGCACCCGCACTCTCGCGGCGGTGTACGGCATCGGCAAACGAATGATCGCAGCGTCCTTTTCGAGCCTGCGCCAGTGGCGTTCGTAGGCGAACGCTTCCCCGCGCGAGATGCGGATCGTTGTGAAAATCCCCCAGCCGCAGAGCAGTCCTGCCTGGCCGGCGGAGAGCCGCATCTTCTCGATGGGGAGCAGCCTGTCGTTGTGAAAGATGTTGGAGTGAATCACCCGTGTCCCCTAGTCAGCATCACGCAATCAATATTGTAGCGAAAAGAGGCGCGTGCCGGGTCACGGCTTGGGAGGCGCGCACTTAGAGGTGCACCTAACTTGATCATGGTCGTGTATTTCTATCTGAAAATAAAACTCCCGGAGAGGACCAATTGCCGGTCCTCTCCGGGAGCGGGACAACGATCAGCCAACGGGTTAGAACTGCAGCTTCAGCGCCAACTGCATCTGCCGAGATGAGCCGAAGTCTCCCGTCGGGAAGCGCGTGCTCTGAATCACGCCGAATGTTGTGGTAGTCGGGTTCGAGAGATTTGGGTTCCCAAAATTTGGATGGTTAAATACATCGAACATCTCGGCGCGGAATTGCAAAGCGAGCCGCTCCGCGATCTTCGTGTTCTTGATTACGGAAAAGTCCGTGTTGAGGAAATTCGGTCCGGTGATCGCGTTGCGAGCCAAATTGCCCGGATGGCAAGTGGGGAATCTGGCTGGCGGTACCGCAGCGACACAGGGCGTGACAAACACGGCCTTGTTGGAGAACCACTGAGCCGGATCGCCAGTAGTATGGACTGCTCCGGTGATATCGGGACGCGCGGTCAGAGAAACGCCTGCGCCTGGGCCGATCGTGACGGTCGGGTTGATCGGATTTCCGCTCTGCAATTGGTTGACGATGCCAAACTGCCAGCCATCGACGAGGCGGTTGCCCTTGAACGGCAGCTCGTAAAAGCCGCTTAGAACGAAGCGGTGACGCACGTCGAACTCCGACGGGCCATAATCGCCGCGCGGATTATACGCATTCTGCAGTACGTAGGTCTCACCGGTCGACAAGGAGTTGTAATCAAGCGACTTGGAATAAGAATAGGAAGCCAGGAACTGCAGGCCGCGTGAGTAGTGCTTATCAACTGTGACCCACAGCGCATTGTAATTGGAGTTTCCGGCGCTGTTTGTCTGGTTGATGTTTCCAAAAGTGCACGCGGGATTTGGAGGAGCACACAGCGACGGCAGCACAGAGCTTGTGAGCGGGAGCGTAACGAAGGGCCGAGTTGCGCCATAGACCCCACTCGTGACGAAGGGTTGATTAATGTTCTGTAGGAGTTGTAGGTGGGTGGCCTTCAAACCCACATACGCCACAGTGAGGCCAAGCGTACCGGTGATCTGGCGTTCGACGGTGAGGTTCCAATCCTGCGCATACATATTGTTGAATTTATTGTTAATCGCAAAAGGGCCTAAGCTAACGCCGGTGATGCCCGCGCCCGGATTTTCCAGAGTGATGCTATTGGTTCCCGAGCTGGCCGACAGGGGAAGCGCAAACGGAGGATTCGAGCTCAAGCCCGTTATGATATTCGTTGTCGGAGCCTGAGTCAGGATGGCGTACGACGCTCGGATCGAGGTCTTGCCGTTCTTGAACGGGTCCCAGGCAAAGCCGACGCGCGGCTGAAAATTCTTATTATTCGTGTGGTACGGCTGGCTAGCGGGAATGAGAGTACCTGTCGGCAGATCAAAGTTGGTGAATCTGTTGCGGGACTCCGACGGGGTGGAATTCCATGCGTACCGCAAGCCAATATTAAGTGTAAAGTTTGATTTGATCTTGAAGCTGTCCTGAGCGAACACATCATAAGACGGCTGCACAAGCTTGTCGTTTCCGTTCCCGAGCTGTGTAATGGCTTGGGATGATTGATCATTGAGGAAATTCTGGATACTGGCATACGTGAATTGTCCGATGTTATTGGCGATGTTGTTGTTATAGGCCCGCCGAATTTCACCACCGAACGCGAATGAGTGGCGTCCCTTTAGCCAGCTCACGGTATCGTTCAGAATTCCGGTGGTGTCTCCGCGGCCTTGTGGCTCGTTTACTGGGGCGCCGAAGGATGCGGCGTTGGCCACGTTCATAAAGGGGATGCCAACTTTCGTAGGGGCGCCAGCCGGAAGATTAATGCCGAAGGCGGCGGGATCAAGGACGGAATTAGGCGTAAACGTGAGGTGTATGCGGTTGAAACCCAGGCGGACGGTATTGAACAGCGTAGGACTGAAGGTGTGGTCTTCGCTGATGGTCATGAGGTGACGCTTGCCGTCTCGCGTATCCCCATAACCCGGAAGGTTTGCTAGTACACCTCCAGTGCCTCCGGCCGTGGGTTCCTGTCGTAAGTCTCTTTGCATGACGTAGTAACCATGGATGCGGTCCTTCCCAGAAACCTCGATGTCAATATCCGCAGAGCCTTGGTTGAGGCTCACGTTCGCCAAGGTCCCACCCGTGAAACCGTTGAAGGTCGTCGAATCAGCGGGACTGCCGCTTCCGACCAAGTTCGCTGGAGGGATCAATGTGAGAAGTTTCTTGACAGCAGGCGAGGTAACTGCGGCGATCTGTTTCGCGCTCGGGACCGTAGTCGTGACCGTTATCGCTTGGTGCTGCCTTAGCCCTTCGTAGGCCAGGAAGAAAAACACTTTGTTCTTTTTGATTGGGCCGCCAAAGTCGGCGCCAAATTCGTTGCGCTTGAACGGAGCTTGCACCAACGGATTCCCTTTGTTGTCGAGCCGCGTGTTAAAAAAATTCCGCGCGTCGAGCGCGTTATTGCGGAAAAACTCGAAGGCCTCCCCGTGATAGTCGTTCGTACCAGAGCGCGTCGCCAGGTTCACAATCGAGCCGGAGTTCCGGCCATATTGCGCCGGGAAAGTGGAATTGTCGATCTTGTATTCCGCCAAGGTATCGATCGGCGGCTGGAACGTGATCTGATTCTGTACATTGTCGTTGAAGTTGATTCCATTGACCAGCCAATTGGTTGTGTCTTCACGCTGCCCAGCGGTATTGATGCCGAATGAGCCTTGCCCGCGGAGCGGGGCGGAAAGGAAGCCGTTCGCCGGCGGAGTCACTGTTCCGGGGGTGAGCAGGCTGAGATCGGTGAAGTGCCGGCCATTCAACGGAATTTCCTGTACGGTCTTATCGTTGATGACCTGACCTACGCCAGTCGTCGCGGTTTCAACGAGAGGCGTATCCGCAGTGATCAAGACCTTCTCCGAAATCTGACCGACATGGAGCTGAATGTCTTTGGTGACATTTGTCGCCACCGTCAGCGTGAGGTTCTCCGCCACAGCGCTCCCAAAACCTGTGGCACTGACCTCGACCCGGTAAACGCCGATCGGGAGGGCCGGAAACAGGTAGGCGCCCGCGCGATCCGTTTGTGAGGCCGAAACCACACCCGTCGTTTGATTGGTCGCGGTTACTCTGGCATTTGGAATTCCTGCTCCCGTGTCATCAGTCACTGTGCCGCCCAACAACGCTGTGGACTGCGCCAACGCCTGGCCGCTGACGCCGCAGAGCAGCAACACGAGAACCCACAACTGAACCACTGTTCGCGTCTTTCTGAATTCCGTCACTACTGCTTTCATAGACTGATTCCTCCTCAGCTGATTTCCCCCCGTAGACCAGTCGCCATGTATAATCCGACGCCTGCTCGGAACCGCCTGTAAACAAAATGTCACAAAGCGCGACCGGCCACGCCTTCAGTTTTGTGGAACGACCTGTAACCAAAGTCATCTCGTCGCAATCGAGGTGCCAGAATGGAACGTCGTCGAGGAAAACTAAGCGCTGCAATTTCAGGTGTTTCCACGTCGCGCTATGTCAAATTGAACGAGGTCTTCTTCTAGCGCCTACAGAATTTCAGATTGGCTTACCGAAATGCGTTGAAATGCATAGACGATTGATATTCGCTTCAGCAGATTTAACGCGCCGTCTGCGCTGAACGGACGTTTTCCCAGCCGTGCTCGCTCGCTGTGCGCCACCTTCCGCAATCTTCGCTTTGCGATTGGCCCGCCGCAAACGTCACTGGCCGCGAATCACCGGGAGTTGTCCACCAACGAAGTCTCGTCTCGGTTTAGTTGGTTGACCAGACTTGCTTCGCCGCGGACTTACAACACGAGCCGAGTTGGCGTACCATCACGGCGCTCGATTTTTCGGAAATCCATCGTCCGCAAATACGTCTTGAGGAAAAATACCAATGCAGAAGGATTCGTGCCACGATTCACCGTGCTCTCGCCAGGAATCATCGCCGGAGCCACCTTCAGGCCGGCGAAGCTCTGCGCGCTCAACGCGACGCAAATTTCTCCTGAACTCCGTTGTAGGCGGTGCGGCTGCCACCGTGATCCTGCGTCATCCTCCCGCAGCATTCGCCGCTCCCACCAGCCAGAGACTCCGCGCCACTCCGGAGGTGCCCTCGTTCGAGCTCGACGAGATCACCATCAGCGAACTTCAAGACGCAATGAAATCCGGCAAGTACACCGCGCGCCGTGTCGTCGAAAAGTACCTCACGCGCATCGAGCAAATCGATAAGCGCGGTCCCGCCGTTAACAGCGTGATCGAGGTAAATCCCGACGCGCTCGCGATCGCCGATGCTCTCGACCAGGAGCGCAAGCAAAACGCGCTGCGTGGGCCGCTTCACGGCATTCCCGTGCTCATCAAGGACAACATCGACACCTCCGACCGCATGATGACCACGGCCGGCTCACTCGCGCTGCTCGGCTCGAAACCGCCAAGAGATTCCACTGTCGCGCAAAAGCTTCGCGAAGCCGGCGCCGTGATCCTGGGAAAAACCAATCTCAGCGAGTGGGCCAACATTCGCTCCGATCATTCCAGCAGCGGCTGGAGTGGCCGCGGCGGGCAGACTAAAAATCCCTACGCGCTCGACCGCAACCCCTGCGGCTCCAGTTCCGGTTCGGGCGCCGCTGTTTCGGCGAATTTGTGCGTTGGCGCGATTGGGACCGAAACGGACGGCTCCATCGTCTGCCCGTCCAACGCCAAC
>Ga0070698_100000899_pt1 | contig 32668 bp, 16 predicted proteins | sample KBSK1502metaG_FD_65477 | JGI IMG/M metagenome (GOLD analysis project Ga0070698, IMG submission 65477) | Corn, switchgrass and miscanthus rhizosphere microbial communities from Kellogg Biological Station, Michigan, USA - KBS K1-50-2 metaG | ecosystem: Host-associated > Plants > Roots >... | reverse complement strand
GATCAGCAACGCGTTGAACCGTGGACGCGCCAGTGGCCTGGCGAGCAGATCGGTGAAAGAGGCGAGGCGCATCACCTGCACATCGGCGTCGACGTCGTGCACGCGTTCGCGCACGAGCGGTGCAATGACATCGGCGGACACTGAGGTACGAAGGACCAGCATCTCCGCCGCGACGATGAATTGCTCGGCCGGCAAGTAGAGGGTTGGGCGCGGAACGGTCAGCTCTCGATATCGCGTCGGCGTGACGACGCCGACGACCGTCCGCCATTCGTCGGTCGAGTCAGGACGCCCGAACTTGATGCGCTTGCCGACTGGATTCTCGCCCGGCCAGGCGTGTTCCGCCACGTCCTCACTCACGATGGCGACGGCCGGCGAGTTCTGGCGATCGGTCTCAGCGAACGAGCGGCCCCGGGCGAGCTTCACTCCGAAGGTGTCGAAGTAGTTCGGATGAACGGACTCGAGGTTGAGCGACGGATTGGTTGCAGCGCGGTCAGCGCTCTGCCCTTCGGCGGTGAACCGCGGGAGTTCCCAGCCGTCCGTTCCGGAGAACGGACCAACGTTGACCGGCGTCGCCGCTGCAATCCCGGGAGTTGACTGAAGCTGTGCGATGACGGCGTCGAGGAACTGGAGATGGCGCTCGCGCTCGCCGTACTTCGCGTGCGGAAGAGACAGCGACACGAAGACGAGCCGATCCGAGGCCAATCCCGTATCGGCGTCCTGCAGTCGCAGCAGGCTTCGCACGAGAACGCCAGCCGCAGCGACTACCGTGACGGCCAGCGCGATCTGGGCGACGACCAGCGCGCGCTGCCCGTGTCGATGGCCGGTCGTGGTCCGGCCGCCGCTTCGCAACTGTGAGCCGGGGTCGATCCGTACCCATGAGATGACTGGAATAACCGAGGCCAGTACAGCCGTGATGCAGGCGACCGCGAACGTGAAGAGAATCACCGAGGCGTCCACATGAACGGCGTCCGCGCGCGGAAGCCCGTCGGGTATCAACGTGGTCAACCCGCGCAGCGTCCACGCGGCGACCAGCAGCCCGAACGCACCGGCAGCGATCGCCAGGAGGAGGCTCTCGAGCACCAGCTGCCGCACGATGCGGCCCTGGCCGGCACCAAGCGCCATGCGCGTCGCAATCTCCGTCCGGCGTGCGTAGCCGCGAAGCAGCAACAGATTCGCCGCATTTGCACTCGCGATCAGCAGAACGAGACCGACCGCTCCGAAGAGCACGAGCATCGCACCACGAACGTCTCCGACGACAACGTCCTCGAACGGCCGAACGATGGTGGCCATGCCTAATGGGCTCGGAGCACCAGGTGGTTGCGTCGTCGTTTCGAGCTGCGTCGACAGCGTCTGCAGCTCCGTGGCCACCTGCGCCAGCGTCACGTCCGGCCGCAACCGCGCAATCAGATCGACGTCAACGCGGAACGCAGGATTAGGCAGGAGCGCCGTATGCGCCGCTACCGTCATCCACGCTTCCGCCCCGCGTGGATAGGCGAACTCGGGCGGAATGACGCCGACGATGGTGAACGGATGCTCTCCGACGAGCAGCCGCCGGCCGATCACGTCGCGCGACCCGCCGTAGCGGCGCTGCCAGAGGCCGTAGCTCAGAACCAGCACGTTTTCCGCGCCGCTCACATCGTCTGCGCGGTTCAGCGTACGACCCAGTAACGGCTCGACGCCGACGACCTTGAAGAAGTCGCCCGTAATGCTCACGGCGTTGACATAGCTGGCGGCTCCGTTTTCAACAACGACGAAAGGACCCGCCCCTTGGAACAAGACGCCCGCGACGCGGGCCAGAGTTCGACTCGCCTCGCGAATCGCATCGACCTCCGGAACGAAGAACGGAAGATGGTTCGCACCGCCGGCGCGCACCTCTCTCCATGCAACGAGCAACCCGGCCTGGTCCGCAACCGGCAGCGGGCGCAGCAGCACTCCCTGGACGAGCGCGTACATCGCCGTGGTGCCGGCAATGCCGATCGAGAGTGTGAATACGGTGATCAGGACGAAACGGGGCGCGGACTTCAGGCTGCGTAGCGCATACCGGACGTCCTGCCACAGCGTCTCCACCATCAGTCAACTCTCAATGCGTCGATGGGGTTCAACAAGGCCGCGCGGCGCGCTGGAATGAAGCCGGCGCCCAGGGCCACGAGTGCGAGCGTCGCGGCGGCACCGACGAAGGTTCCTGGATCGCGCGGACCGAGACCGTACAACAGCGAGGCGCTGAGGAATTGCGAGGCCCACCAACTGAGCGCAGCTCCGGCGGCGACACCTACGGCCGTCAGTTGCGCAACGCGGCCCAGCACCATACGCAGGATTGCGGCGTGATCCGCGCCGAGCGCCATGCGGATGCCGATCTCTCCCCGCCGCCGGCTGACGGCCTGCGCCATCACGCCATACAGTCCAAGCGCCGCCAGCAGCAGCGCAAGGACGCCGAAGAAGGCAGCGAGCATCGCGATGAGCCGTTCCTGCGTGAGTTGCGCATCCACCTGGTTGGAAAAAGACCGGAAGACCAGATCCAGATCGGGGCTTACACCCGCGACCGCCGCCGTCACGCTTTTCCGCAGCGTCGGCGGCAGGTTGGTCGTCGTGCGCAGCGTGACCGACGCAAACGGCCGTGCGAGTGCGCGTTGAGCAAATGCGGTGTACAGCGTAGGCGGCGCGGGATCGCGCAACGTCCGGTACACGGCGTCTGCCGCGTAGCCGACGATCTCGATGGGATTTCCCCCGCCTGGACCGACTCGAACCGTGCGTCCAACCGGGTTCCCGCCGCCGAGGAACCTGCGCGCGAACGCCTCGTTCACGATCCCGACGCGCACGCCGCCATCACGATCGGCCTCGCCGAAATCGCGTCCTGCCAGCAATCGAGTCCCGTAGGTCGCGAACCAGCCTGGACTCACGACGTTGACGAACGCGAGCCGATCGCGCTCGGGCACGACGCTGTCGCCGGCGACGACGGGGACCGTTCGTGCCGATCCGCTCACGGGAGTGAGGTCGGATAGCGACGCCTGCTCGATGCCGGGGACAGCCGCAATCGCCTCGAGTACGCGCGCGTACGTCGCGGTCAACTCTTCGGGCGCGAACCGCGTCATCGGAGGGTGGAGATCGACGATCACCACACGGTCGGTGGCAAATCCCAGCTCGCGCGTCGCCAGCGCCGCGAGTGTCCGCGCGAAGAGGCCGGCGCTGACGACCAGCACCAGAGACAACGCAACCTGGGCGACAACGAGAAGACCGGCAGTCCGCGACCGGGCTGCGGCGTCGGGCCAACGGGTCTGGTCGGCGAGTGATTGAGGGGAGTCGATGCGAGTCGAGCGCCACGCCGTCATGGCACCACACAGGAGCGCGGTCACGCAGGCAACCGCGCTGTTGAACCCGAGCACGTGCGAATCGATCGACAAATCGAGATAAATGGGGTCCACATCGCTCGACAGCTGCGCCACGAGCAGCTCGCCCGTCCAGCGGGCGAAGAGCAAACCAAGGGCGCCGGCGAGCGTCGCAAGGAGCGCCGCTTCCAGAACGATCTGCCGGACAACGGCCATTCGCCCTGCGCCGAGCGCCAGGCGTACCCGCACATCGCGGTGCCTGGCCGCGGCACGGGCAATGAGCAGGTTGGCGACGTTGGCGCACGCGATCAGGAGGACGAGCCCGACCAACACCATCAGGACAGTCAGCGGTTGCTGGAATCGCGCGCGCACGGGCGACCAGCCATTCGCCGCAGGAACCGCACGCAGTGGGCTGCGCATGTACTGCGCCGTGAACGCTCCGGGCTGGGAGGGCCGCGTCGACTCGCGAATCCCGGGCTGAAGACTCTGGAGGATTGCCGTCGCGGCGTCGGCTGTCTGACCTGGCTTGAGGCGCAGCATGATGCGCAGCCAGTTTCTTCCCGGCTCGTCGAGCCCGCTTGCGGGCGCGCCGACGACCAGCGGTTCGGTCCCGAGTGGGAGCGCGACGTCGAACGTCCTGCCGACGACGGCTCCGGAAAACCGCGGCGTCATCACCCCGATGACCTTGAACGGTCTGCGGTCGATGGTCAGCGACGTGCCGACGACATCAGCCGCGCCACCAAAATGCCGTTGCCAGAAGTCGTAGCTGATGACTGCCACCGGCCCGTCCGGCCCTCCGCCGCGGGCATCGTCGGCGGCGGTGAACGCGCGACCGAGCACAGGGGTGATGCCCAGGGTTTCGAAAAAGGCTCCGCTGGCCCAGAACCCGTCGACGACTTGTGCTTCGCCTCCCGCGGCGAGATTGAAATCGGTTTCCGAATACGCGAACCCGCCGTCGAACTGGTCGAGGTGGTCGCGCAGTCGCTCCCACACCGGGTTCGACCACGACTCGGCAAAGTTGAGCCCAATCAGCTGGCCTGTGGCGGCCACCATGACGAGACGCTCGGGGTCCCGAACGGGAAGCGGGCGAAGCAGCAGCCGATCGACGAGCGAGAAGATTGCCGTATTCGCGCCGATGCCGAGCGCGAGCGTCAACACGACCACTGTCGTGAAGCCAGGCGTTCGGCGAAGGCCGCGGACCGCGAAACGGACGTCCTGCCAGAGCAAGTCGCGCATGCCGGTTCTCAGGGTTGGCGCAACGCGCGGATCGGATCGGTCGACGCCGCCCGCCACGACGGCAGGAACGACGCCAGCAGCGCGATGCCCAGCACCAGTGCCATCGCGCCGCCAAACGATAGGGGATCGGTCGGACTGACTCCGTACAGGAGCGCGGTCATCAGGCGAGTGGCCGTCCAGGCGAGGGCGACGCCGATCGCCGCACCGATCGTTCCAAGCCGCATCCCGCGCGTCAGAAAGCGCAGCGAGACATCATGGCGTTGTGCGCCAAGCGCGATGCGCACACCAATCTCGTGCGTGCTGTTTTTGACTGAATACGAGACAAGTCCGTAGATACCCACGGCCGCGAGACCGATCGCAATCAGCCCGAATGCCATCAGCGCCGAGGCCGCCGACTCGTAGAGCACGAGGCCCGATCGCACTTCGTCGCTCAGCGTCCGCGTGTCGAGAACTGGAACGCCGGCGTCGAGGGCACGCACTTCCTCCCGCACTCGATTGATAAGGTCACCGGGCGCCGCGGCGCCGCGAGCGTGCAGCGTCATCTCCGGCCGATAGTCCTGCGCGAACGGGGCATAGAGGTAGGGCGTCGGCGGCTCGTTCAGCCGGAGGTATTTGATGTCGCGCGCGACTCCAACGACGGTGCTCCAGTCGCGATCGTCGCCGCCGACGCGAATGCGCTTGCCGATCGCATCGGCCGGTGTCCGCCAGAATCGCCGCGCCGCGGTTTCGTTGACAACGACCACAGGAGAACCCGTCGCACGATCGTCGCGGTTGAACGGTCGCCCGACGGAGATACCGATCTGCAGCGTCTGGAAATACTCTGGACCGACCGCATTTACGGCGAGCCGCATGTCCTCATCCGTCCCCGGCTGATACCCGTCGACGACCACCGGACGGGAACGCCCTTCGATCATCCGCATGGGGACGAACTCCGCGAGGCTCGCGGAATCGATACCTGGCCGAGCGCCCAGGTTGTCAACAAGCTGCTGATAGAACGTCGCTCCCCGCGCGTCGTCGTAGCCGCTTGTAGACAGGTCGAGTCGAACCGAGATGACCTGATTGGGATTGAGACCGATGTCGGCGTTGCGAGCGGCTCCCAGGGTGCGCCAGGTCAGACCGGCCGCCACCAGCAGCAGAAGCGACGCAGCGATCTGGGCGACTACGAGCGCGCCGCGCACCCGTGCCTTCGTTGACCGTTGACTGCCTTCCCGCATCGCCGCCGTCAGTGAGAGCCGGGCACCATGCAGTGCAGGGACCAGGCTGAACGCGATCGCGGTTGCGCACGAGACGGCAAGCGCGAAGCCGACGACGAGCCCATCGACGGACGTGTCGAACTCGCTCGGCGCCACCGTGGCCGCCGGCGGTCCCGCATTGGCAAAGACACCAAAGAGACGGGTCGACGCAAGAAGGCCGACGACGCACGCGGGGATCGCGAGGACGAGGTTCTCGAGCACCAGCAGGCGAACGATTCTGGCGCCGCTCGCTCCCATGGCGACGCGTGTCGCCATGTCGGAACGTCGCGTGAGGCCGTGCGCCAGCGCGAGGTTCGCCAGGTTGGTGCAGACGACCACGAGAACGAGGATCCCGGTGACGCCGAGCACACCGACGATCGGGAGGAGAAACGTCTGCGCGCCAAAAGGCGAGCGCCACAGCGGCACCACGGTGGCGCGCTCGTTCACGTCGGTGATAGGGTCGTCAGCAGCGAGCGTCGCGGTCAGCAGTTCCGTGCGTGCGGCGGCCTGGGCGATCGACGTGCCCGGCGCGAGGCGGCCGATTGGAATCAACCACCGCGCACTGGACACGTCCAGTCCGTTGAACGGCGGCTGCAGCTGCGGCCTCATCGTCACCGGGATGAAGATGTCCAATACGAGGCTGAGCACCGATCCGTGGAAGCCCGGCTCGGCCACGCCGACGATCGTCAGCGGATGCGCGTTCACGAGAATCGTCCGGCCGACGATAACAGGATCGGAGGCGAATGCCTGCTGCCAGAGCTGATCGCTGATCACCGCGACCGGATCGCTGCCGGACGAGCGCTCGTCCGACGGCAACAGTGTTCGCCCGATGCGAGGGGTGACGCCGAGCACCTGGAAGTAGTTGCCGCTGACGAACTCGCCCCAGAGCCGTCGCGCCTCACCCGAGGCGCCGAGCGTCAGCGGCGCAGGACTCGACGCGGCGAGGCCCGAGAAGCCGGTGTCGTGCTCGCGCAGATATCGATAGTCCGGATAGGAAACAGTGACGGAGCGACCGCCGCCCGCGCGGCCAACCAGGACGGCCAGTTGCGACGCATCTTCGACCCCGGGCAGCGGCTGCAGAAATGCCGCTTTGAACATGCCGAACACGGCGGCATTGGCGCTGACGCCGAGCGCCATCACGATGACCACCGTGAAGGCGTATCCAGGGCTCCGCCGAATCACCCGCCCCGCGTATCGCACATCCTGCCAGAGCGTCTCGAGCATCAGCACTCCCCTACATGGCGAGCGACTCTTCGACGATGCGGCCATCGAAGAGGTGGATGGTGCGTTTCGCGTGCGACGCGTACCGGGTGTCGTGCGTGACCATACAGATCGTGGCGCCACTCCGGTGAAGGTCGCTCAGCAGCTCCATCACCGATTCACCGTTTTTGGAGTCGAGGTTTCCCGTCGGTTCGTCCGCGAGCAGGATCGACGGCTCGCCGCCGACTGCCCGGGCGACGGCCACACGTTGCTGCTGGCCGCCTGAGAGCTGGCTGGGCAGATGTTTGGCACGATGGGCCATCCCGACGCGTTCCAGCGCTTCGGTGACGCGCGTCTTCCGGTCTGCCGGCTTCATGCCCCGATACGTAAGCGGCAGTTCGACGTTCTCGTAGACCGTCAGATCGCCAATCAGGTTGAAGCTCTGGAAGATGAACCCTATTTCGCGGTTACGTACACGCGCACGCTGCGACACCTTGAGATTGGCGACCTGCTGATTGTTGAGTGAGTAGACGCCGTCGGTCGGTGTGTCGAGCAACCCGAGGATTGACAGCAGCGTGGACTTGCCACAGCCAGACGGGCCGGCAATCGAAACGTATTCGCCCTTGCTGATTTCGAGGTTGATGTTGTCGAGCGCATGCGTCTCGACCTCGTCGGTGTAGAACACCTTTTTCACGCCTTCGAGTTTGATGAGCGCCTGATGGCCGTTGTTCATCTGTTCGCTCCTCAGCGAAGTCGCACCCGGTCCACCGAATCCCACGCGGACATATCGGACAGCACAACGCGATCGCCTTCGTTCAGGCCCGACACGATCTCCAATGTGTTCACGGAGCTCTTGCCTACGCGCACCTGAACGCGGTTGGCGTTACCGGCTGCGTCAACAATCTTGAAGAGCGCGATCGTGCTCTGCTCCTGACCAAACGCAGGCCGGCCCACCTGCAGCGCGCTCGGAATCCGTTCGAGCTCGATCGTGCCGTCGACGCCGAGGTCGGGCACCGCACCTCGTGGGAGTGCTTCGGTCAAGGAGACATCGACGGTCACAGTGCCATTGACAGCCGCGGGATCCTTTCGGCTGACCCGGCCGGCAATGATTCCGTTCCGCGTGTCTACCGAGGCGAGCTGGCCGAGTTCGACATCTTTCGCCTGCGTCTCCGCAATCTTCAATTCGGCCTTGAGGTGCCCGGGGTCCGCGACACGCGCGAGGTTCTGGCCGGGCGCTACGCGTTGACCGACCTCCACTGGCACCTGCTGCAGCACGCCGGCGAATCCAGGCTTTACGTTGAGATCGGCGATCCGGCGTTGCTGCAAGTCGGAGACTGCGCGCGCTTGATCAACGGCAGCCTGCTGCACGCGTGTGCGCGCGTCGATTGAATCGGCGGCCATCGCAAAACGCTTCTTCTCAATCTCGTAGCGCGTCTGCAATGTGCTCGCTCTCAACGCGGACTGCTTCTGGATAAGCGACGACACCAGCTGCTGCTTCGCTAGGGCGTCATTGGTCTCAGCGTCCATCTGTGCCTGCTTGTAATCGGCTTCGATGCTCGCCACTTGCGACTGCTGGGTCAGCAAATCGTTCTGAAGCTGAACGCGAAAGTTCTCCAGCGCGGCTTCCGCCGACTGCAACGCGAGCCGTGCGTTCAGCGCCTCCTGTTCGACCTGCGGATTGCTCAATTCGAGAATGATGGAATCGGCGCGAACTACGGCGCCGGGACGAAGAAGAATGCGTTCAACTCGTCCTTCCGTGGTCGCCGGGAGCCAGCGAGTGTCCTCGGGGACGAGCGTGCCGAGGCCGCGGACCTGCCGCACGAACGGTCCACGCTTGACGGTGTCGAGGAGCAGCGTCGCGCGATCGACGCTCGGGGCCGCCGGTTCCATGCGCGCCAGCGCCACCGAGACCACGGCGACGACGAGCAAGGCAGCGATAGAAAAGGCGATTCGACGAAGCCGTCGTCGACGCAAGAACGCCGGGTCTCGAGCGACATCCATTGGGCTTTGCGCCTCCGTGAAGGGTCAAAGCGTATGCCATCCCACGAAAAGCGCAAGTATCTGTTACGAATGAACTTAGCTTGTTCGAGGCCCTTTTTCGCTCGAGTGCGGTGTCCGTTCGTGGGACGCGAATGTTCGCAGCCGGACGGCTTCGCCGTGGACGCCTTGTCCGGAGTTCACTACAAGTGTCAACCCTAGAATCATGGGTAGAATCCGTCGAAGGTGAGAAGTCTCGTCCTATCGCTCCTGTTGCTGGCCGCCAGCACCCTGCAGGCACAACAGGGGCCTGCACGTGACCCAGCGCAGCAGACATCGCGAGTCGGGGTTTCGATTGTTCGCGGACTCGTCATCGCCGGCGACACAGGCCGCCCGCTTCGCCGCGCTCGGATCACACTCTCTAGCCCCGACCTTGGACGTGAGCCGCGCGTAACGAGCACTGGAGTCGATGGACGTTTTGAAATTACCGATCTCCCCGCCGGACGCTACAACGTGCGCGCGGAACGAAGCGGCTATCTCACGTTGCGCTATGGGCAGACACGACCGCTTGAACAAGGCCGTCCGCTCGACGTTGCCGAGCGCGCGACAATCGAAAAGGTTGACTTCACGCTTCCCCGCGCCGGCGTGATTGCTGGACGTGTCGTCGACGAATTCGGCGACCCCGTGGCCGACGTTCCGGTCTTTGCAATGCGGACCGCCTACTGGCAGGGTCGTCGTCGTACCGTCCCGAGTGGAAATCCAACGCGCACCGATGACGCAGGCATGTACCGCATCAGCGGACTGATGCCCGGAACCTATCAGGTAATGGCGGTGCTGCGCGAGACATGGACCGTACGCGAGAGAGGGGTCGAACAGACGCTCGGATATGCGCCGACATACTCTCCGGGCATCGCGACGATCGCCGAGGCTACGCGCATCACCCTCGGTGTCGGTCAGCAGCTCAATGCCGTCGACGTGTCGCTTGTCGCCGGCCGTGCGGCAAGCATTTCTGGAACAGCGATCGACGCCGGAGGACGACCACTAGCGGGGCGAACCGTCGCACTCGGACGCGAGATTGCCGGACCCGACAGCGGCTCGTTCATGGCAGCGGGCAACGCAACGGTCGCAGGTGACGGTTCGTTCGCGATCAAGGTCGTTCCACCTGGCCAGTACAAGATTCGCGTCCAAGCGGCAACGCCAAGCGGAAACCCAACTACTGGTCCCGAGATGATCGTGATGCCGATTGCCATCGACGGTATCGACCTGACCAATGTCACGCTCGCGACGTTGCCACCATGGTCGGTGGCCGCCCGGCTCGTCACCGATGCCGGCGCGCCTCCTGCTGCACGGTTCGACGGCTTCGCGCTGGAGGTGGTGCCCGTCGAGCCAGATGTCACACCAGACGTGCAGGGACGTGGTGCAGATGACGGCAGGGTGCAGAACGACTGGACGGTGAGGTTCAGCCGGATATTCGGAGCTGCACGCCTGCATGTGCGTACGCCCGATGGCTGGTGGGTCAGATCGATGCTGCGTGACGGCGTTGACATTACTGACGCGCCAACTGAAATGCGGGGCGGTGAAGAGCTCTCCGATGTTCGTATCGTGGTCAACGACCATCCGACACGCGTGCGTGGTCAAGTGGTCGATGCGAAGGGCGCGCCGATGGCCGTTGGCACGGTCGTGGTGTTTGCGCGCGATCCCCAGAAGTGGTTCGAGCAGTCGCGCTGGGTCCGCGCGGTGCGTCCGGATCAAGCGGGAAACTACGTGATCGACGGCCTGCCGCCTGGCGACTACTTCGCGGCCGTCATCGATTACGTCGAAGATGGGATGTGGAACGATCCGGCCTTTGTCGAATCGCTGCATGAGCGCGCCGAGCCATTCGCGCTAACGGAAGGCGAATCACACACGCTCACGCTGAAGTACGTCACGCCCTAAGAGCCAACAAGAAACGCGTTGTAACGAACGACTGGTTCCAACTGTCCAGGGCGCGCAACAGCATCAGCTCTGATGGTCGCGAGCTCTGTTTTTGCGCTCCTTCGAATGCTGTGCGACGGGTGTGGGACTCGAGTTCGGCGTTCAGTTCCGAACGGGAATCGTAGCGAGGCGGCGGACGACGGCTCTGCAACAGCCATGGCCAACCGATGTCCTCTGACATGCGCTACGGACAACTCCGTCGCATCATCACACTCTCGACTAGTCGTATCGAAGAGCGACGACGGGATCGACGCCTGCTGCCTTCACGCACGGCACCAGGGCCGCCAGCAAACCGGTAAGGATCACCAGCGCGCTGACTGATATGAACGTTGTCGGATCGTTTGGCTTGATTTCGTACAGCTGAGTGGCCATCGCCCGCGTCAACAGCAACGCGGCGCCCACGCCGATCGAAATGCCCAACAGTGTTGTTCGAAGACTTCGCGCGATCACCATCCGAACAACCTCGTGACGTTCGGCTCCTATGGCAAGGCGAAGGCCGATTTCTGGCGTTCGTTGGGCTACCAAGTAGGCGATCACTCCATATATGCCGAGCATTGCGAGGCCAAGACCGGTAACCGCCATGATGAGGACCAGGCGCATGTAGAAGCGGCGGCTCTCAGTTGACGCGACGACAAGACTCTCCATGGTCCTGAGGTCCGACACGGGAAGCGATGAATCGACCTCACGCACGGTGCGCCGGATCAACGGGACGTAGTTTTCAGGCCACCCTTCGCCCGTTCGCATGGTCAACACCATGCTGCGCTGGAATGCAGTCCAGGCACCAAATGGCGGTTGAGTAAACGGAATGAACAGCTCCATCGAGATGGGCGAGCTCTGGCCGAAGCTTCGAACATCCTGGACGATGCCGACGACCTCCCGCCACTCCGGATCGTCAGGCCCTGCCCACGTCGAAAGGCGTTTGCCCACCGCGGTTTCACCCGGCCACAATGCCGCGGCGAGCCGCTCGTTGATGACGACCACTCTCGATGTTCCGGATCTCATGTCGCTCGCCTGCAGCGATCGACCACTGACGATTCGCATGCCCATCGCTTCGAAGTACTCGTCGGTAACCAAACGAATGGCGGGACTAGGGGCGGAACCGAGCGGCAAAGACTTTCCTTCCGCAACAGTGCTGGCATCGGCACTACCACCTGACAGTGGAATGTGGCTCGATCCGGCAGCGTAGGTGACGCCTTCAGACTCTCGGAGCGGTGCCAGTATTCGACGGTAGGTATCGATCACCATCTCGTCGCTCTCATAGCGCCCCGCGGGGAGCGCCACGCGCGCGGTCAGAACGTTGTGCGCGTCAAAGCCCAGCGGGACTTGCCTCAGCCTGTCCGCGCTGCGAAGCAGCAGCCCGCAGCCGATGAGCAGCACCACGGCGATGGCGATCTCGGCGACGACCATGACGGTCCGTACCTGATCACGAGTACCGTCAGTCAAGGTGGTCTTCCCCGTCTCACGGAGGGAGCTTTGAAGATCGACTCGAGCCGCGTGAAGCGCGGGCGCCAATCCGGAAATAAATGCCGCAACGCTCGTAATCGCGAGCGCGAACAGCAGTACGTCCGACTGCAGGCCAGCATCACGCAATCGCGGCAGGGTCTCCGGTCCGTTGGTCACGAGAACGTTAATAGCCACGCGCGCGACGACGAGCCCGGCTGCACCCCCAGCGAGCGCGAGCACAAGACTCTCGGTCAGGAGCTGCCGCACGATACGTGGCTGTCCCCCGCCGAGGGACGCTCTGATGGCGATCTCGCGGCGGCGAGTCGTGGCCTTCGCAATGAGTAGGCCTGCGATATTTCCACACCCGATAAGGAGCACAAATCCAACCGCGGCAGCGAGCACGTAGAGTTGTGCGCGGATATTGCCGACCAGTTGCTCCTGCAGTGGCTGAAGCACCACTCCTCGAGCCTCCGTCTGCTGCGGATGGCGTTCGGCAATGCCTCGCGTCACCTGCTCTAGCTGCTCGCGGGCTCGCTCGAGCGATACGCCAGGATTCAGCTTCGCGATTACCGTCAGATAGTGAGAACCGAAGTTCGCTTGTTGCTCCGGCGAGAAGACCAAAGGTGTCCAGACTTGCGAGCTGAAACCACCCGTCACGCCCGCACGCGCTGGATCGGTCAGCGCATACGCGTCCGGGGCGACGCCGATGACGGAAAACAGTTCGTCCCCGATACGAATCCTCCGACCGACAACTGACGGATCTCCACTGAATCGCGATCGCCAGAGCGAATGACTCAGCACGACCACGCGTTCGTCAAACTTCAGATCCTCCTGAGTGAAATAGCGACCGACTGTCGGAGGAATATACGCGACGCGGAAGTAGCCAGGCGTGACGCGCATTCCACGGACTCGCTCCGGGTCGTCTCCGTCTGCCAGATTGAATGTGGCGCCTTGTCCTGCCGCTATCTGCTCGAAGACCGTGCCCTGCTCGGTCCAGTCGCGAAAGTGACCGGGAGATGCGTTACCAGGATTCTGACGAAATGTTTCCTGGACGATCACGATTCGTTGACCGTCCGCGTAGGGCAACGGACGAAGCAACACAGCATTCACGACACTGAACACCGCGGTTGTCAAACCGATGCCAACAGAGAGCGTCAGGATGGCGACAACCGTGACGATGGGGTTCCTGCGCAGGATGCGGCAGGCGTAACGGACGTCTTGCCAGAAGGCTTCAGCAACCCTAGTCATCTTTCAACACCACATATGGGTCCAGCCGCGCAGCCCGCCACGCCGGCAGCCAGCAGGCGACGATACCCACCACGCCAATTGTCGCGGTCACGGCGACCAGCGTGGCGGCGTCAGTGGGTCGCACGTCGTACAGCAACGAGGCAATCAGTCTGTTCGCGCCGAACGCACCAGCAAGTCCGACAACGATGCCGAGCGCGATCAGCCGCAGACCCTGATTCAAGACGTGCACGAGCACCCTGGAGCGATCCGCGCCGAGCGCCATGCGAATGCCGATCTCGCGGCGTCGTTCCACCACCAGGTAGGAGAGCATGGCGTACGTGCCGATGGCGGCTATCACCAACGCAAGACCGGCGAAGCCGCCAAGAAGCTGGGCCAGGAACCTTGGCCGGCTGATCGATTCATCGAACACCGTGTTCATATCCCTGAGCCGTACTATCGGAACGTTGCGATCCGATTCTCGGACCACACGCTCAATGGTTTGTGACAGCGCCGCTGACGTCACCGTCGTCCGCAAGACGACATTCATTGTTGTGGGAGCAACCGCAATCGGCATCGGAAGGTTGGCCCTCTGCTCAACGAGGAAATAGACCTCAGTGGCTGCTTGTTGATCGACGCCACCTTGCTTGACGTCCTTCGCAACGCCGATCACCGTGAACCACGGAACCTCATTGCCGCCAGGGCGCAAACGCTGTCCAATCGGGTTCAGCCCTTTCCAGAATGTGCTCGCCAGCCTTTCGTTGACGACTGCAACCAAACCTGACCCGACATCGCTTGATTGAAAGCTGCGACCCTGGACGATCGGTATGCCCATCGTCTCGAAATAGTCGCCCATGACGTTCTGGTAGTAGTCGACGAGCTCGGGCGGTCCCTGCGGCGGCGGCGTGTAGTTGTCAATGTCCGTATCGAGCGCGTTGAAGGGACGGTCAGGCGGCAGGCCTGACATCGCTGTCGCTGCCTGCACGCCTGGCATGGCGCGAAGGCTGGCGAGAAGCCGCTGATACATCTGCGCGCGTCCGGGCGGCCGCGGATAGTTGACCGGAGGCAGCGTTATCGAGAACGTTACCAGGCGCGCGCGATCGAATCCCGCGTCGACCCTCGTAAGGTTGTAGACCGTGCGGATCAGCAATCCCGCACCCGCGACGAGGAGCACGGCCAAACCAATCTGGGCTATGACAAGACCGCGGCGGACGTGATGACGCGATGTGCCAGCTGTACTTTTCGACCCACTCTCCTTTAAGGTAGTGGCCAGACCGTTTGCGCGCGTGTGCATGATGGGCGCGAGCCCGAAGAGCAACCCGACCGCGATAGACCCACCAAGCGCTACGAGCAACACCCGCAAATCAACCGAAACCCCGGTCGTACGCGGCAGCGTGGTCGGATAGGCGCGGATGAGCGCCTGCACACCGACGACGGCAAGTAATACGCCTGCGGCGCCCCCTGCAACAGACAACTGGACGCCTTCCATCATGAATTGCCGGACCAACCGGGCGCGAGTTGCGCCGAGGGCCGTGCGCATCGCCAGTTCACGGCGACGTGTCTCAGCGCGGGCGAGCAACAGGTTCGCGACATTGGCACAGCCGATCAACAGGACGAACGCAACGGCGGCCTGCAAGACCCAGATCGCGCGGCTGGCACTCCCAAGAATCTCGTCCTGCAGCGGTTTCATCTGAAGAAGGTGCGCCTCGTCCACTCCAAGAGGCCTGAACACGTGGCTCCTGGCGTTGAGGCCGACACGTTCTCCCCAGTTTTGGATAAGCGCGTTGAGCTCTGTTTGCGCCGTTTGCGGCGTCACCCCGTCTTTCAATCGTCCGATGAGATACAGGGTGTGGGCGGCACGGTTCTGACGATTGGCGGGGTTGAGGCCGAGGGGCAACCACACCTCGGTCCGGTTATCCATGACATCAGTACCCGGCGGCATGACGCCGACGACTTCGCGGCTTCGACCGTCGACTTCCACGGTTTGTCCGACGATTGGTCGGCCGCCAAACGCGGCCTGCCACAACTCGTGCGAGAGAATTGCCACGCTTGGTGGCAGGGGCGCGGGGGTTCCCGGTGACGGCGGTGGCCCGGTCAACTCGGTTTCCCCAGTCGCAAATAGTCGTCCTTCGGCGGGCTGCAGCCCAAGCACCTTCAACAGATGTTCATCAACCGATGCCGATCGGACGCGTAGAGGTCGATCACCCGCGGTGAGATTCACCTCGCCGGTTGTGTACGCTCCAACGGCTGAAAACGATCGGTTGACCTCGCGGAACTCCATGTATTCCGGCGGCGATACGGCGAAATGGAGGAAACCGAGCGCTGGAAACTGCGTGTTCAGGAACATCAACTGGTCGGGATGTGGATATGCAAGCGGCCGCAGAATCACACCGTTGACAAAGGAGAAAATCGCCGTGTTGGCGCCGATTCCAAGCGCCAGGGTCAGAAGAACCACGGCCGAGAAGCCTCGACTTCTCGCGAGTGAGAGCGTGGCAAAGCGAATGTCCTGGAGAAATCGCTCCATCGATTTTCTCCCGCAACAACAAGTAACGTGCCGGGCCTCCAGATGGATAAGTCCTAGGAAGCCCAGGAAATGAGACTCTGGCCACGAACGCGCCCGCGCATGATGTCCGTTTGCGGGACGTGGCCGTCCGCTCGCGGAACAAGATGCGCGCCTACGAACTTGGCAAACTACGCGTTTTCATTCCGCCCTCAGCGTTTCAAGCGGATCGAGTGATGCGGCGCGATGCGCGGGGACGTAGCTGGCTGCCAGCGCCACGGCCAGCAGGAGCGCCGTCATGGCCGCAAACACGGCGACGTCATCGGGAGCGACTTCGTACAGGAGGCTGCCGAGAAACCCGGTGAGGCCGAGCGCCAACGGCACTCCGACGGCGGTGCCACACAGCGCGAGCACGATCCCTTGACGAATCACCATGGCGACCACCGATCGCGGCAAGGCACCAAGCGCGAGCCGCACCGCGAACTCGCGCCGGCGCTGGCTCACCGCGTACGCGAGCACGCCGTAGATACCCATCACGCCCAGCAGGAGCGCAGTGCCTGCCCCAATCAGCAGGAGGAGCATGGTCACGCGTGTGCGGGCACGTGATTGCGCGACGAGATCCTCGGCTGTGCCCATGCGGGTCACCACGAGATTCGGGCCCACGTCCCGGATAACCCGTTGAATCGCAGACCCCAGAGAAGCGGGGGGAAGAGTCGTGCGCACGACGTACGTCTGAATGTCGGGGATGAAGTTCGAGATGACCCCGGTCACCTTATCCGCCTGGGGTGGATAGACGTTTGGAAAGTACAGAATTCGCGATGGGCCCTCGTGCAGCGACTCTGCGGCAATGTCGCCGACGACCCCCACAACGATATACGGCGGGTACTTACTCGGAGCGGGCCATTGCACCGTGCGGCCGACCGGATCCCGCTCGCCAAAAAGCGCCTTCGCCAGCGACGCGCTCAGGATGGCGCCGGGCGCGTCCGCGCTCATGTCACTCCGCTCGAACTGCCTGCCAGCCAGCAGGGGTATTCCAAGCGTACGAAAGTAGTCAGGCGTCGCGAAGCTGAATAGGGCGTATGGTGTCCGATCACCGGCGTCTGCCGTTGTGATGCGCACTTGAGTGCGGTCGCCGGGATGTGTCAATGGAAAGATCGTGCTGGAATCGACGGCCGTCACGCCGGGTGTCGAACGGAGCCGATCGCGAATCTCGCCGTGCACGCGGGCTGAATCGAGATAGAAGTCCCCCGAATGTGCATCGCTTGGTGGAAATGGAACCGTGAAGACGATGGCGCCATCTGGCTGGAAGCCGAGCGCCGCCTGGCTCAGACGCCAGAAACTTTGCGCTAACAGTGTCGCCCCGATGAGGAGAGGGAGGGCCAGGGCCATCTGCGTCACCACCAGGATTCGGCGGCCCCACTGCTCCCGGAGTCCGCCCGTCACTCGACCGGCAGCACCCTTCATTGCGTCCATGCCTGCGCGCCACGCGCTCACGAGCCCCGCAGCGCCAATAAGAACGGCGCTGCCGATTGACAGCAGGGCGACCACCGCCAGAACGGTTGCATCAATCGTCAGCTCGCCGAGCCGAGGTATTCGGTCGGGCTCAAGGCCAAAGCGCACACCCACGGCAACGGACGCCAGCGCCAGCGCGATTGCCCCGGCAGGAAGAGCGAGCATCGTGCTCTCACCGATGAAGCGTCGCGCCAGAACTGTTGTCGTCGCGCCAAGCGCCCGGGCAATCGCGACGTCACGGCGGGTTCGCTCGGCACGGACGAGGGACAGATTGACTACATTGGCCCAGGTGATGAGGAGAAGAAAACATGCTGTGGCGAGGAGAAGCTGGAGCGGCACTCGCACGTCGCCAATCATCGTCTCCTTCAGAGGTCTGACGACGGCGTGGAAGCCAGTCTCCTCAAGTAATCCTGACGTGACATCGGGGAAGACGTCGGGTAACCGCCGCACGGCGCCCAGTAGATCACTTGCGGCGTCTTCCGCCGAAACGTCCGGCTTCAGTCGCGCGACGGCCTTATAGACCAATCCACGGATGCCGGCACGCGTACGGGCCGGCATCTGCGCAGGTACCACCGTCACCCAGACCTGAGTCTCCGGATCCGGGAAATGAAATCCTGGCTCGGCGACCCCCGTCACGTACAGCAGTCCGACCCAGCTTTCGATGGTGAGCGAGCGGCCTACGACTGCGGGATCTCCCCCGTACCTGGCCATCCAGAACGCGTGGCTGATCACGACCGGCGTTCGAACAAGAAATTCGGCGTCAGCCTCAGTGGGGAATCTCCCAAAAAATGGCCGCGCACCGAGCACTCCGAAAAACTCCGGTGACACAGTAGCGACGCGAACCAACTCGGGGTCGCCGCCGGGACTAGTAATCGTGCTGGCCCGATCCTGGTAGAACGCGATCTGATCAAACGCGCGACTCTGGGTCTGATAATGGCGCAGCAAGCCCGGAGAGATGCCATCTATCGGCAGTTCGGCCCGTGGTGCCGCGTGCTGAATCGTGACGAGCCGGTCGGCGTCCCGATAAGGCAGCGGTCGAATCAGGACCGCGTTCACGAGCGCGAAGCTCGCCGCTGTAACCCCGATGCCCAACGACAGCATCACCACGACGGCGATCGAAAATGCCGGTGCACGCCAGAACATCCGAACGCCGTCCGAGACTGCCTTAGCGATCAACGTCATGCTCGTGCCTTGTCCGGCGCAGCCGCAAAAAGTCAAAGCCTATGCCATTCCGCAAAAAGCGCAAGTATTGGCCAGAGGAGGGACTTACCGTCTTCGACGCGCCACGGTGGCACGTCCAGGTGTCCGTTCGTGGGACGCAAAACGTTCACAGACGGACGGCATCGCAAAACAGAGGCGGCGGCGTCACGACCGGCAACAACTACGTTCAACGCCGCTGGAGGCCGAATCCAGGGGACGGCAGATCTGCCCGGTGTTTCGTGAGCAGACCGGCGGGGGCTACTGATTCCCGAGAAACTGCGATACCTCCGCACGAAATTCCGCGGGCGACGTCAGATTCAACAAATGGCCGCCTCCGGGGACGATGGCCCAGCGTGCGCCGGAGATGCGCTGGGCGAGCAACTCTGCTTCCTCGCGCTGGAAGCGATCGAGTTCCCCCACCATGATGAGCGTTGGAAGTTTGAGCTCACTCAGACGATCGATCGCAGGTCGTTGAACCTGCAGAACCATTTCCCGCGGAATTGACCATAGACGATCGTTCTCCATCACCATCTGGCGAACGAGCGATTTTGATTCAGACGGGACCTCGAACACCGACGAGGCGAGCAGGACCTCACCCGCCTTCTTGTAGTCGCGTGCTTGCAACGCCGCAACTAAGTCGCCCGTAAAGGGCAGCTGGTTTCGAGATCGGTACCCACTGATGGCCGGTCCCACGAGAACGAGTCGATCAGCACGTGACGGCTGCGCGAGTGCCGCATCCAAGGCAATCACTGACCCGGCGGATAGTCCAATGAGGGTCGCCTTTTGAATCCCGATCTCATCAAGCAGCGTGAAGAGATCATCGACATGCCCGAAGGGTTTGGTCGCGGTATGAGACGCCCCGTGGGCCCGCAAATCATAACGAACGACGGTATGGTCGGACGCGAGCCAATCAGCTTCACGCGCCCACATGCGCCGGTCCAGATTGGAGCCGGTGATGAGGACCACCACTGGTCCTTTTCCCTGAATGTCATACGCGATACCGCTATTCGTGCGCCCGGTCCTTGGCGGCTGCGCGGCCGCAAGCGCAGCATTCGCAACGATGGTTATGAGGACGACTAGGTACGGGTTCACGGATTCACCTGCGACATTAGCGCGAGCGGTTGGCCGTCAGGATCTTCGAAGAAGGCCATCCATTCCTCAACACCTGAGTCGTGGCGATGAATCATGTGCGGCGCCCCCCGAAAGATCACGCCGAGTGCGACCAGCTGCTCATACGCCATGGCAATGTTCGGTGTGGAGAAATAGAGAATTGATTGCCCGGCCGAACCCTCGTTCGTGCGGCTCGTGAGAAAAAGGCGCGTGCCGCCGCATTCGAAGAGCGCGAGGTCACCATACGTATAAAGATGTGGCAGGCCCAGGACGTTCTTGTACCACTCGACGGCCTGGGCGATGTCATTCACCTGACGCGAAACTTGCGCGATCCGTCCCAGCTTCCATTCGGCAGTCGTGGCTGCACCTTGTCGGTGGATTGCGCTGTCCGCGGCCGCTCCGCTCCAGCGCCGGAGCTCGCTGCGCCGCGCCAGTGAGAGTTTGCCGAGGATGTTCTCGATGTGATACTTCACGGTCTCGGCACTGATACGTAGGCGTCTGCTGATTTCCCCATTCGTCATCCCGTGACGGACGGCATTCGCCACGCGCCACTCCGCAGGCGTGAGTACATCGGGATGAGGTGGGCGGCCGCGTGGACGGCCTATGCGACGCATGGCGAGATGGTACCGTTGCAGCCGGCCCAATTTCCCTCCCCTGCTTCCCCCAGCAAATTCCTGCGTTCTTGCAGCGGTCCAGATGACCGCCCTCCATCACTCCTGGAGTTCATCGCCGAGAACTCCGTGCGCCACGATGGCCTAGGCGCAAGGCCGATTTCTGGCGTTCGTCGGGTTACCAGGTAGGCGCTCTCCCGCAAGGAGTGCGCTCGTCCCAGCTGGCAGAACAGCATGGCCACAAATCGACCCCAGCACGTGAACCCGCGGGAGTGACGCTCAGCTTTCGTGGCAACGATCGTTTTCTGAAACTCGGTGCAGGGAAAAAGCTGGAGCAACTGGCTGAAGATGCTGCAGAATCTCGGACGACGCGGAAGCCGTGGCCTTGGCATCGCCAACGCGCGAAAGGACGCGAAAGGAAGTCCGACGTTGTTTGATTACCTGCGCGAGATTGGCCGCGAACTGGCGCGTGCGTTCCGCACCGCCAGAAAACGGCCGACCTTCGGTCTGGTCGCGATTGCGACCCTCGGGATCGGTATTGGCGCCTCCACGGCGACGTTCAGCATCGCCGACGCCGTGCTCGTACGGCCCCTGCCCCTGCATGAGCAGCGGAATCTGTCGGTGCTGTGGGGCGTCGATCAAGCCGCCAGGGTGAGGCAGGTGCCAGTCCCGTACGGCGCGTTCAAGGGATTCGTGGACGCCTCGCCGAAGACGCTCTCCGCCGTCGCCGGGGTCGACTATCACGGCGCAGCTACCCTTCCCGTTCGCGAGGGAGTGGACGGCGTGAACCTCAGGGTCGCGTTGGTCACGGGGAGTCTGTTCAGCGTACTCGGCGTCACGCCTCTGCTTGGCCGTAACCTCCAGGCGCAGGACGATAGCATCGCCGCGGCGCCAGTGGTCGCGATCAGTTACGAGCTGTGGCAGCGCCGCTATGGGATGGATCCCTCGGTGCTGGGTCGCGTGCTCACGATTCGAGACCAGCCGGCCACGATCGTCGCGGTGATGGCTCGAGGCTTTGCATTTCCCGCCCGGACGGAAGTGTGGGCGACCGCGCGTCCGTTCCGCCCCGTTGCGGAGACCGGCCCGCCAGACTTCTACGTGTACCTGGTCGGACGGCTCGCGCCTGGCGCAACGGTCGAACAGTCCGCGACCGAGCTCGCGAATCATCTCCGGAGCAACGACGCGCTGCTGCCCACGTTTTTGCGCGGCATGACCGCGTCGGCCAGAGCCCTCGACGACGACCTGCTCGGCGACGTGCGTCCCGTCATTCGCCTGCTGCTGGTGGCAAGCGCGCTCGTGATGCTCGTGGCGATCGTCAACGTCGGCGCCCTGTTCCTCGCGCTGGGGCTCACCAAACGGCAGGAACTGGCCGTGCGGGTGTCGCTGGGCGCGACTCCGCGGCGCTTACTGTTCCTGGCGTTGACCGACGCGTCGATCGTCGCGACCGGGGGTGCGGTCCTTGGCGTCGCCATCGCCTATGGCGTGGTGAGGCTGGTGGTGTCATTCGCGTCCACACAGCTCCCGCGTGCGGACGCGATCGAAGTGAACGGCGTGACGCTCGCCTACGCGGTCGCGCTCGCCGTCGTGGCCACGGTGGCCTTCGCAATCGCCTGCGTGTACGGCCAACAGCGTGCCGAGCCCTCGCGCGCGCTCCAGGCGGCGACTCGCGGCGGCACGGGTACGCGGACGGCGCGGCGCACCCAGCGCGCCCTGGTAGTGGCCCAGGTCACACTGGCGGTCACGGTGATCCTTGGCGCCGGGCTCGTGGCGCGGAGCCAGTTGAATCTCGAAACATTGGATCTGGGTCTCGCCGGCGACCGCATCCTGATCATCCAGGTCGTGCCTCCGCAGCAGGACGACTTCGCGAATCCGAAGCGATTCAACGCCGGCCTGGACCGGATCATCGAGGCGGTCGCGCCACTCCCCGGAGTACAGGGCGTGGCGCCGCTCCTTAGCGAGCCGTTTGGCGGCATGTCTGGCTGGGATGCGCGGTATCTGTTGGACGGACAGGCGCCGGAGGAGGAGGCACGCCAGCCGCTGCTCAATCTCGAAATCGCGTCGCCCGCTTTCTTCCAGACGCTCGGCATCGAGATCGTCCGCGGCCGCGCGTTCACCAGCGAGGACAGCGTCGAGGGGCGTCCGGTCGTGATCCTGAGTGAATCCGCGGCAAGACTCGTGTGGCCCAACAAGGACGCGGTCGGCGAGCGGATGAAGATCGCCGGCACCTGGGCCACTGTGATTGGCGTGGCGGCCGATACGCGCTATCGCGAGCTGACGGTTCTTCGGCCAACGGCCTACCGGCCGCGTGATCAATTCGAGGCCGCACCGCCGTTTCTCGCCGTCCGCACGTCTGGAGATCCGATCGGCCTCGCTCCCGCGATTCGTCGCGCCGGCCAGGCGATGTGGCCGGGTGCGACGTTTACGTCCCTGCGGCGGCTCGATGGCTACTCGTCGGAGCCACTTGCGCGTTCACGCGTGACCGCCGGCCTGTTCGTCGCGTTTGCCGCCGTCTGCCTGCTGCTGTCCACAATCGGACTGTACGGTGTCGTCACGGCCCACGTGGTGGAGCGTACCCGCGAAGTCGGCATCCGGATGGCGCTCGGCGCGCAGAGGAGCGCCGTGCTCCGGGCCGTCCTGCTCGAAGGCGCGATGATGACGCTGCTCGGAATAATTGGCGGCACGGCGATCGCCGCGCTCTTCAGCGGCTGGCTCGAAACGATCCTGTACGGCGTCAGCCGCCACGACGCCGCGACCATCGCGGGCGTCGCGTTGCTCATGTGTCTCGTGACTGGTGTCGCGACTTATATTCCTGCCAGACGCGCGGCGGGCATCGAACCGACGGCAGCTCTTCGCGAGTGGTGACGAGGTGGAGCGCTATTCGGCTCGAAGCGCGACTGCCGGATCGATGGAGAGGGTCCGTCGCGCTGGTATGTAGCTCACGAACCAGGCGAGAAGCAGCGCGCTACCCGCAGCCAAAGCAAACGAGGCGAGGTCGGTATCCGCCACGCCGTAGAGTACGGTTGCCAGCGTTTTGCTGAGTGCGTAGGAGGCGGCGACACCAACCGCTACACCGACACCACCCATGATCATTCCCTCGCCTACGAGCATCCTCACGAGATCGCGATGACTGGCACCAAGCGCCATGCGGATACCGAACTCCCGCGTGCGCTGCGACACCAGATACGCCAACACCCCGTACAATCCTATCGCGGCAAGCGACAGCGTCAGCAGAGCGAACGCGCCCAGCAGCCAGGTGCGGAACCGCGGCTGCGCCGCGGCGTCACCGACGACGGCCTGAAGTGTCGCGATGCCGGAGACCTGAATGCCTGGATCGATTGTCGCAACCTCGCGCGGCAATGCGCCGATCAGCGCTGCCTCCTTCCCCATAACGCGAGCGAAGAGGAACAGCGAGGGCCACGGCTGCTGCGCAAACGGTCGATAGATCGCGTCGTCTGCCGCGTGCTCGAGCCCCGAGTACTTCACGTCAGGAATGACGCCGACCAGGGTCATGGTCGCGTTCGCCTGCACGCCGTCCTTGATCACGGGAAGAAAGAGACTTCGTCCGATCGGATCCCCAGGACCAAAGAACCGCCGCGCCGTACCGGCGGTCATGATCATGACCGGCGTCGTGCCCGGAGCGTCGGCATCGGTGAAGAAGCGTCCGCGGAGCAACGGGATACCGAGCGTCGAGAAGTAGCCGGGCGTCGCGGGCACCGCCTGGGCGAGGTACTGTCCCGGCGTGCCGGTGCGCTCGTCGTTCCGCGACAACGTGAGGACCATGCGCCCGGCATTGGGCGGCAGGCCAGTTCCGGCCCCTACAGCCGTCACACCCGGCAGCCCGCCAATCCGCTCCAACACACGATTGACCAGCGTGACCTGACCGATCGCGTCGAGGTCGCGATCCAGCGCCAGGTCCAGCGACGCCGTCACAACGCCAGCCGTGTTCACACCAATGTCAGTGTTGAGGAGGCGCACGAGACTCCGGCCCAATAGGACGGCGCCGACGAGCAGCACGACCGAGATGGCCAATTCTGCGATCGCCAGAGCGCGACGCGCACGTATGCCCGCTGGACGAACTGTCGCCGCCGGCTCACTGAGCTTCAACGCCTGACCATGCTTCATAAGTCGAAACATCGGCGCCGCGCCGGTTAACACCGTCACGAACGACGCACAACCGCAGGCAAACAGCATCACGGCCAGATTGATGCCGATCCCATCGATCCGAGGAAGACCACTGGGATTGACACGTCGGAGAACTCCGACCATGCCCCAGGCGATGAAGAGGCCTGTGACCGCGCCGAGCGCTGCGAGCACACCGCTCTCGACCAGCGCCTGCCGCAGCAGCCGCAGGCGTGAAGCGCCGAGCGCGAGCCTGACCGCTGTGTCTTTCGTGCGGGCAGCGCCGCGAGCGAGTTGCACGTTCACTACGTTTCCACAGGCCACCAGCAGCACGAGCCCGACGGCGGCCGCAAGGATGAGCAATGAAGGGCGCACGGCATCGACGAGCCTGTTCCGCAGTCCGACGCTGTGAGCCCGCATTCCCCCGTAGCGCTCGGGCATGGCCGCGCTGAGGCCCTGCGCCAGAGCGGAGGCCTCAGAGCGCGCCTGTTCGTACGTCGCGCCATCGTTTAGCCGCACGAGCGGCAGAAACGAGCAGCAGCGCGGCTCCAGCGTCCGTACGTACGCAGCATCGGTCCACCCGTCGATCGCGGGAGTCGGGAACTGAAGGGAACTCGCGGCCACGCCGACGATAGTGAAGGGAGCGCGCTGCCAGGCCGCGCGCTGGCTGCCGTCGCCGCGCCTGGAGCTGAGCTGCACTCGCCGCCCGATGATGTCGACGGCGCTGCCGAACGCGCCACGCCAGAGGTGCTCGCTGATCACCATCGCCGCCGTCCCGTCGTCGGAGGGACCGAGCGGACGCCCGAGCAAAAACTCCCCACGCAGCGTCGAGAAGAAGCTGCTCGTCGTGGTCGCGAACTCGAGAGGTGCCCGCACGCCGCGGTTTGAAATGACGCCGACGTCGGTCGCGTAGAAGGCCAGGGAGGCAAATGACGCCGGCGCACGCCACGCATCGAGATCCGCCCACGAAAAGTAGACGGGCCCGGGGCGCTGGCTTCCGGTGTAGTCGCGCTCTGCTTCGATCAGCACCAACCGATCAGCGTTCGCATATGGGAGTGGACGCAGGAGGATGCCGTAGACGATCGAGAACATCCCGGTGTTGACACCGATGCCGAGGGCCAGCGTCACGACGACTGCGAACGCAAACCCGGGCCGCTGAAGCAACGACCTTGCCGCGTAATGTAGATCGTGCACGAAGATATCTAACGACACGCCGATCTGCCCCGCGCGGACTGTACTACACGCTCCAGTCCTTCTCGACTTCGCGCGAGGCAATCCGCATTCGAGCCTCATCAACCCCAGCCCACGAGAGCGTCCGGAAGCGAACAGGACGATCCCACAAAGGAACGCCTGCCTCTTCGCCTCGGCGCCCATGGCATCCGAAATCCAGCAGATTTGCGCGTGGCCGCCGCGATCCTATGGCACGCGACTTGGCTACGGGACCGCGAGCATGACTCAAACCAAACGCACGCTTCGCGTTCTCACTTCAGGTGTCGCTCTCGCAGTCGTGTGTGCCGGCGAATCCGGCGCCAACGAACGAATTACGACGAGTGCCGAGGCTGGTCGCGGCGATCCCAGTTCGGCCATCCGCGTCGAGGGCACCGGCCTGCGCGCCGCGCTCACGGCGGGGTGCGAGCAGTCCACGACGTTTCTCCGCATCGTTCGACGGATCGGCGTAACCGATGGGATCGTGTACGTCAACGTCGGCAAATGTGGGTTCGGCGTTCGATCCTGTTTGATACACGCCGTCGCCTTCATTGGTGACCGGCGAATGCTGCGCATCTTTGTCGCGAAGGACACCGCCGATGTCGAGGCCATCGGTTCTCTGGCACACGAGCTCACGCACGCGTGGGAAGTGCTCCGGAATCCGACGATCCGCACGCACTCCCAGATGCTGCTGTTGTACGAACAGATCGGATATCACACGGGACTCGTCGTGGAGACATCCGAGGCGATCGCGGCCGGGCGCCAGGTACGAGCCGAAATCCTGTCGCGGCACTTGACGACGTTGGCGTTGCGCTAGTTGCGGTGGGTCTCCGATCCGGTCTTCACGAAAGGAGGCCCAATCGGTAGTCGTGGGATCGATCGAGGGATGCTTCTATTTTTCGCGGCAAGCGTTCGCTGAAACGGCAGAGCACACGTCCGCCTTGTTGATTCTTTCTCATTTCGATCCACCGTCTCCTCTGCATTTGACAATCTAATGGAATAAGCGCTATTCCATTGGTGTGGCTAATAGAGAGTCCAAGACCGATGTCCTGCAGGGGACGCTTGACATCCTGATCCTTCAGACACTGGCCTCGCTGGGCCCGTCGCACGGCTACGCGATCGCGGCCCGGGTCGAGAAGGTGTCGAACGGACGCATGCAGATCAACATGGGAACGCTCTATCCCGGGCTCATGCGTCTGGAGCAGCGTCGCGCGATCCGCGGCAGCTGGGGCACCACCGACAACAATCGCAAGGCGCGCTTCTACGATCTCACGCCGGCCGGACGTAAGCAGCTCGAACTCGGGAAACGAGAGTGGAACCGGACGGTGGGGATCATGCAAGCGCTGTTGAGCGAGCCGAAGTAATGGGCGCCATCCGCGAATGGTTCCAGCGGCTGTGGGGAACATTTCGTGAGACGCCCGAGGACGCCGCAATGGAGGAGGAGCTGGCGCTTCACCTCGAGATGGCCGCGGACGACTGGCAGCGCCGCGGGCTGACGCGCGAGGAGGCGATACACCAGGCACGCCTGCAGGCAGGCGGCGTCGCGCAGGCGATGGAGCAGCGCCGCGATCAGCGCGGCCTCCCGTGGCTGGGGGACCTGCTGCAGGACGCGCGCTTCGGAGCGCGCATGCTCCGCCGTGCTCCGTTGGTCACGGCCGTCGCGCTCGTCACGCTGACGCTCGCCATTGGTGCCAACAGCGCCATCTTCAGTCTCGTCGATCCGCTCCTGTTTCGCGATCTGCCCGTCCGCGAGCCGGCCAGCCTGGTCGAGTTCACGTTCCAGTTTCCGCGCGACCCGCCGCTGAACATGTTCAGTCTCGCCAGTTACGAGCGCTATCGCGACGGGAACCACGTGTTCTCGGACGTGTTCGGACTCGCGCCGCTGACGACGCAGTCGCGCACGGGCGACGAGCCGATTGGCACCGAGGTGGTCACCGGCAACTTCTTCCAGGCGCTTGGCGTGCGGCCGGCGCTGGGGCGGCTGCTGGAGCCGTCGGATGACAGGCCCGGCGCGCCCGCTGTCGCCGTGGTGAGCTGGCAGTACTGGCAGAACCGATTCAGTGGCGACGCGCGTGTCCTCGGCGCGTCCATCGACATCGAAGACACTCGCATGCCGGTGCCGATGTATGCCACGGTGGTCGGCGTAGCCGAGCGTGGATTCTCCGGTGTCGTCGTCGCGTACCGTCCGGACGTCTGGAGTTCGCTCGCCACGGTGCCCGATGCCGTGCGGTCTCGGGCCTCGTTCGCCCTCATCGCGCGGCTCAGGCCGGGAGCGTCGATCGAGCAGGCACGTGCCGAGATGCGCGTGTTGGATCGAGCCCGAATCGAAGAGCTTTCCAAGAGAGATCCGCAGTGGCTCGGCGTCGCGATCGACGTCGCGCCTGCGCGCACCGGCCTGTCGACGGCGCTGCACCAGCAGTTTGGCGGTCCGCTGTTCGTGCTGATGATGATGGTTGGCGGCGTGCTGCTGCTGGCGTGCGTCAACATCGGCGGCCTGCTGCTCGCGCGCGGGGCTGCGCGACAGCACGAAATGGCGGTCCGGGTCTCGCTCGGCGCTGGGCGTTTCCGCATCGTGCGGCAGGTGCTGACCGAATCGCTGCTCCTGGCTTCGATCGGCGGGATCCTCGGCATCACCGGCGCGCGAGTCGGCGCGACGATTCTGATGCGGATGATGATCTCCGGCACGCGGGCGCCGGGGCCGACACCGAGTCTGGACATCCCGCTCGATGCCCGTGTGGTGGGATTTACGATCGGCGTCACCGTGATGGCGGCGCTCCTCTTCGGGCTGGTGCCCGCGATCGCGGCGTTCGTATCCGCGCCGGCGCCGGCACTGCGGCAGGCTATCGGCGCACCGCCACGAGCGCGGCGCGTGGCCGGCAACGGACTGGTGATCGCGCAGGTGGCGATCTCGGTGGCGCTCCTGAGCGTGTCGCAGCTGTCCATCGCACATCTGCGCCATCTGCGTGACCAAAGCCTGGGGTTCGACCGCGATCGCGTGCTGCTGCTGTCGGTGAACAGCTCGCGCGCGCAGACCCCCGCTCGAGCGCTGGCGCTCTATCGCGATATTGTTCCGCGCCTAAAGGCGATTCCCGGCGTACGCGCGGTTGCGACGAGCGGCATTACGCCGATTGCGCCTGCAGCGGCGAGCCGTTTCCTGCAGGCCGAAGGATTCGACGAACCCGCGCAGGACAGGCGCCGGGCGGCGATGAATTGGGTGTCGCCGAACTATTTCGCCACCTACGGAACGCCGCTGCTTGCTGGACGGGATTTTCGCGATACCGACTTCGGACTGCCTCGTCGGGTCATCGTCAACCAGACCGTCGCGCGGCATTACTTCGCCGGCCGCGATCCGATTGGCCGGCACGTCTGGCTCGAGAACGAACGCGAGCCGTACGAGATCGTCGGCGTCGCCGGCGACGCGAAGTATCACGAAGTCCGCGACGCGGCGCCGCCTACCGTCTATGTTTTAGCCGCAAACTCCGGCGGCTCGACCGAATTCTCCCTGCGGACGGATGTCAGCCCCGCCGCCGTCGCCGCAGACGCACGGCGCGTCGTCACCGAGGTGCTCGGCGATGATTCGGTGCGACGCGTGACTACGTTAGCGGAGCAGGTCGATGCGGCAATCGTACCCGAGCGGTTGTTGGCGATCCTGGGGGGATTCTTGGGTGCGTCTGGCGCGCTGCTTGCCGCCATTGGCCTGTACGGGCTGCTCGCCTACACGGTTGCGCGTCGGACGAAAGAAATCGGCGTGCGGATGGCACTCGGGGCGACGCGGGGGGACGTTGTCCGCATGATGCTAAAACAGGCGCTGCTGCTCGTACTCACCGGCGTTGGCCTCGGCCTGCCGGCTGCGTTCTGGAGCGAGCGTCTGACCGCGATGATGGTGGAACATCTGGCGGCCGGCGGGATCGTCCCGATCGTCGTGGGTGCGTCGGCGTTGCTGGCGGTCGGGCTGCTGGCTGCGTACGGGCCCGTACGGCGCGCGACGCGCGTCGAGCCCATCGCCGCGCTCCGCGCGGAGTAGTCCGCCGGGTTCTTGGAGCTCGCGGATCGGGTGTTTCGATTCATCTGGTCGATGCTGACTACGACACTGGCAATCGTGCGTCAGTGCAGGTGTTTCGCGCGATTCCCTCGACGACCTGAAGGCCCGAGTAGGGCACGAGCGAAGGAATTCTTGGTCGAAACGCTTGGGCAAACTGCGTCAGGCGAGATCCGTCTCGTCGCAGGTGTGGCTGGCCCAACGCTGAGAGCGGTCGCGCCTTGCCCGCGGGCGTCTCCCCGCTTGAGACCGACTTTGCGGGTGGCGCAAGGCAGGGGTGCGACCGATTGACGGATCGCATCTGTCTTCGCGGCAGGCCTCGCCGAAAATGAGTGTTCTTGGCGGAGCGCACGTCCGCTTGCGTCCTGCTGCGCCGTAACGCTCCTATTTTCCAGCGACCGTCAGAGCGCGGTCCGTGAACCTCAACTTTCGGTTGCGACTTTGGCCCGTATGACGGTCTGAATCCATTCGCGAAGTGTCTCGAAGACGCCTGGAGACATGTTGCCCAGCGCAGGCATCTCCGATGGGCCTCCAGTGCGAGCCGCCATTAAGGGATGGTTGGTTCCCTTGAATACTTTTACCGTCACGTTTGGATTCCCGCCGGCCCTCACGCCGATACGCAAGTTCTCAGCGGATCGCCTGGCGGGGGTAGACGTGTCAAGTTCCCCAAACACCCCGAGAACCGGACATCGGATGGACTTCAGGGCTGGAAGCGGATCGAACGAATAAACGTAGTTCCACTGCCGGCGCAGCGACTCCACCGTTGAGAATCCATTTCCCCCGCCGAAATATGCCTTAAACCACTTCGTCCGTTTGGCAGCGTTCTGAGCTTCTTGAAACTCGTCCCACCGCTCTCCAGTCCGCATAACCTGCATCGCAAATCGCTCAAACCCAACCGCTTCTGCAACCTCTTCGCGCGAGAAGCCATCCGCAGTGAGCTGAGATTCGATGTTGAACATGACCTGCTGCCACAGCGGCACCATGAACCCCGAGGAGTTAATCGCGAACGCCACGTCCGAGGATCTGGCAGCCACTTGAGTCGCCAGCATTCCACCCTCGCTGGCTCCCCAGACGCCGATTTGGGAGGGGTCAATGTCCGGTCTCGTTCGCAGGAACCGCACGGCTTCAAGAGCATCGTCTGCAAATACATCGGGGTATTGCGTTGTGCGGTCAAAGAAGCGTCCCGTCGATGCACCCGTTCCTCTTTTGTCGTAGGTGAGAACAGCCAGACCAAGCGATGTAAAGAAATGTGGGTATGGACCGAACGAATGCCGTGTCAGCCTTCCAGACCCATGAAGGAGGACGATGGCCGGATGCCGACGTGATGATGAACGGGGCACAAGGAGCGTGCCCGCCAGAGTCGTGTCACTGCTCCCGAACCGGACATCCGTAGAAGCAACAGGCAGCCGTGTCGCTCGCAACGCCGGCTTGCCGACTGACTCGACAACGAGCGCCGGCGCCACATCGGTCCCGTCGGAATCGAATTGGACCGTGAACATCGTCGGTGTTGCGACGCCGAATCCCGGTCCCGCCGAAAAGCCCCCTGGGGACGCCGTCAGACGACGAATGACGCCGGATTGATAGTCCGAATAAACCAGCGCAGGCTCGCTTCCTTCCGAATAAAGGTCAATTCCGAGGATGTGACCGGGTGCGACGTCATAGTTGCCAACGAAGGCCGAGAGCGGAGATTCGGCTTGCGGAGCTGGTATCTGCGCCTCCGCGATCGACGAAACGCCCAACGTGACGCTCAGAAGCACTACCGTGGCATTTCGAACCATTTCACACCTCATTGGTCCGACTAGTCGCCGCGAGTGTCGGCCAGCTATCAATACGGGATCTGGGCGAAAAGGGTTACAAGCTCGCTGGTGCGCTACAGCCAATCGCGACACAGACCAGAGTCGCGTCGTCGCGGAACGCCCCGCCCGTGAATTCGCGGACCTCGGCAATCAGCCTCTCAACCAGCTCGGGTGCGCTGAGATGGCGCAAAGACTGAATCGCCTCGATCAAGCGGTCATCGCCGAACTCTGCCTCGTCCGCGCGCTCGGCTTCCGTAATACCGTCAGTGAACAGCACGAGCCGATCGCCGGGCCGCAGCGCCGCAGTGCCTCGGTCGAAACTCGTTTCTGCAGACAACCCGAGCACCGTGCCACCAGCGGCGAGCCGTTCGATGGATCCATCTGAACGCATCAGAATTGGCGGATTGTGACCCGCGTTCGTGAACGTCACAGTATCCGCGGCGCAATCAATCACGGCGTAAAAGAACGTGATGAGCGTGGAGAGGTTGACGTTGCGACACACCAAACGGTTGACGCCCGCGACTACCGACTCCGGTGTGGCGTCGGGTTCGGCAAAGGCGCGAATCGAGGCCTGAAGGTTTGCCATCACGAGAGCCGCGGGAAGCCCTCTTCCAGCAACGTCGGCAATGGAAATACCCATCGAAGTATCGGCAAAACGAAAAGCGTCGTAGCAGTCGCCTCCAATGGTCGAGGCCGGTTGCCACACAACAGCGACATTGCATCCATGAAGCGAAGGAAGGGTCGATGGCATAAGGGCTCGCTGAACGAGCCGGGCACTCTCGGTCTCGCGGCGCGCCAACGCATCGGCACGACGCATCTCGAGTCCATGTTCGACCTCGCGTCTGATCGTCCGTGTGAGCGCTGCGTTGTCCCATGGCTTGTGCACGAACGTCCGTGCCCCAAGCCGCATGGCTTCAACGGCGGTATCGATGCTGCCCCACCCAGTCATGACGATGATTGGCAGGC
>Ga0070698_100000898_pt1 | contig 32677 bp, 28 predicted proteins | sample KBSK1502metaG_FD_65477 | JGI IMG/M metagenome (GOLD analysis project Ga0070698, IMG submission 65477) | Corn, switchgrass and miscanthus rhizosphere microbial communities from Kellogg Biological Station, Michigan, USA - KBS K1-50-2 metaG | ecosystem: Host-associated > Plants > Roots >... | reverse complement strand
AGCATTTCCGCGGCAAAGTCCAGCAACCCGGGCCGGACCTCCGCGATCGCCTGAGGTGTCATGCCGGGATAGCACCGCAGAACCCAGCAGCTATTCCAGACCTAACAAAGTACTACTAGGGGGCCGCTGAATAACCCTGCTGTCGATCAACAGGCAATCCGCTGACCTGCGGCTTTGCAAATTGATCATGGCGATACAGGGCTTTATTCATCAGGCCCCTGGCTACTCCCACTCGATGGTGGCCGGGGGCTTGCTCGTCACGTCGAGCACCACCCGGTTCACCTCGGGGACCTCGTTGGTGATCCGGCTGGAGATCCGGGCCAGCACGTCGGCTGGCAGCCGGGCCCAGTCGGCCGTCATCGCGTCCTCGCTGGCCACCGGGCGCAACACCACGGGGTGGCCGTAGCTGCGGCCGTCGCCCTGCACCCCGACCGACCGGACGTCTGCGAGCAGCACCACCGGGCATTGCCATATGTCGCGGTCCAGCCCCGCGGCGGACAACTCCGCGCGGGCTATCGCGTCCGCGGCACGCAGGAGGCGCAGCCGTTCGGGAGTAATCTCACCGACGATCCTGATACCCAGTCCTGGCCCGGGAAACGGCTGCCGCCAGACGATCTCCGGCGGCAGGCCGAGCTCGGTGCCGATCAGCCGCACCTCGTCCTTGAACAACCGCCGCAACGGCTCCACCAGGCGGAACTTCAGGTCCTCGGGCAGCCCGCCGACGTTGTGGTGCGACTTGATGCTGGCCGCGCCGGTGCCACCGCCGGACTCGACCACGTCGGGGTACAGCGTGCCCTGCACCAGGAACTCAACCGACTCGCCGCGGCTGCCGGCCTCCGCGGCGATGTCGCGGGCCGCGCCCTCGAACGCGCGGATGAACTCGCGCCCGATCACCTTGCGCTTGGCCTCCGGGTCGGTCACCCCGGCCAGCGCCGCCAGGAACGTGTCCGCGGCGTGCACGGTGCGCAGCCGCACCCCGGTGGCGGCCACGAAGTCCCGCTCGACCTGCTCGGCCTCGCCCTCGCGCAGCAGCCCGTGATCGACGAACACGCAGGTCAGCCGGTCGCCGATGGCGCGGTGTACGAGCGCGGCGGCGACCGCTGAGTCCACGCCGCCGGACAGCCCGCAGATGGCCCGGCCGCCGCCGACCTGCTCGCGGATGGCCCGGGTCTGCTCGTCGATGACGCCGCGCGTCGTCCAGCCGGGGCGGCAGCTGGCCGCGTCGAGGAAGCGGCGCAGGATCTCGGTGCCGTGCTCGGTGTGCGCCACCTCCGGGTGGAACTGCACGCCGTACAGCCCGCGGGCGGCGTCCTCCATCGCCGCGACCGGGGTGCCCGCGGTGCGCGCCGTGACCGTGAACCCGGGCGGCGGCGTCACCGCCGTGTCGCCGTGCGACATCCACACCCGTCGCCGCGCCGGGCCCGCCAGCAGGGTGCCGCCGCCGAGCGCCTCCAGCTCGGTCGCGCCGTACTCGCCGGCGGGGGTGCGCTCGACCACGCCGCCGAGCCCGTCGACCATGAGCTGGAAGCCGTAGCAGATGCCGAGCACCGGCACGCCGGCCTCCAGCAGGCCCGGCGGCGCCGGCGGGGCGCCGTCCGCGTACACCGAGGCGGGGCCGCCGGACAGGATGACCGCCTTCGGCTGGCGCGCCAGCATCTCCGCGGCCGGCATGGTGCTGGGGACGATCTCGGAGTACACGCGGCACTCGCGTACCCGCCGGGCGATCAGCTGCGCGTACTGGGCGCCGAAGTCGACGACCAGCACGGTGTCGACGTCGCCGTCAGCGGTCATGGGCGGCGTGCCTTTCCGATCGGGGCGTGACCTTGACCCGGGCGACCCGGCGCCCGTCCAGCTCGGTCGCGGTCAGCCGGTGACCGTCGGCGTCCACGTGATCGCCGACCGACGGCAGCTGGCCGAGGCTGGCGACCATGTAGCCCGCCACGGTCTCGTACGGTCCCTCGGGCAGCTGGATCCCGGTCACCTCGGCGAACTCGTCCAGATTGAGCAGGCCGTCCACCTCCCGCTCGCCGCCAGGGAGCTGCCGGGCCGGGCCGCCGTTGTCGGTGTCGTACTCGTCCCAGATGTCGCCGATCAGCTCCTCGACCAGGTCTTCCAGCGTGACGATACCGGCCGTGCCGCCGTACTCGTCCACGACGATCGCCAGGTGCGCCCGGTCCCGCCGCATCTCCGAGAGCGCCGCAAGCACCAGCTTGCTCGTCGGCAACTGTTTGACCGGCCGGACCACGTCGGCGACCTGGACCGGCCGGGTCCGCTGGCCCTCCGGCCCCAGGCCCAGCAGATCCCGCACGTGCACGAAGCCGACCACGTCGTCGTAGGAGTCGGTGTAAACGGGGAAGCGCGAGTGCGGCGCGGCCGCGACGATCTTCGCGGCCTCGGCGATGGGGGTGTCGGCGGCGAGGAACTCGACCTCGGTCCTGGGCACCAGCACCTCGCGGATCTGGCGCTTGCCCGCGTCGAACACCTCGCCGACGATGCTCCGCTCGTCCGCGCTGAGCACCAGGTTGCCCGTCACGAGGTCGCGCAGTTCCTCCTCGGTCATCACGCCGCGGCCCACGTTCGGGTCGCCGCCGAGCAGCCGTACCACCAGGTTGACCGACTTCGACAGCAGCCAGACCAGCGGGCGGGCCGCCACACTGATGCGGTCCAGTAGCGGCGCCGCGAGCAGCGAGATTCTTACCGAACGCTGCAGCGCGATCCGTTTCGGCGCGAGCTCGCCGAGTACCAGCGTGAAGAAGGAGATCCCCACCGTGACGATCGCGATCGACAGCGTCGAGGCCAGGCCGCCGGACAGCCCGTCCCGGTGCAGCACCGAACGCAAGGCGCTGGCCAAGGTCGCCGCGCCGAAGGCGCCGGACAGCAGCGTCGCCAGCGTCACCCCGATCTGGACCGCGGACAGGAAGCGGTTGGGATCCTGGGCCAGCTTCGCGGCCCGCTGGCCGCGCTTGCCGCGCTGGCTGAGCGACCGGACCTGGCCCTCGCGGAGCGAGACGAGCGCCATCTCCGCGGCGGCGAAGAAGCCGCCGATGAGCACGATCAGTAGGACGATGAGGATGTCCCATGGGACCTGGCCCACGACGTGATTCCCAGCCTCGATAATTTCCGCCGCCGGGTGTACCTAGCGCCCTCGCTTGGCCCGTCTGGCCCCCCGCCGCGGCACACTCGCACGGTGCGTGCGTGAGCACAGTTTATGCAGCGGCGCGCGAAGCGGGCGAGCATTGACGCGTGGCAGGGGTCTGGAAGAACAGCGGAAGGCTCGCCGACGGGCGCGAGATCATCTACTTCGACGAGTCACCGGGGCTGGGCCGGGCCGGCGTGCCCGACAGTCGCCGGCCGCCCCCGGCGGCGGCTGAGGCGGCCGGGCCGGAGGCGGCCGGGCCGGAGGCGGCCGGCGCGGACGCGGCCGAGTCCGGCCTGCGCTGGGATCCGCTGACGGGCGAGTGGGTGGTGATCGCCGCGCAGCGTCAGGACCGGACGTTCCTGCCGCCGCCGCAGGCGTGCCCGCTGGACCCGTCGGCGCCCGGGCGAGCCACTGAGATCCCGGCCGCCGACTACGACGTCGTGGTGTTCGAGAACAGGTTTCCGTCGCTGCGCGGCGCGGGTCACGCGGCCGGCGCGGTCCCGGCGGAGGCGGTCCCGGCGGAGGCGGTCCCGGCGGAGGCGGTCCCGGCGGAGGCGGTCCCGGCGGAGGCGGTCCCGGCGGAGGTGGTCCCGCCGGAGGCGGGGCTGGGCGCCGGGCGCCCGGCCTACGGCCGGTGCGAGGTGGTCTGCTTCACCGCCGATCACGACTCCTCGTTCGCCCGGCTGCCGGCCAGCCGGGTGCGGACGGTGCTGGAGGCGTGGGCCGACCGCAGCGCGATCCTCGGCGCGATGCCCGGGATCCGGCAGGTGTACTGCTTCGAGAACCGTGGCGAGGAGATCGGCGTCACCCTGCACCACCCGCACGGCCAGATCTACGCGTTCCCGTTCGTCACCCCGCGGATGCGGCGGATGCTGGAGGCGGCGGCCGCCTACGCCGCGCGCACCGGCCGGAACCTGTACGACGACCTCACCGCCGCGGAGGCGGCGGACGGCACCCGGATCGTGGCGCGCAACGAGGAGTGGATCGCGTTCGTCCCGGCCGCGGCGCGCTGGCCGTACGAGGTGCTGATCTTCCCCGCCCGGCGGGTGCCCCGGCTGACCGCGCTCGGCGACGCGGCCAGGGACGGGTTCGGCGGGCTCTACCTGGACGTGCTGCGCCGGCTCGACGCGCTGTTCGCCGCGCCGCTGCCGTACGTCGCCGCCTGGCACCAGGCGCCGGCTGGCGTGGGGCAGGGTCACGAGGAGTTCGGCCTGCACCTTCAGGTACTGTCGGTCCGGCGTGCCCCGGAAAGGCTCAAGTACCTCGCGGGCACCGAGTCGGGCGCAGGGGTGTGGATCAACGACATCGTGCCGGAGGCAGCGGCGCGGAGGCTCCGGGAGGCTGGATGAGGCTGCTGGTGACGGGCGGGGCTGGCTACGTGGGGAGCGTGGTCGCCGCCCAGCTGGTCGAGACCGGCCACGAGGTGGTCGTGCTCGATGACCTGTCCACCGGGCGCGCCGGCTCGGTGCCGGCCGGCGTCGACTTCGTCCGCGGCACGGTCCGGGACGAGGCACCCGGCCTGCTCGCCCGCGGCATCGACGCGGTGCTGCACTTCGCCGCGAAGTCCCTGGTCGGGGAGTCGGTTCAGCAGCCGGGGCTGTACTGGTCGCACAACCTGGGCGGCACGCTCGCGCTGCTCGAGGCGATGCGCCGCGCCGGGGTGAACAGCATCGTGTTCTCCTCCACCGCGTCGGTGTACGGCGAGCCGGAGCGCGTCCCGGTCGAGGAGACCGACCCGACGCGGCCGACCAGCCCGTACGGGGCGTCCAAGCTCGCGGTCGACGAGACGCTGGCCGAGTACGCGAGCCTGTACGGCCTGGCCGGGGTGAGCCTGCGCTACTTCAACGTGGCCGGCGCCTACCGCGGCACCGACGGCCGCTGGCTCGCCGAGCGGCATTCCCCCGAGACGCACCTGATCCCCAACGTCCTGGCCGCCGCGCGGTCCGGCGCCGAGCTGAAGATCTTCGGCGACGACTACCCGACGCCGGACGGGACGTGCGTGCGGGACTACATCCACGTGGCCGACCTGGCCCGCGCGCACCTGCTTGCGCTGCGCGCCTGTGAGCCGGGCGAGCAGCGGGTGTACAACCTCGGCAACGGCACCGGGTCCTCCAACTGGGAGGTGCTCAGCGCCTGCCGGGAGGTGACGGGAGCGGAGATCCCGGCCGTCGTGACCTCCCGCCGGGCCGGCGACGTGGCCGTGCTGGTCGCCTCGTCCGCCCGGATCCAGGAGGATCTCGGCTGGAAGGCGGAGCTGGACCTGACGTCCATGGTCGCCGACGCCTGGGCGGCGGTCCGCGCGGACGGGGTGTAGGCCTCGCGGGTGTGCGCGGAGCCCGGGGCGCGGCGCGCGGCGGCGGCCGGATGGTTCCGGGAGTGGTACGGCGCCGATCCGGCCGGCGTGTGGCACGCCCCGGGCCGGGTGAACCTGATCGGCGAGCACACCGACTACAACGACGGGTTCGTGCTGCCGTTCGCCCTGGCCCAGGGGGTGCGCGCGGCCGCCGGGCGTCGCGCTGGCGGCGTGCTGGAGCTGGCGTCGCGTCAGGCTCCCGGCGACGCGGTCCGGGCGGACCTCGGGTCGCTGGCGCCGGGCGGCCTCCACGGCTGGGCGGCCTACGCCGCCGGGGTGGCCTGGGCGCTGCTGAAGGCCGGGCACGCGATCGGCGGCACCCGTATAGCGATCGACTCGGACCTGCCGCAGGGGGCCGGCCTGGCGTCGTCCGCGGCGCTCGAGTGCGCCACCGCCGTGGCGCTGACCGGGCTGTACGGCGGGCCGGCCGGGCCGGCCGAGCTGGCCAGGCTGGCGCGGCGCGCCGAGACCGACTTCGTGGGCGTGCCGTGCGGGATCATGGACCAGTCCGCGTCGCTGCGCTGCGCCCGCGGTCACGCGCTGCTGCTGGACTGCCGGTCGCAGGAGGCCGTCCAGGTGCCGCTCGACGTGGCGGCGGCCGGGCTGGACCTGCTGGTCATCGACACGAGAGCGCGGCACGAGCACGCCGGCGGCGCGTACGCTGACCGGCGCCGGGCCTGCGAGCGGGCCGCGGCGCTGCTCGGCGCGCCGGCGCTGCGCGACGTCACCGATCCGGCCGCGCCGGACCGGCTGGCGGACCCGGTGCTGCGGCGCAGGGCCCGGCACGTGATCACGGAGAACCAGCGGGTGTGCGACGCCGCCGCGCTGCTGCGCTCGGGCGCGGTGGCCGGCGTCGGCGACCTGCTCGCCGCCTCGCACCGCTCGCTGCGCGACGACTTCGAGGTCTCCTGGCCGGAGGCGGACGCCGCGGTGGACGCGGCGGTGGCGGCCGGCGCGCTCGGCGCCCGGATGACGGGCGGCGGCTTCGGCGGCTCGGTGGTCGTGCTCGCGCCGGCCGGGCGGTCGGCCGCCGTCGCCGCGGCGGTGGCGGCCGAGTTCGGCCGCAGGGGCTGGCCGGAGCCGAGCCTCGTGCCCGCGTCCGCCGAGGCCGGCGTGCACCTGATGACCTGACGGTTCGGCCATCGTGCTTCAGCGCGCGCCAGAACGCGAGGCGCCCAGCGAGCCTGCCGCCGTCCAGGGCCATCAGAACCGGGCAGCTCTCGCTGCCGCAGTCCGTCCGTGCCGGCACTCTTAGCGACCGGGCAGTGCGGATCAGTTCACAGCACGGCTCATGCGGAGCGCGGCAGTGGCGACGCCTTGCTGGAGTCAAGTCGCTGCACGGCGGTTACCCGGGCGCCCGGGATGGTTGACTCAATCGCGGTGATGGCGCTCGCGACGGCATCGGCGAAGCTCGATGCCTCGCGGTCGAAGATGGCTAGTTGCACACCGCCGTCGCTGGTCAGCAGGGCGTCGTCGCAGCCTGCCTCGTAGAGCGCATCAGCATCCGGACTGTCCGGACTGGTGAAGTCGGCGCCAGTGACGGCCACGGCGAAGGAGTAGATCACTGTCACCTCCTCTCCGGCCGGTGCGGGCACTTACCCACCTGCTCGCGGATCCGCTTCCCCAGCGTAGCCGGGTCGCGGGGACTGGACCAGACGCTGACCGCGTGCTCGCCCGCTGGACAGCGCGCGATGGCCCACCGGTGTCCGCGATGGATCTCCGCCACGATCCAGCCGGCAGCCTCGGCTGCCCGGAGGGCAGATTCGACGTCCTTCTTGGGATGGCGACGGCGCGGAGACACGCGAGGAAGGTTAGGCCCACCCCCTGACGGCGACCTTCCGCCAAAGCTGCGGGCGCGAACCGGCCGCCGGGACCGGCGCGCACCTGATGGGCTGGGACTCTTACGCCGGACGGGTGGACTGCGCGCCGGGACGACTTGCCGCAGGTGGCAGGCGCGGGCGCTTCCGCGGAAGCGTTAATCTCATAATCCGAGCGGATATTGTCCGCATCATGAGAATGAGGGAAGAGCCTGCCCGCGGCGTGCCAGGATGTCGGGTATGTCGCTGACTGATGAGGCGGGCGCACTCGCGGCGGAGCTGTCCGGGCTGCGCCGTGCGCTGCACCGGGAGCCGGAGATCGGCCTGGACCTGCCGCGCACGCAGGCCAAGGTGCTGGACGCGCTCGACGGGCTGCCGGTGGAGATCACGCTCGGCCGGGCGCTGAGCTCGGTGACCGCCGTCCTGCGCGGCGGGCGGCCGGGCGCGACCGTGCTGCTGCGCGGCGACATGGACGCGCTGCCGGTCACCGAGCGCACAGGGCTGCCGTACGCGTCCGAGATCAGCGGCGCGATGCACGCGTGCGGGCACGACCTGCACACCGCGATGCTGGCCGGGGCCGCGCGGCTGCTGTGCGCGCACCGCGGCGAGCTCGCCGGGAACGTCATCTTTATGTTCCAGCCGGGCGAGGAGGGCTTCGGCGGCGCGAGGCTCATGATCGAAGAGGGGGTGCTCACGGCGACGGGTGAGCTCCCGGCCGCCGCATACGCGCTGCACGTGATGTCCGCGCTCCTGCCCGCCGGGGTGATCGCCACCCGGGCCGGCCCCGTGCTGGCGGCGGCCGACGTGCTGCGCGTCACCGTGCGCGGCCGCGGTGGGCATGCGTCGCAGCCGTTCCGGGCGGCGGACCCCATCCCGGCCGCGTGCGAGATGGTCACCGCGCTGCAGATGCTGGTCACCCGGCGGTTCGACGTGTTCGACCCGGTCGTCATCACGGTGGGCAGCTTTCACGCCGGGACCGCGGCCAACGTCATCCCGGACGAGGCCCGGTTCCTGGCCACCGTGCGCACGTTCTCCGCCGCCGCCCGCGCCACGGTGAAGGACGGCTCGGTGCGGCTGATCCGGGGCATCGCGGCCGCGCACGGCCTGACCGCCGACGCCGAGTACGTGGACGGGTACCCGGTCACGGTCAACGACGAGACGGAGGCGGACTTCGCCGGGCGCGCGGCGACCGCCGTGTTCGGCCGGAAGCGATTCGCGCCGCAGAAGAACCCGATGGCCGGCGCGGAGGACTTCTCCTTCGTGTTGGAACAGGTGCCGGGCGCGTTCCTGTCGGTCGGCGCGTGCCCGCCCGGCCTGCCGCCCGCCACCGCCCCGTTCAACCACTCGGCCGAGGCGGTCTTCGACGACGGGGTGCTCAGCGAGGGAACCGCGCTCTACGCCGAGCTCGCCCTGCGGCGGCTCGCGGCGGCCGGCTGACCGGATGCCCGCCGCGGGTACGGCGTGCGTGGCGGCCAGGGAGCCGGCCGCGGCAGGGGGAGGTCCGGGCGGCACGCGGCAGCGCCGGGCGGGCTAGCCGTGCCGCGCACGGCCGGGCGGCAGGTCGAGCTGGGCGAACATCCCGCCGCTGATGAAGTCGGCGCTGGCGAGGAAGTCATGGGGGAACCCGAGGTCGATGTGGCTGGCCTGATCGAGGCGGGCCAGCGCCTCGGCCGGCAGCTTGGCGTCCAGGCAGGCGAGGTTGTCGGCGAGCTGCTGCGCGGTCCGCGCGCCGAGGATGGGGATGATCCCGCCCCGGGCGCGCAGCCAGGCGAGCGCGACGACGGGCGGGGTGAGCCCCAGCCGGTCCGCCACGTCGGCGACCGCCTGCGCGATCGTGAGCCGCCGCGGGTCGACGTCGACGAGCCGCCGCTCGCCCCCGGCCGGATCCGCGCGCGCGTACTTGCCGGACAGCACGCCCGCGCCCAGCGGGCCCCACGCGAGCACGCCGAGACCGAGCCCGCGGGCCATCGGGATCAGTTCCCGCTCGGGCTCGCGCTGGACGAGGGAGTACTCGGCCTGCAGCCCCGAGAACGGGGCCCAGCCGCGCGCCGCGGCGAGGGTCTGCATCTGCGCCACCACCCATGCGGGCGTGTCGGAGACGCCGAGGTAGAGCACCTTGCCGAGGCGGACCTGGTCGTCGAGCGCTCGCATCACCTCCTCGGGCGGGGTGAGGTAGTCCCAGGCGTGCAGCCACAGCACATCGACCCGGTCGGTGCGCAGGCGCCGCAGCGACGCCTCGAGCGCCTGCACCAGGCTTTTGCGGTGGTTCCCGCCCGCGTTGAGGTCGCCGTCGCGCACGCTGAGCGAGTACTTGGTGCCGACGACGAAGTGGTCGCGGTCGGCGGCCACCAACTCGCCGAGGATCGACTCGGCAGAGCCGTCGGTGTACTTGTTGGCCGTGTCGATGAGGGTGCCGCCGGCGTCGGCGAACAGCTCGAACTGCTTCGCGCTCTCGCTCTGTGACGCGCCCCACCCCCAGTCGGTCCCGAACGTCATCGTGCCCAGCGCGAGCTCGCTGACCCGCAGTCCTGAGTTGCCCAGCAGTGTGTAGCGCACCGTGCGCCCGTCCTTTCCTCGTGGTTAGCCGTGGGGGACGGCGGCGAGCTCGGCGGCGACGGCGTCCGCGCCGAGGCCGATCATCCAGGTCAGCGGGGCGCCGGGAAGGAAGACCCGCATCGCCGCCTCAAGCTCGGCCCTGGCCGGCTCGTCCAGCCGCGGCTCGCCGCCGGACAGTCGCCGGACGACTTCGCGGTAGTAGAGCAGGTAGCGGCGCTGCTCGGCGAGCATCGCCAGCGTGCCCGGGTCGCCGTGCCCGGGGTACAGCGTGCCCACGCCGCCGAGCTCGCCTGCGAGCACGTCCAGCGCGGCCAGCCACGCGCTTGAGTGGCCGTCGGCGGTGTAGGGGTGCGTGCCGTGGAAGGCCAGGTCACCGGTGAACGCGACCGGCGCGCCGCCGTCGGCGTGCATCAGGACGTAGCTGTCGGCGTGGCTCTCGGCCGGGCCGAGCTCGTGGACGGTGAAGGTCAGCTCGCCGAGCTCGACCCGGGCGCCGTCGGCCAGCAGCGAGCTGGGGTAGTACGTCTCCTCCGGCCATTCGGCGCCGTAGACGGGCGACCACTGCTCGCGTTTCGTGTCGGCGATCTCCCCGATCACCCGGCCGACGCTGGCCGCCGCGTAGACCGGCACCTCCCGGTCGCGGACCAGCCGGGCCACCCCGTTGAAGTGGTCCGGGTGGGCGTGCGTCACGAAGATCGCGAGCAGCGGCTGGCGCAGCGCGGCCAGCCGGGCGCGCAGCGCCTCGATGTCGGAGACCAGCAGGTTCGTGTCGACCACCACCACGCCGGACGCGGCCTCGATCAGGTAGGAGTTGACGTTCAGCCCCGGCTCGGCGGCACGGTAAGTATGAACGACTGGCGCGGCCATGCGGGCTCTCCCAGCTGTCGCGGCGCCCCGCCGGCGCCGGCGTCACGCCGAGCATCGGCCGGCGCCCTCACCGCTGTCCAAGACAAGCTGTTATAACTGCTGGTTATGGACGCTCACGTGCGCGACCTGCGGTACTTCGTGGCGGTCGCCGAGGAGCTGAACTTCACCCGCGCCGCCGAACGGCTGCGCCTGTCCCAGCCGGCGCTGAGCAAGCAGATCCGCGGGCTGGAGGCCACGCTGCACGCCCAGCTGTTCCGGCGCGACCGGCGGCAGGTGCAGCTCACCGCCGCCGGGACCGCCCTGTACGCAGTGGCCCGCGCGCTGCTGCAGGAGTGGGATGAGGGCGTCGCGGTCGTTGCCGACGCCGCCGCCGCCGAAGCACGCGTGCTCCGGGTCGGCACGCTCACCTCCATCGGGCGGGCGCTGTACCCGAGCGTCGTCGACCACTTCGTCAAGCGCCAGCCGGGCTGGCGGGTGGAGCTGCGGTCGTTCGGCTGGGGCGACCCCACCGCCGGGCTGGGCGACCGGTCGAGCGACGCGGCGTTCGCGTGGCTGCCGGTCGGCAGCGCCGACGTCGAGTGCGAGGTGCTCGCGACCGAGCGGCTGTTCGTGGCGATGAGCTCGGGCCATCCGATGGCCGGACGCCAGGCGGTCGCGTTCGCCGAGATCGCCGGCGAGGCGTTCGCCGCGCTCCCCGCCTCGGCCGGCCCGTTGCGCGACTTCTGGCTGGCCGCCGGCCACCGGCCGGGCGGCCCCCCGCGCGTGGCGGCGGAGGTGACCACCGCCGACGAGGTCTTCGAGATCGTGTCCTCGGGCGTCGCGGTGACCTTGCTGGCCGAGGGCAACGCGGCCGTCTACTCCCGGCCGGGGATCGCCTGCGTCCCGGTCACCGGCCTGGACCCCGCGCGGCTCGCCGTGGCCTGGCGCCGCGGTGACCGGCGGCAGGCCGTACGGGACTTCGTCCGCGCCTGCCGTGACGCGGCTGCCGAAACGGGCGGCGCCAGCGAGACGTAGGCGACCCTGCGGGCTACATGCCAGGGATGGGCAGGTACTCAAGCACCTCGATGGACCCGCCCATCATCTCCAGGTGCGGGTGCCCGTCCAGGATGCCGGTGAGCTCGTCCGCCGACTCCGCCTGGAGGATCGAGTAGCCGGTGACCTGCTCCCCGCCCTCGGGGCCGGGCCCGGCCCCGAGGCGCGTGCCGGGCGCCAGCGGCGCGCCGAGGTCGACGATCGCGTCCCCGGCCTTGCCGGCCCATGCCATCCAGGCGTCCATGCCGGCCTTGGCCTGCTCCGGGGTGGCGCCGGCCATCTGGTCCCGAGCCGAGACCGTTGAGAGGTACAACACCATGAACTTGGTCATCTCTCCCCCTGCATGTGCGCGACGGCCCAGACCACGAAAGTACCAACACAGGGCGACCAGGGAGCGTTCTTCAGCTACTCGCCGGCGAGACCGCGGCTTGCCAGCAAGGCAGCCGCACGGATCAGCGCGCGAGCAGCTGATCGAGTACCGCCTGGTCCGCGCCGGCCACCTCGATGATCTTCGTCCGGCTCGTTGCCCCGGCCACCAGCGTCACCGCCCGCCGCGGGACGCCGAACGCGGCAGCGACCGCCGTCAGGGCGGCTGTCGTGGCCTTGCCGTCCGCGGCGCGGGCGCTCACCCGAACCACCAGCGAGCCATCGTGCTCACCGCCCACCCCAGGGCGGGCAGACCCGGGCCGGACCCGGATGGTGATGCGCACAACCTCAGTGTGCCGCCAGGGGTGTCTAGTGCCGCGACCGGTAATGTCCGCCCCCGTTGGTTACTCCCTGCTGAGAGGCTGAAGTGGCACGCCTGCCGAATATTTGTCTGTGTGGGCCATTATGCCGCTTGGTTTTCTGCGTGCAGATCATCCGGATATGGCGATTTGCCGCCGGGTGCGCAGGCCCTGTGCGTCGGCGGGGCGCTTTCGTCCACGATGTCCAGATGCCCGTCGGCCCTACTCCTCGGGCTGCTTCACAGGCTGGCCTGCCGATGGAGAGCTTGCCGTTGCCGTGGCGGCTGAAGGCGGTTTCCTAGGCAATATGTCCGCCGGTGGTGCCAAAGGCTGGCCGGGTCGTGACGGGCACCGGGCAGTGGCTGGCTGTCTTGCTGGCCCTGGCCGGGAGCGGCTGCTCCTGCTGGCCATCGAGGCCGCCTATGCGGCAGCGGATGCGTGGGTGGGATGCCAGCCATCAGGCGGCTGGACGATCAGCGCGGGAGGCCGTCAGCGAAGGCCGTGGGCCGGTGTGACCCGGTCGTTGATCGCCACCCCGGCGCGGGCAAGGGCAGCGGCGATCTGAGTGAGACCGGCGTTGATGGCGTCGATGTCCTGGGGTCTGTGCTGGCCTCGGGCAAGCTCGCCGCGGAGCGCCTTGAGCCTGCTTGCGACGAGGGTCATCGGTGCGAACAGGTTTTTGAGACGGGTATTTCTGATCAGGGCCGCTGCCTGCCCTAGCTCGCGGGAGGACAGCAGCGCGGCGGCGGCCGCGCTGCCGAGCACGGACCTTGGGCCGCCGGGCCGGGCGAATGCTCCTGCCTTGTATGGGCCGTACACGTAGCGGTGCCAGACGCCGAACGCGAGGTCCGCGTGGTGCAGGAACTGAGACGCCGGGAGCTGCGCCGGTGCCTGCGTAGCGGGGTGGGCCGGGGCCGGGCTGGACTTCGCGCCCGCGTCGCAGCCAGCTGCCGCGGCTGCGGCGATTGACAGCGCCAGGGCAATCGCGGCGCGTCCGGGCCTTTTTGCCGCTGCAGCCCTCAGCCGGCAGAGGCCGGGGGATGCTCCCCCCGGCCTCTGCTGTTGCCTGCGCTTGTCAGCAGAACTTCGCAACGATCTGCCCTGTGCCGTGGTTCAGCGGGCTCGGTGCGTAGCCGGGGCCGGTCTGGACCACGACGATGCTGACGGTGTTGCCGGAGATCGTGTTGCCGGACTTGGTCACCTTGCTCGTGACCAGTGTGCCCATGTAGGAAGGCACGGTGCCCGGTGGCGGCGGGCTGTTGCCGGCCGGGGTTGTCCAGTTGCCGCCGCAGGTGGTGGGCGGCGTTGTGGTCGGCAGCGTCACCGCGCCGGCGAACCCCTTGAACTTGGGCGGCGCCGCTCCGCCAGAGAGCGTGTTCAGCGCCGCCCAGGTGTCCGCCCACCAGGTCACGGTCGTCGAAGACCCGGCCGCGGCGACCGTTTTGTCGCCGAGCGCGAACGCCCCGTGGCTGGGGAACGCGAGCACGATCGCGGTCTTGCTGTCGCTGGAGGCCGCGTAGTGGGCGTCACCCGCGAACGTCGCGCCCACCACCTCGGGTCCGAGCGGCACGCTGACCGACGGGATGGTGCAGCTCACGTTCCCCGAGGTGTCGGTGGTCGCGGTGCACGTCTGCGTCCCGACCGCCAGCGTGACGCTCTCGGCCGGGACCGGCGCTGCGGAGCCGCCGTCGCCGTCATTGTCAGCGGTGCCGTCCTCGACCAGCGTCGCTGTCAACGTGACCCCTGATGCGCCGGCGAGGACCAGCGTCGGCCCGGTGTAGGCCATCGTGGTCTCCTCCGGGGTGATCGAGAACGTCTGCGCGGCGCTGCTTGCCAGATAGTCGGGGTCCCCGGCGAACGACGCCACGATGTTCTGGCTGCCGGTCTGGCTTGGGGTCAGCGTGCAGCTGGCCTTACCCGTGCCGTCGGTCGTCCCGCTGCAGCTGTCGCTGCCGTTCCCGAGCGAGAACGTGATCGTCTTTCCCGCGATCGGTGTCCCGTCCGCGGGATCGGTGAGTGTCGCCGAGACGATCGCCGGGTCGTGGTAGTGAGACGTTGTCGCCCCGGTGTAGGTGACCTGGCTCTCTTCCTGATTGACCGTGAACGGCGTCCCAGCGCCGGATGCCTCGTAGTTGACGTCACCGGTGAACGTCGCCTGCACGATGTAACTGCCGGGCGCATCGGCGAGCGTGACCTGACAGCTCGCGACGCCGGTCGAGTCTGTCGTGCCGGCGCAGCTCTCCGCGCCAACGCTGAAGCTGATCGTCTGGCCAGCGACGCCTTGCGAGTTGTCGTTGTTCGTCAGCTTCGCCGACAGCGTGACCTGGTCGTTGAAGTCGCCGCTGGTCGCGCCGGTGTAGGTCGTCGTGGTCGGGATCTTCCTGTAGGTGAACTGGTCGCTGGGCGAGGTGGCACTGGTCCCGTCACCGGTCGTCGCCGTGACGTCGACCGTTCCTACGCTGCCCGGCGGGCTCACCGCCTGGATGTGCCCAGGGTCGATCCACGTGACGCCCGGCGCCGTGTTCGCCCCGAACTTGACCGTGGTGCCGCCGTTCGCGAACTCCGAGCCGTAGATGTCAACGACCGTGCCGCCGCCCGGCGGCCCGTGGGCCGGGCTGATGCTCGTGATGGTGGGCGCCGAGAGCGTGACCCGGTCCATCGCCGTGCCCCAGTCGCCGGGAAGTTGCCGCCGGGAAGCCCGAACGCCACCGCTGTTGCGAAGATGCTCGAGGACGAGGCGGTAAGGCCGGAGAACAGGTCGTCTTGTCCGTCGAGCGTTACCGAGCCGAAGTAGATATCCCCGCCCTTCATGCCGAGGTTCTCGTTGGTGGCAAGGCTCTGGTCGCCGCTGGCCGAGATCTGGACGTAGCGGATGCACGCCGCGTGGTCGAATCGCCCGGCGGCGTGCACTTCACGTTGAAAGCGCCCCACAGGTGGTTGTCTTGCCAGACGACCGAGAGCATGCGGTCGTCGTTGGTGGTGATGGTCGGGTCACCGCCGGCCGGTTGCGCGGCCTTCGGCGGGGAGTCCGCCGTCCCTATCCCGATTGTGTGCGTGCCGCGCCGGTCATGGCGTCACGCTCCGGTTGGCGTGCATTAGATGACATGCACGTGACGCGACCACCGAGCTGTCACCGTCCGTAGCTAACGCCAGCATCCGATGTCAAGCCAGACAGGTAATCGGCGGGCCGATCCCGGACGGCCGGAGCGGTCACGATGAACATCACTGCGTCACAGTGAACGTCGTCCAGGGATCACGGTCAGTCCAGCCCGATTGTCCTATATCCATCTGCAGTGACGTTCGGTGTTCACATCGAGTGGCGCAACACAAGCGAGCCCTTGCGCTGGTGGAGCTGCGGCGGGTAGAGGCCCGTGGCTACTGTAGCCAGTCCTTGTCATTGTCGTCAGCATGCTTGATCAGTGGCAGGGGAGTCACCTGCTCGTGCTGGAGCAGGTCCGTCGTCTTGAGCTGAACGGATTCGGTCTGGCTCCCTGCGGCAAAGACCACCGTTTCGTGCTGGAGCACCTCCTGATCGACATACAGCGGTGCGCCCAGCAGCGAGCCAAGCGGCGGCAGGGCGCCCAGCTCGATGCCTGGGAAGTCCCGTCGCAGCTCCTCTTCGGTGGCAAGCCGGACATGCCGATCGCCCACCGCTGCCTGGACCAGATGCATGTCGAGGCGACAGGTTGCCGGGATCGCCATCAGGGCATAGCCGCCCGCGACCCGCATCGCGATCGTCTTGAGAACCTCGCTGGCCTCGATGCCGAGCGCCCTCGCCTCAGCGATCGAGGTATAGGCCTGCTGGTGCGCAATGGGCGCGAACCGGACACCGTGGGTTTCGAGATGCTCCGTTACCTGCGTCATCACCCCACCCCCGATCTCGCCAGGGCACCGAGCATAACGCGGATACGCCCCCGCGGCCCGTGGCAGTTACCGGCCCGCCGGGTGCGGCCGACGGCCGCGTGGGCGCGGCGGCACGCCGCGGACGCTGCCCCCCGCCGCTCCACTATATCGAAGGGCCTACAGCCGGTACAGCAAGGCCGCCGCGACGCTCGCCGGGATCGGCGTGAGGGCCAATTTGGGTGGCCAGGATCCGTTCAGGGGATCCGCAACGCATAACCGCTCGAGCCTGGCCGGCGCGCATATCAACCTGATCTGCGCTGCTCTGGTGAGGACCGCAAGGGGAATGCTGGACACACAGAACGGCGGATCAGGCGTCGGCCCACAGCCGCATCGGTCTCGGAGGAGCGGGGCGAACGTTACCGATCGCGGCACTAGGCTGCTGGTGACACCCGGATATCGAAGTTGACGGCCTCCGCGTCGTTGTCAAAGTCCCGCGGATCACCTTCCAGCGCGAAGGTGATAGCTGAGAGGCTCTCTTGCTCGGCGTCGGCGCGAGTCGGTGTCCCGCCGCCATTGATGTGCAGTGCGGGCACCCGGTAATGCCAGTTGCCAGCCTCCTGGTCGAAGAACAGCTCGACACGCAACCCGCTCATATCAAGATCGTCCTAAAGTGTGCGCAGCTCAGCACGGGTATATCCATAGTCACTAGCGATCCTGGCCATCGCAGGGCGACCGAGATCCACGCCATCATGGTAGGCCCAGATGCGCCGCTGATGACCTTTGACGAGCACACGGTGCGCGCGGTCGTCGCTGGCGGGCGATGTCGCCGCGGTTCGGATCCGCATCTGCGCCGCGCTCACCGGGCAGGGCGATACTCCGCCACGGCCATCGCCGTACGGTGACCTGTCACCGGAAGTTTAGCCGGGCGGCGACGCCGGGCACTTCCGCGGAAGCGCCCGTGGGCCGCCGAGGCCGCGAAGGCGCATTTTCGCGGAAACGCCGGCCCGGCCGGAGCGCCGCGAAACCCGGAGGCGCCTCGGCGGGTGCTGCGGTAGGGTCCGGCGGGTGAGCGACGAGGGCGGGCGCCCGGGGACGGGCGGCGAGGGCTCCTCCGCGATGGGTCGCGGCTTCCCCGCGGCCAGCGCCGAGGCGGACTACTTTCCTGAGCGGTTCGCGGCGACGTACGACGAGTCGACGGCGGAGATGTTCGGGCCGGACGTGGTGGGCGCGGCGGTGGACGTCCTGGCCGGGCTGGCCGGCGGCGGGCGGGCGCTGGAGCTGGGCATCGGCACCGGGCGGATCGCGCTGCCGCTGGCGGGACGCGGCGTCCCGGTGCACGGCATCGACCTGTCCCGGGCGATGGTGGCCCGGCTGCGCGCCAAGCCGGGCGGCGACGCGATCGGGGTGACGATCGGCGACTTCGCCACGACCAGGGTGGACGGCACGTTCTCCGTCGCCTACCTGGTGTTCAACACGATCATGAATCTGACCACGCAGGCGGGGCAGGTGGCGTGCTTCCGCAACGCGGCCGAGCACCTGGCGCCGGGCGGCTGCTTCGTCGTCGAGGTCGGGGTGCCGGACCTGCGCAGGCTGCCGCCGGGGCAGAACGCCGTGCCGTTCCACGTCAGCCCCACCCGGTGGGCGTTCGACGTGTACGACGTCGCCACGCAGGCGATGAGCTCGAACTACGTCGAGGTCGCCGGGGGGCGGGGCGAGTACCGCTCGATACCGTTCCGGTACGTGTGGCCGGCCGAGCTGGACCTGATGGCCCAGCTGGCCGGGCTGCGGCTGCGCGACCGGTGGGACGGCTGGACCCGCGAGCCGTTCACCAGCGAGAGCCGACAGCACGTCTCGGTCTGGGAGAGGCCGGCCGGCTGAGCACGGCGGCCGGGCGAGGCCGACGGAAGGGCGAGGTCAGCGGCGGCCGACGTCAGAGGCTGGCGACGTCGGCCTGCTTGGCCCGGACCGCGTCCGCGGCCTCGCGCAGCGCCGCGAGCTCGGCCGCGGCCAGGTCCCGCTCCACCACGCGGCGGACGCCGGTCGCACCGATCTCCGCCTCGATGCCGAGGTAGACGCCGGAGATGCCGTACTCGCCGTCCACCCAGGTGCAGACCGGCATGACCGCGCCGGAGTCTTCGGCCACCGCGCGCGCCATCCGGGCCGCGGCGGCCGAGGGCGCGTAGTACGCCGACCCGGTCTTCAGCAGCTTGACGATCTCGGCGCCGCCGTCCCTGGTCCGCTGCACGAGCGCCTCGATGTCCGCGGCGGGCAGCAGGTCGGTCAGCGGTGTGCCATCGACCGTGCAGGCCGACGGGACCGGCACCATGGTGTCGCCGTGTGAACCCAGCGTCAGGGTCCGTACCGAGCCGACGGGACGGCGCAGCCGTTCGGAAACAAAATAAGTGAACCTGGCCGTGTCCAGCATCCCCGCCTGACCCATCACCCGGTGCGAGGGGAACCCGGAGACCTTGGCGGCCAGCGCCGTCATCTCGTCGAGCGGGTTGGACACCACGATGAGCACCGCGTCGGGCGCGTGCTTGACGACGTTCTCGGTGACGCTCCGGACGATCTTCGCGTTGACCCCGATGAGGTCCATCCGGCTCATCCCGGGCTTGCGGGGCAGCCCGGCGCTGACGATCACGATGCGCGAGCCGGCGATCGCCTCGTAACCCTCGCCCGCCTGGCCGGTGGTCTGGCCGGTGACCTTGGTCTCGAACCCCTCCACCGGGCGCGACTGGTTCATGTCCAGCGCGAGCCCCTCGGGCCTGCCCTCGACGATGTCGGTGAGCACGACCTCGTCGAAGATGTCGTACTCGGCGAGCCGCTGGGCCGTGGTCGAGCCGTAGAAGCCGGCGCCGACGACGGTTACCTTGCCTGTGCGGGCCATGTCCGGTGTGCTCCCTGGTTGTGGTCAGTCGTCCATCTCGGCGCGGAGGTTGCTGTCCAGCGCGTTGAGGAATTCCTGGGTGGTCAGGTACGGGGTGTCGCCGCCGACGAGCAGGGCGAGGTCCTTGGTCATCTTGCCCTCGTCGACGGTCTGCACGCAGACTTGCTCGAGGGCTTCGGCGAAGGCGGTCACCTCGGGGGTGCCGTCCAGCAGGCCGCGGTGCGCCAGTCCGCGGGTCCACGCGAAGATCGAGGCGATCGGGTTCGTCGAGGTGGGCTTGCCCTGCTGGTACTGGCGGTAGTGCCTGGTCACCGTGCCGTGCGCGGCCTCCGCCTCGACGATGCGGCCGTCCGGCGTCATCAGCACGCTGCTCATCAGGCCCAGCGAGCCGAACCCCTGCGCGACGACGTCGGACTGCACGTCGCCGTCGTAGTTCTTCAGCGCCCAGACGATGCCGCCCTCCCACTTGAGCACTTGCGCCACCATGTCGTCGATGAGCCGGTGCTCGTAGGTGATGCCGGCCGCTTCGAACTCGGCCTTGAACTCGGCCTCGAAGATCTCGGCGAACAGGTCCTTGAAACGGCCGTCGTAGGCCTTGAGGATCGTGTTCTTGGTGGACAGGTACAGCGGGTAGCGGCGGGCGAGCGCGTACCGCATCGTGGCCCGGGCGAAGTCGCGGATCGAGTCGTCGAAGTTGTACATGCCCATCGCGATGCCGCTGCCGGGGTACCTGGCCACCTCGAACTCGATCGGGCGGTCGCCGTCGTCGGGGGTGTAGGTGATCGTCAGGGTACCGGGCCCGGGGACGAGGAAATCGGTGGCGCGGTACTGGTCGCCGTGCGCGTGGCGGCCGATCACGATCGGCCTGGTCCAGCTCGGCACTATCCGCGGGATGCTCGAGACCACGATCGGCTCGCGGAACACGACGCCGCCGAGGATGTTGCGGATGGTGCCGTTCGGCGAGCGCCACATCTTCTTCAGGCCGAACTCCTCGACGCGTGCCTCGTCCGGGGTGATCGTGGCGCACTTGACGCCCACCCCGTTGGCCTTGATGGCGTTGGCCGCGTCCACGGTCACCTGGTCGTCGGTGGCGTCCCGGTTCTGGATGGACAGGTCGTAGTAGTCAAGCTCGATATCCAGATAGGGCAGGATCAGCTGGTCCTTGATGTACTGCCAGATGATCCGCGTCATCTCGTCGCCGTCGAGTTCGACGACGGGATTGGCCACCTTGATCTTGGGCATGCCGCCGGATTCCCTTCCCACGCTGGTCAGCCCCGCACCGTTGCCGGGCCCGCCGACTGCAAGGCTACCGGTGCGGGGCGCGGCGTTTCGCGGCGGTAAGGCCGCCGTGTGAGCGGCGGTGAGACCACTGCTTGCGCGCCGGTGTGGGCGCTGCTGGCGCGGCGGTGGGCCGCTGCTGGTGAGGCCTTGCTCAGCGCCCCTGGCCTCAGGCCTCAGGCCTCAGGCTGGCGCCGGGAGGACGAGCACCACGGCCAGGATGCTCGCGCCCAGGGCCGCCAGGACCAGGACGTCGAACACGCGCCGGCGCGAGAGCAGCAGCCCTGCCCTCCGGTCCGGGACGGCGAGCCGCAGCACGGCCGCGACGAGAACCGCGGACGCCACGGCGAGCACGCCGGGCACGACGTGCCTGGGGCCCAGCGACGTCCAGCCGAGGCCGGCCACGGTCGCGGCGAGCACGAGCGCGTAGGGCACGTTCGCCAGCCGCGCCACGCCGGGCTTGGGGCGTGCCCGCGGCGCTGCGTGCGACGCTGGCGTGGCAGGCGCCGTGGGTGTGGCGGGCGTCGCGGGGGTCACGGGCCTGGCGGGCGCTGTGGGGGTCGCGGGCGCGGCGGACGTCGCGGGGGTTGCATGGGTCGTGGGCGTCGCGAGGATGGCGGCGCCGGTCTCCGGGCGCTTGCCCCGCTCCGTCAGCACGGCTTCCTCCACGCGATGATCTTATCGCCGCGGCGCGGCACGCCAGGACATGTCGCGCAAAGTTTCCGCTTGTGCCGAGGCCGGGGAGCCCTTGTATGGGGCCCGGGAGCCTGGTGCGGGGGCCGGGGAGCCTGGTGCGGGAGCCGGGGGAGCCGTGGCGGCGGGGCGGCCGGGGAGCCGCCAATCCCTCGGACGGATCGCGATACGACAGGCCGTGTAAAGGGTAACTAAAACGTGAGGTATCTGTGACTGGACGTCAGCCGGGAGGACCCGACGTGGAGAGGCCCTACATTCGCATCGAGGACACCGGGGAGGTCATCCCGCTGCGCGCGGACGTGACCACGGTGGGCCGCGGCAGCTCCGTTGACATCCGGTTGCGGGACCCCAGCGTCTCCAAGCTGCACGCCGAGATCGTGTGCCGGGGCAATTACGCCTACGTGGCCGATCTCGGATTATCGCGGAACGGCACCAGGGTGAACGGGCGCCCCGCCGCGCGGCGCGTGCTCGAGGACGGCGACGTGCTGAGCTTCGGGTCCGCGCGCTGCCGGGTCGGGGGGCTCGTCCACGAGAACATCGCCGCGGAGATCGAGCTGCGCAGGCAGGCCGCGCCCGAGCTGACCCGGCGCGAGACGGACGTGCTCACCTCGCTGTGCCGGCCGGCGCTGTCCGACGAGGCGTTCGTGGCGCCTGCCACAGCGCGCGAGATCGCGGCGGACCTGGTGGTGACCGAAGCGGCGGTCAAGCAGCACCTGCTCCGGCTGTACCAGAAGTTCCGGATCGCCGAGGGCCCGAACAGGCGGACCAGGCTGGCCAACGAGGTGGTCGCGCTCGGGCTGGTCAGGCCGCTGCCGCCGCCTGGCCGCACCGAGCCGGGCGGCACCCCGGCGGGAGCGACGCCGACGGGCGGCGTGCCCACGGCCGGCGCGCCCACGGCCGGCGTGCCGACGGGAACGACGCCCGCGGGCACCGTGCCCACGGGTACGGCGGCAGCGAGCAGCACGCAGGCGGGAACGGCGCCCGCAGGTGCGACACCGACGGGCGGCACGTCCCCGGGGGGACCGTCGGCAACCGAGCCGACTTTAGGCGGGCCGGCTCGCGGCAGACCGGCACCGGGCGGGCTGGCGACCAGGGCCCCGCCCGTGACGGGAGTGCAGCCAGCGGCCGGCGTTCCGTCGGCCTCCAGGGAGCGCACCAGCACGGAACGGCTACCCGACCGGCGGGCAAGCTAGGGCGACTGACCCTGCCGTCCATCAACGCCAAGGCATGAACACGCTCGCACATGCTCATCTCTTCCACTTGACTAGGCAGACCCGCGCAAGGGGGTTCAGCAAGCCGCTGGTCTCATATGCTGAGACGTTTCGGGCTGTCCGGGAAGCCGGGCGGCGTGTATCCGTGTATGTGAAACCTCCGTATCACCAGGGCGATACCAGCTCTTCACGTCGCCGGGAGATCCCTGGATTCTGTCTCACATACTGAGATATGGGAGCACTCGGGGCGTTCCGCGAAGTGGTGTCGCCGGGTGGCCGGTGGCCGGTCACGATGGGGCGGCGGTGCGCGTGCTGGGGGTGGCGACGGGACGGGCCGGTAGCGGACGATGCCGGGTCGTGGGGCCATTGCAGCCCAAGGGCTGCGCCCGCAGCAGTCCGTTGACACCTAGGTTCCCGCGCTGCGGCGGACGCTGCTGCAGCACACCGGGGCTGACACATCGGGCAGGCGACCGGACGGACCGGCCGCGAGGTGGCGGGCGGCGACTACAGGTGATGCAGCCGGGACACCAGCTGGGCGGCGAGGTGACGCAGGCCGTGCCAGCCAAGGCCGGGTGACAGCGGCCAGATGTCGTGGGGCCGGGTGGCCGCGGCGCCTGCTACGGCGACCGCGAGCACCGTCACCATGACCACGGCGAGCGCGGCCGGCAGCCGCCCGCGGGCGACGCCGCCGAAGATCCGGCCGAGCTGTCTGCGCGGCTTCGCCGAGCCGAGGCCGAAGGCGTAGAACGCGACGAACGCCCCCGCCGCGTACGCGCCGGCCGCCTGGTAGGAGTGCGTGTGCCCGGCCGCGATCGTCACGGCCGCCGCGGCCGCGGCGCACGCCAGCGCCAGCGGGGCGAGCAGCAGCGAGCTGAACAGCGCGCGGATCACCGTCCACGGGGCGGTGACCAGCGTGAGGGGCACGTCGCTTGCCCGGGCCCCGCGTTCAGCGCGCCGCCGGATGAGGCTGCCGTGCGCGCGGTCGGCCGCGCGCAGCGACACGATCATCCCCGTCGCCGCGATCACGCCCGCGACCGGGAACATGACGCTGGCCGCGACGGCGATCACCATGGTGAGCAGGGCCAGCAGCCCGCGGACGCCGGGGGCCGGGGCATCGCTCTTCGCCGCCGGCCCGGCCGCGCCCGCCGCGGCCGGGCCGGCGCCGTCGGCGGGCTGCCGCGCCGCGGGGGCCGCTGGCGCGGCGTACCGCACCGGGGGCAGCACGTCGGCGAAGCCGCCGGGCCGCGCGATGGCCGAGGACCGCCGCGTCGCGGGGCGAGGCCGGGTGCCGCGGCCGGCCGGGGGTGACGGCGCGGCGAGCGCCGGCTGGCCGTCCACCAGGGTGCCCGGCGACGCGGCCCGCGACTGCGCGGGCCCGCCCGCTGCCGGGGCTCCGGCTGGCGCGCGGGCTCCCGCCGCCCACCAGGGCGCGGCGGCTCCCGCGGGCCCGCCCGCTGCCGGGGCTCCGGCTGGCGCGGGCACTCCCGCCGCCCACGAGGGTGCCACCGGGTGGGTGTCCGGGCCGGACAGGTCGAGGGCGGCGCACTCCGCGCTGAGCCGGACCGCGGTGGGCCGGCTGCCGGGGTCACGGCTCAGCGCGGCCGTCACCAGCGGCATCAGCCTGGCCGGGATGCCGGCCAGGTCCGGCTGCCCGGCCACGATCCGGTAGAAGATCGTCTCGTAGGAACCCGTGCCGAACGGCGGGCGGCCGGTCGCCGCGAACGCCATCGTGCTGGCCCAGGAGTGCACGTCGGCCGGCGGGCCGAACGACTGGCCTTCGACCACCTCGGGCGGCAGGTAGCCCGGGGTTCCTATGAACATCCCCGCCTCGGTGATCCTGGTCGCGTCAGGCGTGTGCGCGATGCCGAAGTCGATCAGCACCGGCACGCCGGCCGCCATCACCACGTTTCCCGGCTTGACGTCGCGGTGCACCACGCCGGCCTCGTGCACGGCGGCCAGGCCCTCGGCCAGCCCCCAGGCGACGCGCTCGAGCGACCGGCCGCGCAGCGGGCCGTCGCGGGAGACCAGCTGGTCCAGGGACGGCCCCGCGACGTACCTCGTGACGACGTACGGCGTGTCGCCGGTCACGTCGGCGTCGATGACCTCTGCGACGAACCGGCTGCGCACCCGCCCCATGGTCTCGAACTCGCGGCCCAGCCGCGTGCGGGCGTCCGGGTCGCCGGCGATCCCCGGGCGGAGCACCTTGACCGCCACGGCCCGGCCGTCGCGGTCAAGGGCACGATGCACGACGCCCATCCCGCCTTCGCCGATCTTCTCGAGCAGGCGGTAGGGACCGAGCTGGTCCGTCGCCGGGCTCTGAGCGACCATCGCATCGCCACCCTAGGGGAGGGCTGCCTGAGTGAGCGCTTGCCGCGGAAGGCCGCCCCGTGCGGGAAGGCCCATTCAACGTGACGAACGACGGGCCTGGCAAGTTCGCCGCGCCGGATACGCCGGGGCCGCCGGTCAGCTGCCGGAGACCAGGCGGCGCAGCACTTGCGCGGCCTGCGCGTTCTGCTCGGCGTAGGCGACCAGCGCCTTCGCCAGCTCGGCGGCCCACTCGGTCAGCTGCACCTCACGCCGGGACAGCACCACGCCGCGCACCTCGCGGCAGATCTCCGCGACCGGCCTGCCGCGCCGGGCGGCCAGGGTCAGCAGCTGATCGCCCAGCCGCACTGTGATCTTCGTCACCTCGCCGGGCCTGCCGCGCATCCGGTCCGACACGGTGCGGTCACGGTCCACGGTGACGACCCCCTCGGGCAGCGCGTCGCCGAGCGAGTCGGTCAGCACCCGGGTGTACACGGCCACGTCCGCGCTGTCCGACCGCAGGGCCGCGGCTACCAGGTCGAACGATAGGGCGTCGCCCGGCTCGGTCATGATGGCTCCGTCCCTCCGATCCCCGGCACGTCAGCGTCCGGAGAATCTGGCCTTCCCGGGACCATTCTCGATGAAGCTGCGCATGCCCGTGCGCTGGTCCTCGGTGGCGAACAGCCCGGCGAAGTGCAGCCGCTCGATCTCCAGCCCCGCGTCGAGACCGACCTCCAGGCCGTCGTCGATCGCCTGCTTGGCCGCACGCAGGGCCAGGGCCGGCCCGGTCGCGAACTGGCCGGCCAGCTCGACCGCCGCCTCGTACACGTCGGAGTCCGGCACCACCCGGTCCACCAGGCCGATCGCGACCGCCTCCTGCGCGGCCACGAACCTGCCGGTGTACACGATGTCCTTGGCCCGGGCCGGGCCGATCAGCCGGGGCAGCCGCTGCGTCCCGCCCGCGCCCGGGATGACGCCCAGCAAGATCTCCGGCTGGCCGACCTTCGCCCCGTCGCCCACGACGCGGAAGTCCGCGCACAGCGCCAGCTCGAGGCCGCCGCCGAGGGCGTACCCGGTGATCGCGGCCACGACCGGCTTGGGGATCTTCGCGACCGCGGTGAGGGACGCCTGGAGCCGCCCGGAGTGCGCGGCGATCTGCGCGTAGCCCGCCCCGGCCATCTCCTTGACGTCGGCGCCCGCGGCGAACACCTTCGTGCCGCCGTAGATGACCACCGCGCGGACCTCCGGGTCCGCCGACACCTGCGCGGCCGCGGCGGCCAGCTCGTTCACCACCTGGGTGTTGAGCGCGTTCATCGGGGGGCGGTCCAGCCGGATGGTGGCCACCGCGGCCTCGGTCTGCACCTGGACGAGTTCACTCACCACGGGCCTCCAGCGCCACCGGCCGAAAAGGAAAGTCTGTCACCGCAGGTCGCCGTTGGTCATCCCGGCCGGCGCCTCGGGCATGATCACGAGGCCGAGCTCGGCCCGGCTGGCCAGCAGCGGGTGACTGGGCAGCACCCGGACCGTGTAGCCGAACGGGCCCGCCCGGAACAGCTCCGCCTCGCCGGAGTACCGCACCGGCCCGCCCGAGTCCGCGCCCGGCTGCGGCTCCGGCGTGAGCGTGCTGTAGGCGGGGTCGATGATCTCGTCGTCGTCCCCGGCGCGGCCGCAGATCAGCTCCACCGCGACGTCGCCGGGGGTGAGGTCGCCGAGGGCGACGCTCGCCCGGACGGTCAGCCGTGAGCCCAGCCGCGGCGCGTCGACCTCCGCCTCGACGTGCTCGATCCGGACGCGCGGCCAGGCCTTCACGACCCGCTGCCGCCACGCGGCCACGTTCCTGGCGCCCTCGAACGCCGGCTCCCCCCCGGTGAGCGCCCGGCTGCTGAGCGCCGCCGGAACGTACAGCTCGGTGACGTACTCGCGCACCATCCGCGAGGCGGTCAGCCGCGGCCCGAGCGCGCTCAGCGTGTGCCGGACCATCTCCAGCCAGCGCCGCGGCAGCCCGGCCGGGTCCCGGTCGTAGAACAGCGACGCCACCGACTGGCCGAGCAGGTCATACAGCCCGGCGGACTCCAGCTCGTCGCGCCGGTCCTCGTCGACCAGGCCGTCCGCCGACGGGATGTCCCAGCCGTCGGCGCCGTCGGAGCACTCGTCCCACCAGCCGTCCCTGACCGAGAGGTTGAGCCCGCCGTTCAGCGCCGCCTTCATGCCGGACGTGCCGGACGCCTCCAGCGGCCGCAGCGGGTTGTTCAGCCACACGTCGCAGCCCTGCACGAGGGCGCGGGCGAGCGCCATGTCATAGTCCGGCAGGAACACGATCCGGTGCCGCACCGCGGGGTCGTCGGTGAACTGGACCATCTGCTGGATCAGGCGCTTGCCGCCGTCGTCGGCCGGGTGCGCCTTGCCCGCGATCACGATCTGCACCGGGCGGAGCGGATCGAGCAGCAGGGCCTTCAGCCGCTCCGGATCCCGCAGCATCAGCGTAAGCCGCTTGTAGGACGGCACCCGGCGGGCGAAGCCTACCGTCAGCACGTCCTCGTCCAGGGCCTCGTCGATCCAGGTCAGCTCCGCGTCCGACTTGCCGCGCTGGCGCCACGAGGCGCGCAGCCGCCGCCGGATCTCGCCGACGAGGCGGGCCCGCAGCTCGCTGCGGGCCCGCCAGATGCTCTCCGGGCCGGCCGCGGCGATCTGGTCCCAGGCCGGCCAGTCGCCGTCGGCGCCGGGGCTGTCCGTCCCGCCCGCCAGCGCGGTGACCTCGCCGGCCACCCAGGTCGGCGCGTGCACCCCGTTGGTCACCGAGCCGATCGGCACCTCCGCTGCGTCGAATCCCGGCCACAGCCCGGCGAACATCTGCCTGCTCACCTCGCCGTGCAGCCGGCTCACCCCGTTCACCCGCTGGGACAGCCGCATGCCCATGACCGCCATGTTGAACACGCCGGGGTCGCCGCCCGGGTAGGTCTCGGCGCCGAGCGCCAGCACCCGGTCGCACGGCAGCGCCGGGTCGGCCGCCTCGCCGCAGAACTGCCCCTCCACCAGGTCCCGGGGGAACCTGTCGATGCCGGCCGGGACGGGGGTGTGCGTGGTGAACACCGTGCCCGCGCGGCACGCCTCCACCGCCTCGTCGAAGCTCAGGCCCCGGCCCGCGTACTCGCGGATCCGCTCCAGCCCGAGGAAGCCCGCGTGCCCCTCGTTGGTGTGGAAGACCTCGGGTTCGGGGTGGCCGGTCAGCGAGCAGAAGGCCCTGACCGCGCGGACGCCGCCGATGCCGAGCAGCAGCTCCTGCCGGAGCCGGTGCTCGCTGGCCCCGCCGTACAGCCGGTCGGTGACCTCGCGCAGCTCGGGCTCGTTGTCCTCCACGTACGAGTCGAGCAGCAGCAGCGGGACCCGGCCGACCTGGGCCAGCCAGATCTGCGCGGCCAGCCGGCGCTCGCCGGCCAGCGTGACCGCGACGTGCACGGGTGCGTCGCCCGAGTCGCGCAGCAGGGTCAGCGGCAGCCCGTTCGGGTCGAACGACGGGTACCGCTCCGCCTGCCAGCCCTCGGCGGACAGCGACTGGGTGAAGTACCCGTGCCGGTAGAGCAGGCCAACCCCGATCAGCGGCACGCCGAGGTCACTGGCGGCCTTGAGGTGATCCCCGGCCAGGATGCCCAGGCCGCCCGAGTACTGCGGCAGCACCTCGGTGATGCCGTACTCGGGGGAAAAGTAAGCGATCGCGGCCGGCCGGCCGGCGTCCAGCGACTGGTACCAGCGCGGGCCCGACAGGTACTCGTGCAGGTCGGCGGACGCCTCGTGCTGCGCGGCCAGGAACCCCTCGTCGGCGGCCAGCTGATCGAGCCGCTCCGGCGGGACGTCGCCTAGCATCGCCACCGGATCCTGCCCGCTGCGCCGCCACCGCTCCGGGTCGATGGAGGCGAGCAGCTGCCCGCTGCCCGGGTGCCAGGTCCACCGCAGGTTGAAGATCAGCTCGAGCAGCGGCGCCAGCGGGCGCGGCAGCGCGGTGCGCACGGTGAATCGTCGGATCGCTCTCAACGGGAATGCTCCTGAACGCTGTGACCTGCACGACACGGGGTTCTCGGGCCCCTCGGGCACGTCTGTCGCAGCCGTGTCCGCGCGGCTTCATCAGCGCAACGCGGGCGCGACCCGGTCGCTGCCGTCGCGGGGGGGCAAGAAGCGAGCATAGACCGGCGGCCCGGCTCGGTGCGCCGGGCCGCCGGATTGCGCGCAAAACCTAGGCCTCGACGCGGCCCCGTCCGCGGCGGGTGAGCGCGTCGATGGTCACGGCGGCCAGCAGGACGAGCGCCGTCCACATCAGCTGCGCGGACGCGGTCAGCCCCAGCAGCTGCAGGCCGTTGGCGATGACGCCGACGACGAGGCCGCCGAGCACGGCGTCCAGCATCTTGCCCCGCCCGCCGAACAGGCTCGTCCCGCCGATGACGGCGGCCGCCACGGCGTCCAGCACGTACTGGCCGCCGTTGTAGCCGCTGGAGATCGAGCCGAGGTAGGAGGAGTAGATGATCCCGGTGATGCCGGCCGACAGGCCGGTGAGCGCGAACGCGATCACCTTGATCCTGCTGACGTTGATGCCGGCCCGCCGAGCCGCCTCGGCGTTGCCGCCGATCGCGTACACGTAGCGGCCGAACCGGGTGCGGCCGAGCAGGACGGTGAAGATCACCAGGATCCCCAGCACGACCAGCACCACCCACGGGAGCCCGGCCACCGTGGTGAGGATGCCCCGGTTGGTGTTGGCCACCAGGACCACCACCACGCCGGCGATGGCGGTCACGGCGATCTTGAGCAGGGTGACGCTCACCGGCGGGGCGACCAGGCCGTTCACCCGGCGGCGCCGGTCCCGCAGGAACAGGAGCGCGCCGCCCAGCGCGACGATCGCGATCATCACGATCCAGCTGGCGGCCGGGGTGAGGGCGCCGGACTCGATGTCATTGATCACGTTGTTGTTCAGCCTGATCACGCCGCCGGTGCCGATGGACCCGGTGGAGCTGATCAGGAACAGCAGCGCGCCGGACAGGCCGAGGAAGCTGGCCAGCGTGACCACGAACGAGGGCAATCGCAGCGCGGTGATCACGATGCCCTGCAGCGCCCCGAAGGCGCTCGTGGCTCCCAGCGCCGCCAGCACCGCCACCCACCACGGGTAGTTGAGCGCCAGCAGCCACAGGGCGATGACCGCGCCGCAGGCGGCCACGTAACCGGCGCCCAGGTCGATCTCGCCGAGCAGCAGCACGAACACCTCGGCCATGCCCAGCGTGATGAGGAACGCGGCCTGGGTCATGAGGTTGACCAGGTTGCCCGCCGACAGGAAGAGCGAGTTCTTGACCTGGAAGATCAGCACGATCACGACCAGGCCGACGATGACCGGCAGCGCGCCGCTCTCGCCGCTGCGGACACGCTTCAGCAGGATCCGGGTGTACTCGCCGATCGACCCGGCGAGCAGCTCCGCCCCGGCCGACGTCTCCGGCGGGACGCCCTCGGGAACGGCCGGCTCGTGCTCGGTGGTGACCGCGCCGTGCTCGGGCTCTGGATGCGAGGAAGCCAAAGGTCAGCCCTCCGGGACGCTGTCGGGGCGGCCCACGGTACCGACGGTACTGCCCCCGTTGAGGGTCCGGTACGACGCGCCCGTGGTCATCAGGTCGACCGCCGAGGCGGTGTCGTAGTCCGACACCGGGCCGGCCGAGACCAGCCTGCCCAGGAACAGCACGGCGAGCCGGTCGGCGACCTGGAACACGTCGGTCAGGTTGTGCGAGATCACGAGCACGGCGGTCCCGTGGCTGGCCAGGCTCTTGATGAGGTCGAGAACGAGCGCGGTCTGGGTGACCCCCAGCGCCGCCGTCGGCTCATCCATGATCACCAACTTGGCGTCCTGGATCACCGCCTTGGCCACGGCAATGGCCTGCCGCTGGCCGCCGGACAGCGAGCCGACGAGCTGCCGGATGTTGCGCACCGTGGTGACTCGCAGGTCGCTCAGCGTCTTCTTGGCCGTCTGCTCCATCGTCACTTCGTCGAGCAGCAGGCGCCGCGTCACCTCGTGGCCGAGCAGCATGTTCTGCACGATGTCCAGGTTGTCGCATAGGGCGAGATCCTGGTAGACGGTGGCGATGCCGGCGTCGGTGGCATCCTTCGGGCTGCGGAAGTGCACCCGCCGGCCCTGCCACAGGATCTCGCCGGCGGACGGCTCAAAGATCCCGGAGACGGTCTTGATCAGGGTCGACTTGCCGGCCCCGTTGTCACCGACGAGCGCGGTGACCTGGCCGGCCAGGACGTCGAGATCGACCCCGCTGAGCGCCTGCACCGGGCCGAAGTTCTTCGTGATCCCGTGCAGCTGGAGCAGCGGTGCGTCCGTGACGGCGGCCGCCGTCCCGGCTCCGGTCGGAGCCGGAGCCCGGCCCGCGTCCGCGGGCCGGGCTCCTTCTGCCGGGTTACCGGTCACTGTGGGTGTCCCGGCTCAGTCATCCGACTCCAGTCCTCAGTGGACGCCCGCAGCCGAGCAGGCCGAGGCGAACTTGCCTGCGCACAACTGCGACACCGGCACGAACTTGTCCGTGATGACGGTGGCCTCCATGTTCGTGGTCGTCACCCACGTCGGGGTGAGCAGAACCGAGGAGACGGCCGTATGCGTCTGCGAGTCGGTGGTGGTGCCGTTGATCAGGCTCGCCGGCGGGGTCACCTTGGCCCGGACGTACATGGCCAGCGCCGCCGCTGCCTGCGCCTCCAGGTAGATCGGCTTGTAGACGGTGCCGCACTGGTAGCCGGTCAGGATGTTCTGCAGGCCGACCAGCGTGGCGTCCTGGCCCGTGGTCGGGAAGGTCTTCGCCTTGACGCCCTGGCTCTGCAGGTAGTGGATGATCGGCGCGGCGTTCTCGTCGTTCGGGATCACCGCGGAGTTGATGTTCTTGTGCGCGGTGAACTGCTGCTGGAACTCGCTCAGCGCGGTCGGCGGGTCCCACGTTCCGGCGGGATTCGCGACGTCCTTGTACGTGCCCGCTGAGAACAGCGGGTTGAGTACCCCGAGGTAGCCCTGCGCGAACAGCGTCGCGTTGTTGTCGGTCGGCGCGCCCTTCATGACGATGACCTGCGGCTTCTTGACGCCCCAGGCGGTCACGCAGGCTTGGAAGCCCTGGCCGATCTTCTGGCCGACCACGACGTTGTTGAAGCTGTCGTAGTACTTGCGGGTGCCGCCGAGGGTGAGCCGGTCGTAGTCGATCACGGCCGCGCCGTGCGACGACGCGTAGGACTCGATGCGCGCGCCGACACCGGAGTCGAGCGGGTCCATGATCAGCACGCTGGCGCCCTTGGTGATGGCCGTCTGCGCGTCGCTGAACTCGGTCGCGTCGCTGCCCAGCGCGTTCTGCACGGTGAACTGGGAGGCGGACAGGCCAGCCTTGGACAGGGCCTCCTTGAGGTACGGCGCGTCAAACTCGACGTAACGAGTCGAGGTAACGGTGTCCGGGAGGATCACCGCGACGTTGCCCTTGCCGCGGGATGCCAGCGGCTTGAGCGCGGCCATGGCCGAGAAGGAGACGTTGAAGGAACTCACGCTGATCTGCGGGACGGCTCCGGTAGTACCGCCGGACGAGCTGCTGCTGGCGGGCTTGCCACTGCTGCCACAGGCAGCGATCACCAGCGCCGCGCTTCCGGCCAGCGCCGTCAGCCCGACTCTCTTCGAGACTGAAAACAAGGAGAACCACCTCGTTCTTGAGCGGGACGTTTCGGACGTGTACTAGATCGAGTCCGCTTGGGGTCACCGCAGGCCGGATCTAACGCGGCAAACTGTAGGCCACGGCGGATGAACAGCGGCGTTAACATCTCGGTAACCTCATAAAAAAGAAGTTAACAAAGCCTCCCAGGCGTCGGACACCGACCCCGCACTAACTGAAGGTAACGACTTCATTACTATGTGTGTCCTTCGCGGGACGGCGGTGGGCGACGGTCCGGGATCGCCCGGGGGTTACTCGGCGGC
>Ga0070698_100000897_pt1 | contig 32681 bp, 44 predicted proteins | sample KBSK1502metaG_FD_65477 | JGI IMG/M metagenome (GOLD analysis project Ga0070698, IMG submission 65477) | Corn, switchgrass and miscanthus rhizosphere microbial communities from Kellogg Biological Station, Michigan, USA - KBS K1-50-2 metaG | ecosystem: Host-associated > Plants > Roots >... | reverse complement strand
GGCGAAGCGATACTGCATCTGCCAGGAGCCGGGAGGCAGGGCCTGGCGCAGAGCCTGCTCGAGAAAAGTCTCTCCCAACGTGCCGCGCAGCTTCGGGGGTTTCAAGAGATCTTCCAGACGCGTGACCTCGCCCGCGAGCTTCTCGATCTTCTGGGACGCCTCGTAGATGCGCCCCATCTTCTCCCCCACATCCTTCAGGAGCAGTCCCGACTGTCCCAGATGCTCGCTCATATGCCGCTGACCGTCGGTGAGGCTCGCCTCCACTCCGCCGACGCGATCGTCCACGGATCGGCGCAGGTCCTCGAAGCGGCGGTCGATCGATTCGGAGGCCTGACGTGTGGAGGCCGTCTCGGCCAGAACTCTGTCCAAACGGGACGCGCTTTCCCGAAGGCGCTGGGACAGGAGCCACAGTCCTGCCCCGGCGGCCAGCAGAACGACCGCCAGAAACGCAAACGCCCAGATGAGGCTCACCTTCTCAGGATAACCGCCGGGGGGACAAACGATGTCCTAGCCGTCGCTTCCGCTTGCTCTGGACCTGCGCCTAGCGGCGCACCGGCAAGAGGGCTCTCGGTGTTGGGCGCTGCAACACCGGGAGCCTGATCCCCCTGCGCCTGGCGCCCACCGCCTAGCGCCTTAGGTCACCCGTCTCCTCGAGAGAAGGGCGACGACCGCGACGAAGAGGGCCGCGCCGATGATCGACCAGAGGACAGGAAACGGCGCGCCATCGATGTTGATGAGAAACGGCTCGGGCAGCCCCAGCTTGTTCGAAAGCCACGAGCCGATGAGCGCTCCGATGAAGCCCAGCACGATGGAGACCAGGCAGCCACCGCTGGTGCCGCCGGCGATCGCGCGGCCGATCGCGCCCGCGATCGCGGCGATCAAGAGGTAGATCAGAAGAGAGAAGAGAGTGAAGTGCATTTTCGGTCGGGTGGAGGGGTTATCCCAGAGCCGAAGTCCTGGGGTCCTGCGTCCTGCCTCCTTCCGTGGGAGAATACATCGGAGAATCCAAATGGCCGAGCCGAGACCTCCCAAGCGCCGCAAGCCCGATGAAGACCGGGAGATCGACTATCTGATTTGCGGGCATTGCAACACTCCCTGCTACGTTTTCGACATGGATGGAAGCAGGATCGTCGACGCGACGTGCCTCGTTTGCGGCAACGACAACATCACACTGTTCAGCGTCGGTGAAGAAGCCGGAAGTGAAGACGCCTGATCGGTTCGTTCATCCTCTGACCGACCGCTACGCGTCGGAGGAGATGTCGGCCATCTTCTCGGCGCGATTCAAGTTCGAGACGTGGAGGCGGCTCTGGCTCTGGCTGGCGGAGGAAGAGCGCCGGCTCGGGCTGCCGATCTCCGAGGAAGCCCTCACACAGATGCGTGCCGCCCTGACACAGATCGACTTCGAGGCCGCGGAGCGGGAGGAGGAGAAGAGCCGGCACGATGTGATGGCCCACGTGCGCGTCTTCGGAGAAGCCGCGCCCGCGGCACGAGGAATCATCCACTGGGGCGCGACCTCGGCCTACGTCTCCGATAACGGCGACCTGATCCAGATGAGAGAAGCCCTCGGGCTTGTGGAGCGCCGGCTCATCGCGGTCCTGACGATTCTCCGGGACTTCGCTCTGGAGCACCGGAATCTGCCCGCGCTCGCCTACACGCATTTCCAGCCGGCGCAGCCCACGACGGTGGGCAAACGCGCGGCTCTCTGGGCCTCCGATCTCCTGCTCGATCTCGAGGATGTTCGAAGAGTGCGGGGCGACCTTCGTTTCCTCGGCGCCAAGGGAGCCACGGGCACGCAGGCCTCCTTCCTCCTCCTGTTCGACGGCGACTCGCAACGCGTCGAAGAACTCGACCGGAACCTCGCCCGCCGCGCGGGATTCGAGAAGCGCCAGCTCGTATCGGGCCAGACCTACTCGAGAAAACAGGACGACCGCGTGGTCCACGCGCTCTCGGGCCTCGCGCAGTCCGCGCACAAGATCGCCACGGATCTGCGGCTTCTCCAGCACGAGGGGGAGATCGAGGAACCGTTCGAGACCGGCCAGGTCGGCTCCTCGGCCATGCCTTACAAACGGAATCCGATGCGCGCCGAACGAATCTGCGCGCTCGCGCGGCACGTCGTCGCCCTCTCCTTCGACACCGCCATGACAGCGGCCACTCAGTGGCTCGAGCGGACCCTGGACGATTCGGCCAACAAACGCATCGCGGTGCCCGAGGCCTTTCTCGCGGCGGATTCCATCCTGGTGCTCCTCCAGAATGTGTTGGCCGGCCTCGTGGTCCATCCCGAGGTCTCGCGCCGCAAGCTCGACGGAGAGATTCCGTTCCTCACGACCGAAAACGTCCTGATGGAAGCGGTGCGCCGGGGCGGAGACCGCCAGCAGCTCCACGAGAAGCTGCGCGTTCACTCGCGGGCCGCGGCCGAGAAGCGAGCTCACGACGGTAATCCTCCGGATCTCCTCGAGAGGATCGCCGCGGACCCGGCCTTCGGGATGACTCGCGAGGAGCTCGCGCGAACCGCCGATCCGGCCCGCCTGGTCGGCCGCTCGGCCGAACAGGTCCAGCTCTTCGTCCGGGAAGAGCTCGACCCCGCGCTCCAGGGCGCCGCGCAGGCGGAAGCGGCGCCCGTCCGCGTTTGAATCGTCCGCTGCGAATCGCGTTTCGAATCGCGGCTGCCGCCGCGGGGTTCTGTCTCGCAGCCTGCGCCTCGCGCCAGCCTTCGGCGCCGCCGGTGACCCCCAGGCCCGTCGCAGGCGTCCGCGAAGAGGGAGTCGCGTCCTGGTACGGCGGCAACGACGGTTTCGAAGGCAAGCCCACCGCTTCCGGAGAAATCTACGACGGCAACCAGATGACGGCCGCGCACCGGACGCTTCCGCTCGGGACCGTCGTGGACGTGGAGAACCTGGAGAACGGGAAGACGCTGCGCGTTCGCATCAACGACCGCGGCCCCTTCGTGAAGGGGCGGATGCTCGACCTCTCGCGGACGGCGGCGCGCGAGCTCGGCGTGATCGGGCCGGGCACGGCCAACGTGCGGCTGACGATCATCGCGCCCGCCGCCGAGGCTCCGCCCGTCTCGCCGACCGGTCTCTGGGCCGTGCAGATCGGATCGTTCGCCGAGCGCAGCCGAGCCGACCGGCAGACCGACCGGGCGCGCGCAACCGGGCGCAACGTCTTCCAGGAGCCTTATCGCGGGCTCTCCCGCGTGAAGGTCGGCCCCTACGATTCTCGAACCCAAGCCGAGGAAACGCTTCATCAATTGGAGGGCGAGGGATTCGAAGGGATTGTGGTGCCGGCGGGAAGATAATCGGTAGCAGTCGGCAGTCGGTAGTCGGTAATTGGTGTTGAAAAGGGAGATCACCTCATGCGAGCCATGTTGAAGGCAACCCTGAGCACCGCGCTGTTCGTGGCGATGCCCTTGTTGGGCGCCGATGTCGCGGCGAAGAAGACGGCTCTGATCACGATCCCCGTGACCTTCGAGGTCCAGGCGGCCCCGACCAAAGTGTGGGCCGCGCTCACGTCGCTCGAGGGATTCGGGACGCTGACCGGTTTCCAGCCACAGGCCGGACAGAAGCTTTCGGCTTTCTCGAAAGTCGGCGACCACCTGCTCGCTCAAGTCTGGGACGACAAAGGACGGCTGATCGTGACGGAGTTCGTGCCGATGAGGGAGCTGCGCGTCGCCTGGGAACCGGAGAAGGGGCACTATCTCTGCCAGAAGCGCGCGGTTCTTTCCCCGTCTGGAGCAGGCACCTCGGTCGAATACTGGGACCGCTACACCGACGATCAGCCTAATGCCGACGACACAGCCAGGCAGGTCGTTGCGGACACGGAGAAACACATCGAAGCATTCAAGAAGCTGGCCGAGCGCTGAAACCGAAGTGTTCAGTTTTCAGTTTTCAGTTCCGGAGCTCGTGATCAGCTGCGGAGAATTGAAACTGACAACTGATAACTGATAACTGGCAACGACCGGAGGCCATCATCCAAGTTCTCATCGTCGATCAGCGCGAGGTACCGCGTCTTCTGCCGATGCGGGAGTGCATCGGTCTCATGGAGAAGACGCTGGGCGAGCTCGCGCGCGGCGAGGCAATCCTGCCGCTGCGATCGATTCTCTGGCTTCCCGAAAGAGTCGGCGCGCTCGGCCTCATGCCCGCGGCGCTCCTGAAGTCCGGAGTCCTCGGCGTGAAGGCGATCACGTTCTTTCATGGCAACGAGGGGACAGAGCTCGATACGCATCAGGGCGCCGTTCTCCTCTTCGAGGCCGAGCGCGGGCAGCTCCTCGCCGTGATCGACGCGACGTCTATCACGGCGATTCGCACGGCCGCTGTCTCGGGCGTCGCGACGAAGCTGCTGGCCCGGGAAGATGCCGGCGATCTCGCGATCGTGGGCTCCGGAGTCCAGGCCGGGACGCACTTGGAGGCGATGCTCGCCGTGCGGCCGATTCGCCGCGTGCGGGTCGCGAGCAAGGACTTCGCGCGCGCGCAGCGGTTCGCCGATCGGGAATCCAAACGCCAGGGGATCGCGATCGAGCCGATGCGAACCATCGAAGCGGCCGTCCGCGGCGCCGACATCATCTGCACAGCAACGTCAGCCCGGGACCCAGTCGTCGCCGGCGACTGGCTCGAGCCGGGCTCTCACGTCAACGCTGTCGGGTCGAGCGTTCCCTTTGCCCGCGAGATCGACACGGCGGCCGTCGTCCGATCGCGTCTCTTCGTCGACCGCCGGGAGTCCGCCACGAACGAAGCGGGGGATTTCCTGATCGCGAGGAAGGAAGGGGCCGTCGGCGACGACCACATCCTGGGGGAGATCGGAGAGGTCGCGATCGGGCAGATCGGCGGCCGGCGATCGCGCGATGAGATCACCCTCTTCAAGTCGCTGGGGCTGGCGGTCGAAGACGTCGCCTCGGCCGCTCACATCTACGGGAAGGCGAAGGCCTCCGGAGAAGGCCGATGGATCGAGCTTGGAGGAGCCCGCCACGAGGGCAATTGAGCCGGTCCCGCTCGAAGAGATTCGCGCCGCGCGCGAACGCCTGAAGGGGGCGTACCTGCGCACTCCCCTCGTTCCTCTGAATCACGAGGGAAACTCGACGGAGATCTCGCTCAAGCTCGAGAACCTGCAGCCCATCGGCTCCTTCAAACTGCGCGGCTCGGGCAACGCGATGCGGTTGGCGCGGCCGGAGAGCCTCGCGCAAGGCGTCTACACGGCGAGCGCCGGCAACATGGCGCAGGGCGTGGCCTGGAACGCGCGACGGCTGGGAGTCGCCTGCTCGGTCGTCGTTCCCGACCAGGCGCCTCAGACGAAGCTCGACGCGATCGAGCGGCTGGGCGGGCGCATCGTCCCCCTCCCTTTCGACCGCTGGTGGCAGGTCCTGGTCGACCACGGCTATCCCGAAATCGCGGGCCTCTTCATCCATCCCGTCAGCGATCCCGCTGTCATCGCCGGAAACGGCACGATCGGCCTGGAGATCCTGGAGGACCTGCCGGACGCGGACGCGATCCTCGTTCCCCTCGGCGGCGGCGGCCTGTCCTGCGGCATCGCCTGCGCGGCCAAGGCCCTGAGGCCGCAAATCCGAGTCTTCGCCTGCGAGGTCGAGACCGCCGCGCCCTTCGCCGCGTCGTTGGCGGCGGACCGGCCCGTCTCGATCGATCGCCGCGCCAGCTTCGTGGACGGCATCGGCGGAAAGAGCATGCTGCCGGAGATGTGGCCGCTCGCAAAGAAGGTGCTGGACGGCTCGATCGTGGTCTCCGTCTCGGAAGTGGCGGAGGCGGTGCGTCTTCTCGCGGGCCGCAATCACGTCGTCGCCGAGGGCGCGGGCGCCGCGTCGGTGGCCGCCGCTCTGACCGGCCGCGCCGGCGCGGGCAAGATCGTCAGCGTCGTCTCCGGAGGAAACATCGACCTGTCGACTCTCTCTCGCATCTTCGCCGGCGAGACCCCGTAAACGGCGCGCCAGCAGGTTCCCTCTCCCTCCGGGAGAGGGCTAGGGTGAGGGGCGAGCAAGAGGCTTGGTGATCTTCCACAGTACGCCTTCCAGGTTCTCCACGACCTCGGTGTTCCAGAATCGGAGAACGACCAGACTCGATCGCTGCAACCACTCCGTCCTCTGGGCGTCCTCGTCAATTTCGCCGGCCAAACCATGGCCTTCCCCATCGACCTCGACAACGAGTTTCGCCTCGTGACAGTAGAAGTCCACAACGTATGGACCGACGGGGACCTGTCTGCGGAATTTCACGGTGAAGTGACGTCGGTCGCGGAGTCTCGACCACAGCCTGCGCTCCGCGTCCGTGCTTCGGCGCCGGAGTCTGCGGGCGTGATCTCGATCGTCATCGAAGAGCTTGGCACGGCAATTCGTCACGCCCTCACCCCGACCCTCTCCCGGAGGGAGAGGGAGAATGCTTCGCCTTTCCAGCTTTCGCGCTTCTCGGTTCGCCACTCTTGGCATTTCCCTTCCTCTCCTCCAGCTCGTCGAGCGTCTTCGGCCAGTCGCCGCGCAAGAGCTGCGAAAGCGCTCGGTCGGCCAGGAGCTTGCCGCCGGTCTGGCACGTCGCGCAGTAGTTGGACTCGTTCTCCGCATAGACGATCCGCTGCACCGGCGAGCCGCAAGCGGGACACGGCTTGCCGTAGCGGCCATGCACGGCCATCCCTTCGCGGAAAGCCGTGACTTTGTCGGGAAACGCCTTCTTCGCGTCCGCCAAGAACCGTCGGCTCCACTTCTCCAGCGTCTCCCGCGTCGCGGCGAACAGCCTCTCGATCTCCTCCCCTGTCAGGCGGCTCGTCCATTTCGCCGGTGAGAGACGGGCCGCGTGGAGAATCTCGTCGGAGTAGGCGTTGCCGATTCCCGAGAAGAGGCGTGGGTCGGTCAACGCCCGCTTGGCGCTATGGTTCTCGCGCGTCAGCGCTGCCCGGAAAGACGCGAGATCGGCCTCGGCCACCTCGAGGCCGCCCCGATCGAAATCGGCCAGCGCGGCCTCGCCCCGCACGAGATGGAGCGAGGCGCGCTTCTTCGAGCTCGCCTCCGTCAGAAGAAGCGAGCCGTTCTCGAAGTCGAACGCGGCCAGGTTCCTCTTGCCGGCAAGCTTGACACCGGCTCCCCTCCAGTGAAGCCGGCCTGAGATCATGAGATGAAACACAATATATATATTGTTGTCGAGCCGCAGGGCGATGCGTTTGCCGAGCCGCCGAACGGCCGTGACGCGCGCTCCTTCCGCCTCCCGGACGGGCGGCTCGAAGGTCCGCAGGAGAAAGGGGCTCGCGAAGCGGATCCGGTCCAGCCGTTTCCCCACCACCCGCGGCTCGAGGGCGGCGATGTAGGCCAGGATGTCGGGAAGCTCGGGCATGGACGAGTTTTCAGTTCTCAGTTTTCACTTATCAGTTCGGGACATCTCCGGCCCCTTCTTAACTGAAAACTGAGAACTGACGACTGATAACTTGATACTTTCAGCTCGAAGATCCGAATTCGCCGCTCCAGCGTAGAATCTCCGGAACCTTTTTCGGAGTCGAGGGAACATGGCCAATCCGATCGCCCGTTACACGCAATGGCTGCACACGATGTGGCCCGCGGGAACCGTCGAGAAGCTGCCGGATGCCCGCGAGGACGGGACCACCGCCGTGCCTGGAGTCCGCATCGTCGGAGACCTCACGGGCATTCCGCTCCTGAAGTTCTCCTCCGACACGGGGGCCCGCGCCGTTCAGGCGATCCTCGCCGAGCCGGATTTCGCCGGCTCTCGAGGGCGCGCAGAGGAGGTCCTCGACCTCGCGATCATCGGCGCCGGCGTCTCGGGCGTCGCCGCGGCGATCGAAGCGAAGGGCGCCGGCTTGAAGTATCAGATCTTCGAAGCCACGGAGCTCTTCTCGACCGTGGCGAACTTTCCCAAGGGCAAGCCCATCTACACCTATCCGACGGGCATGACTCCGGCCGGCCACCTGCAGTTCCGCTCTGAGGTACATCCCAAGGAACAGCTCCTCGAAGATCTGGAGAGACAGCGCAAAGAGGCCGGCGTCGAAGTGACGAATGCTCGCATCGAGAGGATCGAGCGGAGCGGCGGCGTGCTGCTCCTCCATCACGGCGACAAGAAGACCGTCACGAAGGCGCGCCGCGTCATCATCGGTATCGGAAGGAGCGGCAACCACCGCAAGCTCGGAGTACCGGGAGAGGAGAACCTGGACAAAGTCTTCAACCGGCTCTACGACCCCAAGGAGTTCGCGGGACAGCAGGTCCTCGTCGTGGGCGGCGGAGACTCTGCCCTCGAGACGACCATCGCGCTCGCCACCTCCGGCGCCCACGTCACGCTCTCCTACCGGAAAAAAGAATTCGCCCGGCCCAAGCAGGAGAACATCGAGAAGATTCAGGCCCTCCAGAAGAATCCGTCCGCTGCCGTGGCCGTCGAGCATCCGAGCTCCGAACGCGTCACGACCTCGACCGGCGCCTTCATGGCCGTGGGCGAGCACCACGCTCCGGGTTCGGTGCGGCTGGCCATGGCGACCCAGGTCGTCCGCGTCGAAGCCAAGCAGGTCGTGCTGAAGGACGAGACCGGGAAAGAGATGATCCTTTCCAACGACGTCGTGTTCACGATGCTCGGACGCGAGGCGCCACTGGAGTTCTTCCGCCGCTCCGGGATCCCGATCCGCGGGGAATGGTCCGTGGGATATCTCTCCGGATTCGCGGCGTTCCTGCTCGCCTGCCTCTTCCTCTACAACTGGAAGGCGGGCGGCACGGTCAACCAGTACTTCCAGAAGCGCGAGCTCTTCCCGTACAACACGACCGCGTGGTTTGCGCGGGCGGGCGGCTCGGTGGCAGCCGCCGCGAAAGACCCGAAGACCGTCCTCGGCACGCTTGCGATCTCGTTGAAGGAGCCGGGCTTCTATTACTCCTTCGCCTACTGTCTCTGCGTTCTTCTTTTCGGGATCGCACGGATCCGGCGCCGCAAGACTCCGTACGTCACGAGACAGACGGTCACGTTGACCCTCGTCCAGTGGATCCCGTTGTTCCTGCTGCCTTATCTCGTGCTGCCTCTTCTCGGGCACAACGGGGTCTTCGACTCCGGCTTCGGCAAGACCTTCGCCGACCATCTCTTTCCCGCCGCGAACTACGGACAGGGCCGCGAGTACTGGCGCGCCTTCGGATTCATCCTGGCCTGGCCGCTTTTCATCTGGAATGTCTTCTCGTCGCAGCCGATGTGGTGGTGGCTCGCGATCGCGTTCGTTCAGACGTTCGTGATCATTCCGCTGATCATCCGGCGCTGGGGCAAGGGCGCGTACTGCGGCTGGATCTGCTCCTGCGGCGCGCTCGCGGAGACGATGGGGGACACGCAGCGCCAGAAGATGCCGCACGGCCCGTTGTGGAACCGCGTCAACATGACGGGGCAGGTCGTCCTGGCGGCTGCCTTCCTGATCTTCTTTGGCCGGGTCCTCTCCTGGAGCCTTCCCAACTCCGGCTTCGGCCGCGCCGCGCAGAAGTTCTCGGACGGCCTCCTCTCGGGATGGCATCCGCTGGGGCTCGAGCTGAACTACTACCACCTCGTCGACATCTTCCTCGCCGGGATCGTCGGCGTCGGCTTCTACTTCTGGTTCTCGGGTCGTGTCTGGTGCCGCTTCGCCTGTCCGCTCGCGGCGCTCATGCACATCTATGCGCGCTTCTCGAAATTCCGGATCTTCGCCGAGAAATCCAAGTGCATCTCGTGCAACGTTTGCACGTCGGTCTGTCACCAGGGCATCGACATCATGAACTTCGCCAACAAGGGAATCCCGATGGAGGACCCCGAGTGCGTGCGCTGCTCGGCGTGCGTCCAGTCCTGTCCGACCGGCGTGCTCGCCTTCGGGCGCTACGACGGCACGGGGACTCTTCCGATCCTCGATCGGCTCCCCGCCTCCCCTGTCCGTATGCGCGAGGCCGGCAAAGGCGGAGGCGTGCCGGTGGGCGGCTATCCGGGAATGCCCGGCGAGACCGTGGAGATGTGACTCTTTCTCACCACGCCCGATAGTCGGACCCGTCCAGCGACCGTCCCGGCGCGCCGCTCTTCACGTCCACTACGCGAGATCGCGTGCAGCCGGCGGAGCGGATTTCGATCCAGGAGACTCGCGACCCGGTCACCGGATCGGCGGGCAGCTTGCGCAGATAGCCTCGTTGCACGAGCTCGCCCAGGGAGTTGGGATACCGTCCGTAATCGTCGTGGTAGATCGCAATGGTCTTGCGAATGCCGGCGAGGCTTTCCCGCAACGCTTTTTCCTGAGCACGGCGGCGGCCCGGGACGCAACACCAGATGGCGATGGCGAGGACGAGAACCATTCCCGTCACGATCCCGATCGACAGCCCGTCCCGAACCGCCGCCACGCCTCTTTCTACGAACCACGGCGGGGGCGCGTCGGGGCTTCCGGGACAGCGAGCGTTCTCCGGGGCGCGACTCGCCTCTAGAAAGAAAAGGGACGACTCCGGCTCCGGGCCTCACCGGCCCGGCCGGTTCCCGTTGTCCATGTCCGAGACGATCAGCCAGCGCCCATCGCTCCCTTTTTGGAGAGTCAACGTGAACTTTCCGATGTCGGGCTGCCCTTCCTGCCGCGAAAATCCGCCGATGATGTAACCGACCGGGCCCTCCATCGCGAACGCGAAGGCGCGCAGAGCGAGCGGACCGCCCGGACCCTTGTAGTACCGCTGGATCGCGGCGCGTCCGCGGACGGGCGGAACACCATTGGGCAGCACGAAACCCTCCTCGGCGAAGAGCCGCGCGAGGGCCGCCCCGTCTCCGGCTCGCCACCCCGCTTCGTAATCGATCAGCACGCGCGCCAGCTCCGGCGGAAGCTGGACGCTCGGCAGCGGCGCCACGGGCGTCTCGGCAGGCTGCTGGGCGGCCGCGATGGACGCCACCGCGAGCAGCAAGCCCGGGGCGATCCCTGTCCGCATGTCAGGCCTCCGGATCTGAATCGGCGCCGGCAGAATCACTCCGCCGTCGTCGGATCGATCGTGGTCCGGATTCGTGAAATCCGGTTTGCGGGAAAACCGCCCTGCTCCGCGTTTTGCGGACCAGGTCTTCGCTCGGGGAGATGTAGACGCAATAGATCTTGTCGTCCGTAACGAAACTCTCGAGCCACTGAATATTGCGCCGAGGTTCTTCAAAACACTGCAGGATTTCTGGGCGATCCCTTTCAGCTCCTCCGGGCTGAGCTTCGCCGCTCCTGGAAGCTCACGTTCGATGACGTCCTTCGGCATTTCGTCCTCATCTTTCAGTGATCGGGTTTCCGACAATCGGATCACAAAGAAAACGCCAGACCCGGGAAGGCGAAAAATCACGCCTTGCCGGCCGGCGCCCCGATCGCCTGACGGATCCGCGCGATTTGACTCAGATGCACGAGGTCGTGGCCCGCGTAGGTCCGAATCATGTGGCTCAGTGGCTCGTCTCCTCTCTCCGCATGCCGCATCACCCGCAGCATGTCTTCGGGCGTGGCGCGCCGGAGAAGGCGGACAGTCGCGTTGCGAAGGGTCGAGAACTCGTGCAACGCGCTCGAGATGTCGCTGTCCTGATATCCCAGCCGCTGCGCCCACACGTCCTGGTCATAACCGGGCAGCTCGGGCGCGTCGTGGGCGAGAACCATCCGGAACCGAAAAGCGCCCACCAGATCGGAATCGGCCAGGTGTTGCACGACCTGCCGGACCGACCATTTTCCGGGGCGCTCGGGCGTCGCGTCCTGCTGGCGCGTCAGGCCCGCGACCGCCGCGCGCAGAGTCGTCGGCGTTTCGGCGAGAACTTCCAGCGGGTCTCTGGCGCCCAGGGCCTGGAGGAGCGAAGCGACGTAGGCCTGGGGCTGGGTGACCGGGTCGGCGGACTCAGTAACGGGGTCCGACATGAGATCTCCTGAGGAAAGGAGCCAGATCCAACGATATCAAGCCGGCCTGCCGCGCCCGAGCACCTGCGCGAGGTGGTGCTTCAAGTGCGCGACGTAGTCCCGCATGAAGTATTCGAGCGTCGTGACCTCGTTTTGAGGCACGGGGCGCCAGGCGAGCTCGTGAAGGTTGTGGCGAGGCCGCGATTTTTCGCGGACGGATCGGGGGATCGCCTCGATGACTCGAGCGAGATGGAGATTGAACAGATGCCAGAGACCGACGAGATCCAGCCACGAAGCCTCCTGGTAGCGCTGAGCGGAGACCCACGCCTCCTGTTCGTAGCCCGGGAACACCAGATCGTCCGTGAATTGCGCTCGGACGAATCGTTGATGATTGTTGGACGCGGAATCGATCAAGTGGCCGACGATCTGCTTCGCGGACCACTTTCCTGGAGCCGGAGTGCGGGATGCCTCTTCCTCCGAGAGGCGTCGGAGACTCGGTTCCGACGCGGCGAGGGCTTCGCGCAGCTCTTCTTCGACCGAGCTCATTCCAACACCTCCGTCATCTTCCGTCGGATCGGTCCGATCCGAACAACTGAACCTCGTCGGCATCGCCGGAGAGTCGGATCATTCGCTCGAAGCAAAGCCCGAGCTTTTCCAGGAGCCTGACTGTGCGTTCGTTGCCCGTTGAGGTGACCGCGACGATCCGTTTCAGGCCGAGGACCTGCTTGCCGTAGGCCATCACCGCGGACGCCGACTCGTACGCGTAGCCCTCTCCCCAGAATCTCGGCACAAGAGCGAATCCGATGTCCGCGTCTTCGAGCGAGTCCCTCTTGAGGAGGCCGCAGATCCCGATCGGGGCGCCGTCCTCCTTGCGCTCGGCCAGATACAGACCGAATCCGAGGCGGGTATACATCTCGATCGGTCCGTTGCGGATGTAGTTCCGCGCGTCCTCCATCGTTCGCACTCCGCGGTCGCCGATGAAATGCAGCCACGAGGGCTCGTTGACGAGCTCGAGAATGAACGGCGCGTCGTCCGTCGTCATCCACCGAAGGACCAACCGGGTCGTCTCGAGAACCGTCACCACGGGTCGCCGAAGAGTTTCGCGGCTTCGGCGCTCCTCACAAGACGCATTCGCCGGGAGCGGCGGGCCATCTCACGGACTCTATCTCCGACGCGGTATCTTTCGATCCGGGGAGAACGAGCGGATGGCCTTCTTTGCGCCGCCCATAATGATCGCCGCCGCGGCGGCGTTTGCCGGACTGGGCGCTGCTCCGACCGCGCCCACGCCGGTCGCGCCGGCGGGTCATGTCGAGCAGCAGATGCTCGCGAGCAGCCTGTACGGCCGAGACCGCCGCCTCTGGGTCTACACGCCTTCCGGTTACTCACCCAACGGCGATCGGGTTTACGACCTTCTCGTCGTGTTCGACGGCCGAATGTATCTGGAGGACATAGCGCTGCCGGCGATCCTCGAGAAGCTCGCCGCCGAGGGGAAGGCCGGACCCTTCGTCGCCGTGCTGCTGGACAACGCCACATCCACGGAAAGACTCGAGGACCTCGGCAATCACGAACGCTTCGCGGCGTTCCTGGCCGAGGAAGTGCTGGAATGGGTCCGCCGGCGCTGGAAGGTGACTCGGGATCCGCATAGAACGATCGTGGCGGGAGCGAGCGCGGGCGGACTCGCCGCCGCCTACGTCGCGTTTCAGCGGCCCGACCTCTTCGGCAACGTCCTCTCCCAGAGCGGCGCATTCCGGCGCGGGAACGAGGGCTCGAACGACGCGCCCTTCGAGTGGCTCACGAGCCGCTATGCCGCCTCGCCTCGGAGAGACGTTCGTTTCTGGGTCGAGGTCGGCTCCCGCGAGTCTCGAGGGGCGCTGGGCGGGGCGGCGCCCTCGATCCTCGAATCGAACCGCCGCTTCCGCGACGCGCTGCGTGCGAAGGGATACGCGGTGACTTACGCGGAGGTCCCCGAGGGCGAGCACGACGTCTCCCTCTGGCAGAACCGTCTTCCGGCGGGAATCTCAGCGCTCGCGACGCGAGCCGGCAGCCCGTAGGGGCCGCCGAAAGGGGGCGCCGCGGTCAGACATACCCCGCCTCGGCCAGCGCCTTTTCGATTCGGTCGAGATGCTCCTTCCGGTGCGAGCCGCGATCCAGATTGGGCGCATCGGGGCGAGCGAGCGCCGCCGCGACGACCTCGTCGGAGACCTGGAGCAGCAACGCATCGACTTCCTCGGCTGCCTGCACGGCAGCCGCCCCGGCGCGCTCCGGCGAGATCATTTCGAGAAAGGGCTGCATCGTCTCGTTGAACAGGTTGGTGTCGTACGCGGCGCTGCACATGTCGCCCGCGGCCCACCGGCGCATCAGGCAAAGCCTCAGGCGGTCCCAGAACGCGACGTGACCCAGCGTTCCTGCGACCGTCCAGCCGTTGGGGAGACAGACCGTCCCCATCGCGGCGTCCAGACGTCGGACGAGCCGCCGCAGGCGATCTGTCTCCGTCCGATTGCTCTCAGCGAATGCGGGTGAGACGGGCATCCCGAGCCTCCTCTCTGCCTGACGTCGGGAACCGGCGACGACATCCCGGCTGGGCGAGTCGTCAGGGAGTTTCGGCGAGTGTGTAATCGAACTCGTACGAATGTTTTCCGTCCGCGATCTGGATCGTCATCTTTCCCGAGAGTCCCGTGAGCTGGCCGGTGCCGGAATCGGGCACGACCGTAATCGTCAGCTGTGGGGCGCCGCGCGTCATCGAGCCGCTGTGCTGGAACGCGAAGGAGCCGCTGCGCCCGTTCAGGGTTCCCGTGACGCGTTCCATCGCGACGTAGCCGGCCGAGCCCTTGACGCCCGTGCCGGCTGTCAGCATCTCGCCCTTGCTCGACCCTTCGAGATCGCCGTGAAACTGTTTGTCGATCGACATCCGGCCGAGCGCCGGGCTTTCGCCTTTCTCGTCCGCCGCCTGCGGCGTCAATTTCACATCGAAGGTTCCCTGTGCGCGACCCGCCATCGAAGCCACCTTTCGACCCGCACTCGGGGTTCGGGACGGAGTTTGTGAATGCGCCCAAGAGCCGATGCCGAGGGAGAAGCAGATTCCTACAAGGAGTCCGGCTTCGGCGCGAGATCCGTGCTTCATTCGTGCTCGCGTCATGCTAGCACCGGACCCGTGCGGCTCCGCCCCACGCGCTGCGGCATTGGAGATCGATTCCCGTCAATCGCGCAAGTTCCAGAATGGACCCGTGAGGCCGACGTCTTTCAGCAGCGCCTCGGTTTCCTCGAGAGTATGACGCCGCCAATCCGGCTTCAGCTTGTCCTTGTACCAGCCGTTGGCAAGCTGCCACCCCTGCTCCGGCGTCAGGAGGGCTCCGCGCTGAAGGTCTCGAGCCAGGCACCAACGATCGACGTGCTCTTCCGACCGGAAGAGAAGCATGGTGGTTCAGGTAAATCCAATGTTGTCCCACCAGTGATGTGCGGCAACGGCGAAGTGAATCACGCCCTCGCTGCGCACGAGCCTTCCATCGCGCACTTCCAGACTCATCGGATCGCCGCAGTCGCCGCAGGGAGCCGTAATCACCGCATTTTTTCCGAGGGCAACGGGAATGCCCAGCGAATCCCAGATGCAGATTCCCCAGTAAGTCCTCCCGTTCGCCTGAACACGGAAGCCCGAGTTGACGGCGCAGAACGGGTTGGCCGCCCAGATGTTGCCGTCGTTCGGCGCGAGAATGAGGACCTTGCCCGCGGCCAAGTGCTTCAAGGCCTCGCGAATCTCGTCTTCCGTGCGTCGCAGGGCGGATGCGGTCTGGGCCGGCTGAGGCACCCGTCCCGTTTCCGCAGCCTGCCGAAACACGTAAAGGCGCACCTCGCTCGCCAGGCCCTCGATTCCGCCGGCCCGCTCACTCATGCAATCGACCTATGCCCACTGCCTTCCGGGTCAAAGCCGAACCTCAACACATTGCCGGAAGGATTTTCAATCTCATTTTCCAACTCCCAGTTCGCTCCTGGGCTCCTGACAGATCAACAAGCGCTCAGGTGACCGGCTAACGCCCCGCCTCCTTGCCGGTGGTGACGTCAAAGGCGACACTCTCTCGCTCGACCGTCGAGACGACCAAGTTGCCGGCGGCGTTGAAGCCGACGTAGCTCCCCCAGCGATAGTGAGAGGACGTGCGCTGGAGCTTCCTGAGGTCCTTGACCAGGCTGGAAAGAGGAATCGCGCGAATGCGGGAACCGTCTCGCCAGAAGGTGAGAAGAGGCTCATCCGGTGAGTAGTCGAGCGGCAGGAGAGCTCCGTCGTAACCGGTCACCGCATGCCGGCCGTCATCGGCCAGGAAAATAACCCGGTACCAGCCCGGCATGGACCAGAGGGGTTGCCGAGAGCCATCGGGACGAACGCGGTACGCGTGTGTGCCGGTCTTCGGATCCGTGAGGAGGCAGAAGATCTTGGAGTTCGAGCACACGGTGACCGGGGACGGGGCGCGCAGAGGCGCATCCGCGAGGCCGATCACCGAGCAGAGGCCGAGGAGAAGAAATGCGGAAAAAAGGAGGGACCAGACTCCGAGCTCCCCTCGGCTTGCCGCCCACCGACGCCCGAGTCCGAGCCTGCCCTCTGAAGCCTTGGCGAAGGAGGGTCCGCTGCGGCCGCGGCTCGAGCGGCGCAGCAGGCAACGAGGCTGCGAGCACTGCGGCGGCGGAGATGGGTCGTTCCAGATGTCGATGACGCACTTCCACGCACCCTCCTTCCGCCGCCACACGGCGACGGCTTTTCCATCCACCGTGACCAGCTTTCCATCAACCCCGATGAGCTTGGAGGCAGGGTACCAGGTCCTCAAGTCTTCCATCCCGCCCGCTCGAATAGCTTGGCGAACTCATCCTCCGTGCGCTCCGCGCCACTCGTGGCGCACATCATGGATTTCGAACCCCCTCTGCTGGCCGAGATCTGTGCGGTTGAGGAAAGCCGGAACGGTTCATCGCGATCGGCACTCAGAGGAGTGCAGCCAGTTGGGAGCCATCGAGCTCGATAATCGCCGGCGGGACAACGTTGAAGTCGCTGAAGCGAATCCAGGAAGGGCGCACCCGAACGTACACCAATCCTGGCCAGGCCTGGCGAAAGGGCCCATCTGGGAATACATTGAAGTAGATCGCCTGGAGACGTTCGAGTTCTGAACCCCTCGGTTCATCCGCGATCCCCTCGTACTGAACCGTGCGTTCGTCACCCTGAACGGTTCCCCCGATTACGAAGGCGATCATCGGGTTCCGCCGCAAGTTCCGCATTTTGCGAGTCGTGTCGAGCGTATCGAAAAACAGCTCGAAATCGTCTGTGACGACGACTCCGACGACGGCTGCTTGCGGCGATGCCGTCGGGGACACCGACGCTTCAATAGCGAAACGATGGGCACGCATCATCACTAAGAGCTCTTGCCGAGTCATGATTCACCTCTTCGGCTTCCTCCTGACGGCTTGCGGCTCAGCGGCGCCCGTGTCAGAGCCTGCCCTCCGTAGCCGTGGCGAAGGAGGGTCCGCTGCAGCCCCGGGGCAGTCACCGGCGCATTACTCAGTCAGGTGGGGTACAAACCGCTGGACTGCCAGCGCGGCTGCCAGAAGAAGAATCAGCAGAATGATACCCGCGACTGGTCTGAGACCCCGGCGCGCCACCAGGAACCACATGACAAAGACCGCGATACTGAACAACAAGACCACGAGGGGCTCCAGGCTGAGGTTCGAGAGACTCTTTTCATGGAACCCGCTACGCAGAGAGGCTGCGAGCCACACGCCCAGAGGAAGAACGATGAACAAGGCCAGCCAACCCCGCAGCCCCGCTCTTCCGCGCCGCTTGGACGTCGCGGCCCCTTCCCGCGCCTGATGAATCACGCTAACCCGCGCGGTCAGGACGGATCTGCGGCCCGCCGGGAGCTTTCCAGTACTTGAGGAGAATCAGGAAAGTTATGTAGTGCGTCACTAATAGCGCCGGAACCCAGAATGCGGGTATCCAGTACGCAGGGCCCATGAACACATGAGCGTCATAGATCCCGGCCAGAGCGATTGCGGTGCCGAGATCCAGCGTTCCTTCCACTGAGAAGATCCACACCAGAACCCGAGCACCTTTCCAATTCATCGCCACCGCCGGAATTGCGGCCAGGGCGAGGAGCGCGGCAAGCAGGTCACCGAACGCCGCAGGATACGCGAACGGCGTCGGGATGCCTGCGTAAGTGGCTCCTGGCTCGAGGAACATCAGACCCAGGTGCCGGAACGAATGCAAGAGAAGGATTGGCAAGAGCACTGCCCGAGGCCTCAGCTCCGGGAGCCTCGGTAGAAGAAAAAGCCTGGCAGTAATCCAGAAGACAAGAGTACTGAAGAGCAGATTGACCGTGAGAATGTTCATCGTCGAGCGCTCATGCCAAAACGACTTCCTGATAACGCTCAGGTGCATATCGAGCGGCCAGCAGACCGGTTGCCTCCTCGGCTCTGATGACCTGCACGAGTACGCCTTCTTGCCCGTAGGGTAAGTACGCCTGGCACTGACCTGAAGGAGCAATGAGACTGGTCGCCGATTCCTGGAAGCGCAAAGCATAATTGACACTGGCAAAGTAGATCGTGTTCTCCATGCTGCGAAGAGTCATCGCTTTCTCGTAGTAAGGTCCGCCCGCCGCGCCCCACTGCGTCAAACGGACACCTTCCTGATCACTCCCCGTGTGGTGGGGATGAAAGACGATTTTGGCGCCGCGCGCCGCCGCCCATCGCACGGTCTCCGGATACCGCCAGCCCTCATGGCAAATCGCCACGCCAAACTTGATTCCGTTGATTTCGAAGAGCTGCCGGGTCTTTCCGGGAACATAGAATTGATCTTCGGTCGGGGCGAGCTGGTTCTTGGTCTGATGTCCTTGAATCTGGCCACGGGCGTCCATGACAACGGCCACAATCTGCCGGCCCGCTTCTGTGAGCCTTTCCGTCCCGAGGATCGTGGCTATCTCGTAGGTTCGCGCCCACTGCGCTACGGCCCGGAGCGTCCGTTCCTGCTCCGTCTGATCAAATGGCAATACTTCAAAATCCTGTCCCCGCAGACCTGGCAGGTAGGCTTCCGGGAAACACACGATCTCCGCGCCCTGGGACGAAGCCTTGGACAGGAGACACTTGATCTTTTCCAAGCCTTCATCAAGGGATGCGGCGATACAAGGCGACGCCAGGGCGATGATCATGGAGAGCTCCGATGAGAATGGATCTGACTGAGATAGCTCGACCGCCCAACGTGCTTGTTCAGCGGCGCGGCGCCTTTTTGCCGCGTGCGGCAGCCGGTTTTCGGGAGGCGTGCTCCGCGATCCGAGCCTTCACCAGGTTGCGCACCAGTTTGGCCGGTAAGGGGCTGCGCGCTGGAAAGCGAATCGTGCCCTTGCTCGTGCTGTAGGCCTCGAGCTCGCCCTTGTGAGCCTTTATGGGGTAAGCACCGGGGTAGAAGGCGCAGTGGTTCGCGGCCGCGCCAAAGGCCACGAGCAGCCTTCCGTCAAGGCGGAAGGCCGGGATCCCGTAGCTGATGCACTCTTGCGCCTTGGGCGCCGCGGACTGGATGGCTCTTCGAAGCTTCTCGAGCGCGCCCCGCTTCTCGTTGCTCAAGGGTGCGACGTACTCGTCGATGGTGTGTGGCGGCTTACCTGACATGGCCTGTGCTCCAGGAGAGAGGAACGACTGGTTCTCGATCGACGTGCCCGTGCCCGCCTCACGATATCAAGCTCGGCTGCGAAAGAGACGTTTTCGCTCAGCGCGGGGTTGCGTCCGCGAGCGCCGCGGCGACCGTTGACCCCTCATCCGGGATCCCGCCGGGAATCGAGAAAGACAGACCATTCGATGATCTCGGATTCAACGAGAATGCCGCGTTCTGCCCACGGGTCATCGCGAAACAGGTCCGACGCCTCCGCTGCATCGCGAGCCTGCACGACGAAGAGAACTCGACTGTTGTCGGCGTAGGGCCCGCCCAGGACGATCCGACCTTGTTCAAACAAGGTATCCATGAAAGTCGCATGCTCATCCCACAAAGGCTGCTGACGACTCGATAATCCTGGCACCCACGACGGACCTGGATTGCGAAATACGAGGAAGAGCGACGCGCTCACGTCACGCCGGCCCTTCGACGTTCGTCGGCTTGCCGCTCATCGGCGGCACAAATGCCGGGGCTGCCAGCACGAAGGCGAGCAATAGGATGGGTCGGCTCAGAATCCCCTTTTCGTTACCGTTCTCACGTCTGGGCATACAACGCCGTGCTCAAATACTTCATCCCCGAATCCACTGCCACCGTAACCACTGTCTGGTCAGGCCCCAGACGAGCGGCGACTCTGAGGGCCGCCGCTACGTTTCCTCCCGTGGAGGTGCCTGCAAAGACTCCTTCCTCACGGGCGAGGCGCCGGGCGGTCGCCATCGCTTCCTCAGTCGAGATCGTCTGGATCTCGTCCGCGAGTGCTTCGGTCCACAACGGCACCACGAACCCCGCGCCGATGCCTTCGATCTTGTGAGATCCGCTCGGCCGGCCCGATAACACGGCCGACTCCTCGGGCTCCACCGCGACGATGTGCACCGCTTCGTTATGGGGCGCGAAGGCGTGTGGAGTTCCCTCGCAAGGACCCGGCCGTGCCGACGCTCTGCACGAAGGCGCTGACCTGGCCGTCCGTCTGATCCCATATCTCCTCCCCCATCCGCTCGTAACTGGGTAACGGATCCTTATTGTTCAACTGATCCGTCCAGTAACTCCCGTGAGCGGCGGCGAGTCTCCTCGCGGTCTCGATCATTTCGAGAGTCAGGGCCTTCGTCATTCCGCCGCCCGGGCTCGCGACAAGCGTGAGGCGGGCACCCAAAGCCATCATGTGGTCGCGTTTCTCCTTGCTGAATGCGTCCGAAGTCACGATCTGGAGAGGGATGCGCTTGGCGGCGCAGACGAAGGCAAGCGACACGCCCGTGCTTCCTCCTGTGTATTCGACCACCGAACCACCCGGCTGCAGCCGTCCGTCCGCCTCGGCCGCCCCGCGAGCGCCATGCGGTCCTTCATGCTTCCCGTCGGGTTTTCATATTCCAGCTTGAGGAGAATCCTGGAGCTCCCCTTTGGAACCATGTGCTGGAGTGGAATCAGCCTCGTGCCGCCGATGGTGTCGAGCACCGTCACGCTCTGTTCTCCCCTACCAGAATCATGACCTTGGCCCAGTTGGACCATGACGTCCCTGGACGACCTCGTCGTCAGGGTTTCGGCTCACCAGCGCCGCCATGGGCGCCCTCCGTTGCTGCGGGTTAGGTCGCTCCATCGTTCACAACCTCGGAGCGACGGTTGCAACGGCTTCGGCCGATGTCATCACCGGAATGATTTCGAACTCCACCAGGTCCTCCCACCGAGCCGTCCATTCCAACAGGAGCTGCCGATCCTCGCACTCCATGACCTGGAAGCAACGCCTAAAGTCGTCCGTGACCCAACTCGCCACGTACGTGAGGCCCTTGGGCGCCAATCGCCCGTGGTCACGAAATCGGCGGTACACGGGCAATGCATCTCCGCCACGAAAATGCTCGATCACCATGTATGTCATCGAGCCTCCTCTCAATCGCGGGTATCGCCCACCGGCTTGCGGCCCAGCGGTGACGGCTAGGGCGTCCGCGAGCAGGACCCCTGCGAGAAGGATTCTCTTCAGCCAGCTCTCACGACGAAGCATCCCTTCCGCCAAGGATCGAGAGATAGGCCCGCCATGGTCCGACTGCTGTCGAGTACTGGCGTGCCATCACGCGAACCACCTGACCAACGTGATTCAGGTCGTGGGCCACCCATGTCGAGAGATGTTGACTCAGCGTCACCACACCGAACTCCGGATGCCTGCCGCGACGCGCTAGGTCGGCAGCCGTCAGCTTCAGTGCGGCGAGGTGATCCAGGCTCTCCGCCCTCAACTGAGCGAACGTCTCGAGAAGCTCACCGAGCAAGAGCCCTTTGGACGCGGCGAACATCGCCTCGCGATCGAATGCCGGAAAGGGAACGCTGTCGCCGTGTCGCAGCAGGTGTTCGACGCGCGGCATCCAGTCGGTGCGATCGGCGTGAATCAGATGTCCGACGACGTCGAACGGGCTCCAGGTGCCGGGGCCCTCGGTCGCCCCGATCCAGGAGCCGGGAAGATCCAGGAGCAGCGCGCGTAGAACCGCAGGCGTCCGCCGGAGAACCGGCAGGGCGTTGTCAAATTGAAACTCCACGGCTTCCTCCGAACGTCCTGTCAAAAATCGATCCGCCTGACGGCCTCCAGCTCAGCGGCGCCCGCAGGGAGGTCCGCTGCAGCCCGCGGGTTAGGCCTCGGCAATCTCTTCGTCCTTTGCAACGGGAAGTGCGAAAGCTCGATGCCAACCCAAACCTGCGAGTTAGCGGCGGTCATTTCTCTTGCGCGGCCTTCAAGAAGGAGGATGGATCCTTGCACGGAGCATCTGGGTCACTCGGTTCGTATTCCAGATGAAAACACAACCAATGCATCTTTTCGAAGACCCTTGCGTAGAGCTCTCGATTGACGACGACGGGCCTCCCGCACCGTACACAAATCGGCTCCTGCCCGGACTCGTTGGCCATCGCCTAGGGCGTGCCGTGCGGGTGGCGCGTCGAGAGCGAGTCGAGCGAGCGAGGCGACCGGCCGCGCGAAGCGAGGGAGCGAGACCCCTGGCCGTGCATGCCGCCGCCGTCTGCCGTCAAGACTCCGGACCACCGGTCATAGAGTACGCCCGGTCTCGAACGTCGGTCGGCAAGGCCCGGGCCTTTCGGGTGACGGCATCGAGGTGAACAGCAACGAGAACCGTCCTCGCGGCCACCTCCCCTGTCTCGTCGTTCTTCATCTCATGAGCAAAGCGAATGGCCTTTTGCTTGACTTCAAGGATCGCGGAGGAGACCGTGACGACATCACCGGCGTACAACTCACGCTTGTATTCGATGTGCTGCTCGACACCAGCCATCCCTATGCTCTCGGTGCGCAGGCGCGATGGCGTGAGCCCGATAGCGGAGAAGAGCTGCCAGGTCGCCTCATCGAATTTGGCCACATACCACATCACATTCATGTGCCCCATGTGGTCACACTGCGACGGATAGACCGCTCCCCGGTAGGTTATGAGAGGTTGAGTCAAGATCCCCCTGATGCCCAACGATATCAAGCTCAGCGGCGAGCGAAGCGAGTCTGCTGCAGCTCTGAGATCAGGCGGCGCTGTGTTGACGCGCGCCCGCTTTACCTGTGCGTCTTGGCCGGTCCTGTGGAAGCCATCAGGGCGCTGTTTTCATGGCGGCCGGGAAAAGCTTGCGAAAGATCCCGAGGGAGGCGACGCGATAGATCGTGCTGTGCCGCAGGTCGGGCCTGGGCTCGTACTACCAGGTCAGACCTTTCGGCGCAGCGGCGCGCAGGGCCGCAGCCAAGGCCTTGCCCGCGTCGCCGATGTCGTCGTCGCCGGCGGTAGCCAAGTACAGGGTTCCGGTCAATCGCGGCTGTGCTCTCAACCGCGCGTCCGCGCCGCGCACCAGGGCTTGGGCGTTCCACCAGAGGGTCGGGCTCAAGGCGATGTAGGTACCGAACAATTGGGGCTCCTCGAAAAAGGTTTCGAGGATGAAAAGGCCGGCCAACGACTCGCCGACGACCGCTAAGCCCAGAATATCCATACCAGTAGGACGACGCAGACTGCGGGAACCAGAGCACCAATCAGCGCCGCCCCGACGCCGGCGCCCCAATCCGCCAGGGTCGGGCCGGTCGGATGTCTGGCCATGCGCTTGCGGACGGACAGAGCTGCGAGCCCGAAAGCCGGCAGCGCAAGGATCGCGGCCAGGAGCGCCGCTTCGACCCACGCATTGGCCGGGTGCGCAATCACGAGTTCGTCGGCGGACGCCGGACCCCGCCGCAGGGCGGCAACGATCACGACCAGGCCCGCTGCCCCGATCCAGACCGCCCACAGAGATCGCGGTCCCCGACGTTGCGCCACCCACCAGGCGAGCCGCACATAAAGAATGCAGGCGCCGAGGCTCAGGAGGAGAGCGGGTATCGCGGCGAGACGACTATTGCTCATAGCAAGCCTGTCCGTTGCAGCCGCGAGTGAGGCGGCAGCGCCTGTCTTGCAGCTCTATTGCTTGGCCGCGTAGAAGTAGTAGGCAGCCTTGTAAGGCACACGGGCAACTTGTCCCGCTGTGTCTCGAGTACACGGCGCTGAGGGTGCCTTGCCTCCGACCGTTTCAAGGCGCTGGATGCTCTTGATCTGACTCAAGACGCCGCTACCCGAATTCGATTTCGCGCTGAGCAACAGCCAGGGGATTGCGCTCGGGTCCGGGCCAGCGTCGCGCGCTTTCACTTCGCCGACGACTGCACTTCCGTCAGTCGATTCCCAGGTCGGACCTGCGTAGTGCTTGCCAACCTTGTGACTTGCCTTGTCGAACAACTCGGCCTCGGGTGCCTTGAACACCCATTCAAAGCGTGCCGCCTGATCTTGGCCAGCCGAGCACTCATAGATCTGTACGCCAGTGGCGCGCGCCTCGAATGCCAACACTTGATCGGCCGGCGGGCGCAAAGGCTCTGGAGCCTCAGGCGGCCCGACAGCCAGGGAACTGGCATAACCAGAAAGCAGGGCCACGACGGAAAACGATCCGATGACGTTCCCGTTGAGAATTCTCATCCTGGCCGCTCCTTCAAAGAGTCCTCAGTTTCATCGGGCACTCCCTGTATCACCCGTGTTCCCGCTGGACTCCTCGTGCCCGATACGTATTTCGCGTAACCGCGGATCTAGTATTTCACGGGCTTGTCGCCGCCCGCTCTCCCCCCTTTGACAGCATCGCCTTTCTTCGCACTGACCTTCTTCGCTGGTAGATCCTTGATCCTTCTCGGAGATTTACTGGATTTCTGGGCAACCACGTTCGGCTCCTTTCTTCGGCTCTCACGGGATCGAACCGTCTTTCCCCGATGTGGGACTTTAGAGGATCACCTCCTGCGCCGACGCCTACGCTCCGTCGCGCAGCACGGCGGCGCTCCGGGTCGGCCATGGAAGCGACGTGAGAGGAGCGCCAAGTCTGACGGCCGCATCCTCGAGAGCCTTACGGGCACGCGGAACAGACTCGATAGCCGTGCAATCCACCCTCCGCGACCATGCCCGCCAGGACTCGAGCACCATTTCGTGACGGCCCGATGCCGTATGGATCTCCTGAGTCGTGACCAGGAGACGTCTTTCGAGTTCCTTGACGGGCGCCCCGACTCCACGGACCGGCCCATCTCCTCTCCTCGCACGCGCGAGCAGGCGCTTCGCGTCGACCGAGAGCCCCTGTACCTGCCACTTATCCCGCGCGCTGCCCACCGCGAGTACCGCTGGCCATAAAGACCGGTGGACGAGCGTGTCCTTACGGTAGAGCAGCTTCGTAAAGAGCACGTCCGGGTGATCAGCGAGCTCCGACAAGACCGAGAAGATGAGGTGAGCCTTGGGATGGCCCCACCATGAGGTACGAAGAGACTCTCCCGTGAGGATGCCGACCACGTTTGGGAGTGCCTTGTCCTGCGTGAGGAGAAGGCCCTTAGCGGTGAGGGCGGCGAGAACAGGATCAGCGGGCCGCATGAGATGACATTACCTCCGCCGCCTAACGGATTCACGCTCAACCGCAAGCACTGCGAACGTACGGTTGCGAATTCGAGTCACCGTCGCGCGCTGCTTCCCGGCTGCAACGTTTTGTTAGGCCCGCGAGGAGCGGCGTTGGATGCCGGTCGACAACCCGGGTCAACCTACCCGCTCGTTCGTTCGAGGAGTATGACAACGTGACCTTTCTTGTGCCCCGCTTCCGCATGCCGGTGAGCCTCGGCAATCTTGTCCAGTGAATAGCGTCTATCGATTACCGTCCTTAGCTTTCCGGCTTCGATAAGCCCCTTGAGAAAAGACTGATCTCCAGCGGCCGGGCGTGCCACTCCGCTAATGACTTTCGGGGCGCCCGTGAGTGAAAACCAGATCCCTCGAAGCATGACTCCAAGAATGGACGATACTCGGCCAGAACCTCCGACCAGAACGTAGGAACCGCCTCGCTTGAGGGATTTCAGGCTGCGCGAGAAGCCGCTCTTGCCAACCGTGTCGAAGACGACGTCATAGACCCGGCCGGCTTTCGAGAAATCCTCCCTGGAGTAGTCGACCACCTCGTCAGCGCCGAGAGACTTCACCAAGTCCAGATTGGCGGTGCTGCACACCCCTGTGACGTGCGCGCCGAAGTGCTTCGCCAGCTGAACCGCGAAAACCCCGACACTCCCGGACGCTCCGTAGATGAGCACCTTCTGCCCGGCCTGGATCTTTGCCTTCCTCAGGAAATGCAGCGCCGACACCCCGCCAAACAAGACCGCTGCGGCTTCCTCAAACGTCATGTTGACCGGCTTTATCGCCAGCAGGGCATCCTCAGGCAGGCATACGTAGTCTGCATGCGCGCCGAACTTGAACCCGGGTGATCCAAATACCTGGTCGCCCCCCCGGAACCGGGTCACGGCCTTGCCCACGGACTCGACTATTCCGGCGAACTCCGCCCCGAGGATGCGGATTCTCGTTGGACGCCAAAGGCCGTTCATGAATCTGACGAGGAATGGATCGGCTTTTCTGATCCTCCAGTCCGCCGCGCAAACCGTCGTCGCATGGACGCGAACAAGGACTTCCTTGTCTTTGGGGACCGGCCTTTCGACGTCCTTGATTTCCAAAACGTCCGGGGGGCCGTATCTGGTGTAGACGGCGGCTTTCATAAGCGGCCGAGAGTCCGCGGCTCCTGCCGCTTTAGGTTCTGTTGTATCAACCGCATCGAATGCCATTTGAATACCTCCGGCGAGCAACAGACCAGGCCTCGTCGCCACAGAAGATGCACTTTCCCATGGTCGGCGTCATTCGGGTCGGCGTTCGCCAGCCTAACGGCTTGCGGCTCAAAGGCGTGTACGGCGGCCGGTGTAGCCGCGGATTAGACGGCAACTACATACTCGCTCTTAACGAGGCCGCTGGCATACTGACGCGTCTCTATATGCTGCAGCTTGATGTCGTGAGGCAGTTGGCCAAAGAGAGGGATGCCTTCACCTATCAGCACCGGTACGCGCGTAATGGCGATGTGCTGGATGAGCCCGGCCCGAAGAAAACTCTGGATTGTGACCCCTCCATCCACGTAGATATGCCGGATGCCGCGAGTGGAAAGCTGCGATACGATTTCGGCCGGCGCCCCCGACATACGCTCCACGACAGCCCCGATCGGGACGGGCGCAAGCGCGCGAGTGCTCAGAACGAAGACAGGCTTTTCTCCATATGGCCACGATGGAAGCTTCAAGACGGCCTCGAGTGTGTTGCGCCCGATGACCAGCGCATCGACCCTGGCAATGAACTCTTCGTAGCCGTGGGGTTCGCCGCCGCCGGCCGGTAGGAAATCGAAGCTCCCATTGGCTCGCGCGATAAACCCGTCGAGGCTAGTGCCAACGAAAACGGACGCTTTCATCACGAAGGTCTCCCGCTGCCGTCTAACGGCTTGCGGCTCAGCGGTGCCCGAAAGTTCATTCGCTGCAGCCGCGGGTTAAGCGTCATCCTCCAGCCTCTCCTGAGCGTCTTGACCACTGCCAGAGGCCACCCGTGGTTGAGACCGACAGGCGATGTCCTAATTGGCGGGGGAGCAGCACAATTTGCCCGCGGTGATGGCCTTCATGCGCGACGAAATAGGCAAGAACGTGACCGACGTCCAGCGGAAGGTTGCGCCAAACGTACGTCGAGGGGATCGGAATCCTGCCGCCGTTGTCGCACCCGAGCCCGAGAACGCTGTTGATGCCCACGCTGCTGCGTTTGAGCGCTGACACCAACTCCCTTCGGTTGACCCTGCGGCGATCGACGCTGTCAGGCACCGGGATGCCGAGCTCCTTACCGACCATCTTGATCCACATGCACCGAGCGTTGTGGATATGGCCGGCGATCATGCGGACCGTGCGACGCGGAGCCCCTGGCACGCTCGCTCCCCAGAGCGGGGAGGGCAGGTGCTCAACGAGAAATGCTGTGACGCGGTTGTTGGTCCCCCACGCTGCAAGGATGGTGTCCCGGAGGTCAGGCGCGGCCAGCACTAGCGGCCTCCCAGTCAATAGTGCGGTTGACGCCCAACCGCCTGCGGCTCAGCGGCGCCCGCAAGGGTGTCCGCTGCAGCCGCGGGTTAGACCGCGTGGTTGAGACTGGAAATGGCATTTTAGACGGCTCCCTTATCGGCCAAGAGAGTGGACCACCGGTCCGTTCTCTCTTGCGCCGTCGTCTCCTCGATCCTGGTCGCGACGGTCCATACGTGCCCAGCTGGATCAATGATCCACGCAATGCGGTCACCCCAGAACTGGTTCTGTGCCGGAATCAGAACCTTTGCGCCACGCCCGACTGCCCGCTCTACGGTTTGATCGACATCTTCAATGTAGACGAAGATCACAACTGGAGAGCTTCCGTCTGGGTTCGGAGCTCGGCTCGGCACGGTCGGCCATTCGGCCTCGATCATGATCATCGCGGGACCGATCGTCATCAACCCGTGCGCTACGCTACCGTCAGGACCTGGCCTGCGGTTGAGCTCCACCGCATCGAATACACTGGCGCAAAAGGCCATCTCCCCAGCGGGGTCCTTACACACCAGTCTCGGGATCACGACCGAAGAGTTATCTGGAACGCCTTTGGCTTTGGGCGCCACGTTTTCCTCCTATCTCCTCGAATTAGGCTCTCGCCCACTCCCCGCGGACTAACGGCTTGCCGCTCAGCGGCGCTCGCAAGGGCGTCCGCTGCAGCCGCGGGTTAGGCACCCCCACATCCTTCGGCGATCGCGAGAGCCTCAACCTCGACCTGAAACTCGGGCCGAGCCAAGGCCTCGACCCCGATGAGAGAGCATGCCGGAAGCGGCCGGCTCCCGAAATAGCGCCCTACGGTTTCCCTGATGATCTCAGCCTTTTCGTAGCTATATCCAACGACGTAAATTGTGAGCTTGACCACCTCGGCCACCGAACAGCTCGCTGCCGACAGCGCCACGACGAGGTTCTTGAACGCCCCGTCGAGCTGGGCAGCGAAACTGCCGTCACCCGAAACAGCCTCACTCCGATCGACCCCTACCTGACCCGATACCGCGATGACGCGAAGCGGCGATCCCTCGGCAATCACCACTTGCGAAAAGAGCGAACTCCAATCCGGCAGCTCGGGCGGGTTGAGGTGAGTCAGCTTCATCGGTGAATCGAATGGGTGGGACTTGGGGCGCCTAACGACTTGCGGCTCAGCGGCGCGCGCAAGCGCGTCCACCGCAGCGGCGGGTTTTGCAGCCCCGTTCGGCATACCGAGGACGCGAAGCGAACTATTCTGCCGGCCGAAAACGGTCCGATGATCATGGGCGCTGCGGGCTCATCTTATTGGATGCCGGGCTTTACCGCCCGACTTCCAAAAGGCAACCATCGGGCGGCAGCATCGGCGCTATCCTCGAGCCGCGTCTTCAAGGCGATCGCCGCACTTGGGGCAGCCTTATGAACAGCGTTGCCGACGGCTTCGTTTGGACCGGTCGATCTCACACCGCAACATAGGCAACAACTGATCTTAAACCTTTGCCCCCGCGCTACGGGAGCTGCGACTGCACCAAATGAACCCAACGACAAAAGCCACCACCGCGCCGAACGGGCCCCACACGAAGATGCTGCTCATTGCGGCCTCGAGGGACCGATCGTGGACATTGGCCGAAAACCATTTGATTAGAAAATAACCTGCGAACGCGCCAACGAAATACCCGCCAATGGCGCAGAGCAGGCCAATGCAGAGTCGTTTCATCATCGCGAAATCTGGCTGGTGCGGCCGAACGGCTTGCGGCTCTGCGGCGCCCGGAAGGGCGTCCGCTGCAGCCGCGGGTTAGGCCACCGAGCCCCGCTTGAGCTTCCCGTCCAGCTTGAGCAGCCTCTCGGCGACCGGGGAAATCCTTCTGGTGGGGTGTCGCGAAAGCGGAGCCGATCGCCTTCATGATCTCTCACGCTTGTGCGTCGCGGTCTCTCATCGGCTGCCTAACGCCAGAGTTCAGCTGCGAGCGCGCAGGCCTGGAGCTGTGGATGCGATGGGCGCGCTGCGCGCTCGTCAGCTGCAACGCAACGTTAGACGGCATCAGAGACCATGCCGTTCGCGTAGGATGGAGCGTCATCAAGAATGGCTCTGAACGCGGTAACGCAGTTGAACCAGACCATCCTCGAATCGTTCAATGGATTGCAAATCCAAGGGTACGTGACGGTGACGCCGCGCGATCAGTGGAATGCCATCTCCAATGAACACTGGGGCCATACTGATGACGAACTCGTCGATCGCCTGCTCGTCAAGAAAGGAGGCGATGAGCTCGCCGCCGCCCATCAACCAGATATCCTTGCCAGGGTGCTCTCGAAGACGGCTCACGAATGCGCCGATTGCACCGTTCACGAACTCCACGCCTGCTGGGGCGTCGGCTGGTGGCGGATGACGAGAGAAGACGATGGTCCGACTCTTCGAGTCGAACTTCGCCCCCATGCGCAGGCTCACCTCGTAGGTCTTCCGGCCAAGCAGTTTCGTGTCGATCGACCTCATGAAGGCGTTCATGCCATAGAAACCTTCGGGAGCGGGGCGGGACGTCAGCCATTCGAGATCACCGTCCGGACGCGCGATGTAACCGTCCGCGCTGGTTGCGATGTGGACGATGACGTTTCGGCGCTTCGTCATGAGTACCGATCTCCGTTTGCGAAAGGCAACAAACGCTCCGATGGGCTCAGCCGCCTAACGATACTGCCATTCAACGGCGAGCGGGCGAGGGAGCGAAGCGACGGAGCCCGATCGGCCGCTGCAATGGCCAGTTAGGCGGCGCGGGCTCCTCTGCACGTCGAGAGTCAATCATGGTGGAAGTAGAAGCGGTTCCCGTCCAGATCCGCAACCGTGAACTGCCTCAGCCCCCATGGCTTCTTTTCCAAGGGATCAACGATGTTTGCTCCTGACGCTTTTAGCTCGCGGTACGAGGCATCAATATCGTCTGCGAACATCCAGTGAACCGCAGGTTCGAACGGTGGCTTTCTCCTCCGGAGGAAGATCACAATGTCTCCCCGCGACACGGCGCCGATCTCCTTGTCCGGATAGAGCCATCCGATCTCGAAGCCGAGAGCGTCTCGATAGTGCTGCTGCGCTCGCTCGACATCCGCTACAGGTAGCTCTGGCACCGGCTGACCGATCGAGGACAACGGCTCCTTCGTGCTCACAAGACTCTCCTGGGTTCGCACTCGCTGATCATTGCTGCGCCGCCTAACGCCTTGCGGCTCAGCGGCGCCAGCAAGGCCGGGATCTTGACCCGATTTAGTTGACACTTTTTCAGGTGACAGTTAGGTCGTGATCCAGACGCCCTTGCCGGCCGAGCATGGAGCCACTCTCGAACGGGAGCCACATCACTCGTAGCCACGAATATGCCGGCTAGATGCATACGGAAGCCCTCTTCGCCGAGGAGGGATCAGGTAGGTGGTCCGCTTTGCTAAGTCTTCGCCTGACTCCGTTTCCCGCCATCTGAGATCCCCTCGAGCGTTAGGTCGAAGTGTCAACTTTATCGGGTGAACTGCCGCGTCTGCTGCAGCCGCGGGTTAGGCTGCCTATCGATAAACGCCTTTGCGATCGGCGACCCGAACGACGAGCACCACCAAATCGTCGTCGGCGATTGAGTAAACCACCCGACATCGGCCGACCCGGATGCGGTAGCGATCGATTTCCCCCGCAAGTGTCGAAGTCGGCCGCGTTAAAAGAACCCGCGGAGGAACGCCGCCACTTCATCCGAGATGCCGACAATCTTGTTCGTTGCCTGACGATAGAATTTGAAATTGAGCTCGGTCTCGGGTCGACCGTCGTTCCAGTCGGAAAAACGTCTGAGCTCGCTCCGCCCCAGGCGCCGCTTTGCGAGCGCGGTGCGTCTGATGGTGATGCTCACGCGCGGCGTTTGCCGGGCGATCCCGCGCTTTTTTGCGATCGCTTTGGCCGAGGTGACGACGCCACTCGCGATAAGACCTGGCCCGCCTTCGTTCTCGCTCGCGAAGATGAAGATCGTATTGCCTTTGGCGACGTGCTTGCCACCATACATCGTCTTCTGCGCCCTGAACGTGAAAGTCTCCGCCCATGGATCGCTAACCTCGGCTTTGGTCGCGAACATCATCCTCCTCCTCATCTGGCACCATTACACTAATTTCCATGGCCGTCCATGGGGCTAGGCCTAACGGCCTGCGGCTCGGCGGCGCCCGCAAGGGCGTCCGCTGCAGCCGCGGGTTAGGCGCGTGACTCGCCGCGATGTCCTCGCACCTCGTAACGAAGCTCCACCATGCCGCTCTTGTAGGCTTTGACCTCCGCCAGATGGAGGGCGATGTCTCTGTCGAGCTTCTCGAAGAATGGGATCCCATCACCAATCAAGATCGGCAGGATCGAATAGCGAACTTCGTCGGCTAGTCCGAGACGAAGGCATTCGGCGGAGACCATACCGCCTCCAACAAACCAGATGGTACAGAACGTGGGCCGTAGGCGCCCATTCACGAACTGCGCGAGATCGCCTGAGTGGAACTCGACGGTATCCCGGGTCCGTGGTAGTTCGCGACTAGTGAGGACGAAGGTGGGTTTGTCGCCGTACGACCACCCCAACCCTTGGGCTTCAAAACGAAGCGCGGTCTCATAGGTTCGCGATCCCATGACGTAGCAGTCGATCGTCTTGAGGAACGCCTCGACGAATCCTGGGTCCATGGTGTCCCCGCCTACGAATTCGTCTGAGGTTTCGAGCCAGTCGACGCGCCCGTCCTTTCGAGCGATGAAGCCGTCGAGGCTCGCCGCCATGTGGATCGTTACGTGAGAATCAGGGTTTGCCATCGTTTCGTCCCGACGTCGAGTGCGACGGCTAGCAGCACTGCTCGGAGCCGCCTCCGCTTGAGTCC
>Ga0070698_100000896_pt1 | contig 32688 bp, 29 predicted proteins | sample KBSK1502metaG_FD_65477 | JGI IMG/M metagenome (GOLD analysis project Ga0070698, IMG submission 65477) | Corn, switchgrass and miscanthus rhizosphere microbial communities from Kellogg Biological Station, Michigan, USA - KBS K1-50-2 metaG | ecosystem: Host-associated > Plants > Roots >... | reverse complement strand
AAGAGGCGCGACGGCTTCGCGGGCAGCTTTTCGCACGCGGTGACAAACAGCAGAGTCGAGACGAGAAACGTCGAGTTAATCATCAGGGAGCTCGACCGGCATGAGGCCCTAGCGTAGCCGGTCCGCTACGGCAGCGGGTCCAGGCGCGGCACGAGCTCACCGGGCTTCGTCGGCACCTCGATGAACGGCTTGCCGGCCGCGATGTGGCAGCCGTTGCACGCGCCTGCTGCGGTCGCAAACGCGGTCGCGAGCTGGGCCGGATCCTTCTTTGCGAGCGCGGCGGCGAGCGTCGTTTCGATCGTCGGCACGAACTGCTTGATGAGCGTCGGAACGTCGGCTTTGACGTCCTCCGGTACCGCCGCGCGTGGCAGATCTTCGAAAGTCTCGCGAAGCTCGTCGAGCTCGAATGCCGCTAGCTCCCACCGATTGGCCAGCGATGCGCGACCTACGAGCTCGAAGCGTCGGGCGACTTGCGTCATCAGATCGCCAAAGCGTGGCGCAGGCGGCGGCGCAGCGGGCTTGTTGCATGCTGCGCCGAGCGCGAGTGCCGCCACTGCGTAACGGATCATCGTGGTTTGTCGATGAAGGCTTCGAGCTGCTCCGGCAGGTGCAGCAGATCGAAGCGCGGACCACCCGAGAAGATGATCTCGAAGGTCCGATTGAGGCGCGCGCCGAAGTTTTCGACCAGACGCGCGGCTTCGGGATCATTCTCGACGGCTTCGCCGAAGCGCGACCAATCGCGCTCGCACGCGCGGAGCGGCTTGGTGAGGCGGTTGCGCGCAAGGCGCGCGCGGTCATCGTGCCTGCGATCGTCGCCGATGCGCTCGATCGCGGCGAGGGTTTGGCCCCAGTCGCCGAGCAGATCGCCCGCGTGTTTGTCGAGATAGTGACCGAGCTTGCGCACGCCACGCTCGGGGGTGTCGACATTGGCGCGCGCGATCTCGCACAGCGAGACAAAGCGCGATGCCAGCCGTTGGTCGGGCGCCTGCTCCTGCCGCAAACAACCACCACCCTTTGTCGCGAGCACGACACCGCCCGCGACGAGCGCGCCGGCAACGATCCATCCCTTGGTCTTCATGGCGCCGAAGATAGCTCGGGGATCGTGCGCGTGCCCGCGCGATTTGACGCTTGCGGGAGTACGGCAAGCACAAGACCGAGGGCTGCGACGGCGGCCGGGACGCAGGCCCATGCGAGGAGCCACGCGTGATCGATCAGCGCACCGCCGCTTGGTGGCGCGAGCATCATCGCGAACGAGCTGAGCGAGCCCGAGATGCCGAGGGCGACACCTTGCTCGTGGCGTCCCGCGACTTGCGTGATCTGGCTCGTGATCACGGGCCGCAGCACACCGTTGCCGAACGCGGAGAGCACCGCGACGAGCAGGATCATCGCGATCGTGTACGTGAACCCGAGCAGGAGGTACGAGACGGCGGCCGCGATGAATCCGGCGATGACGAGGCGCGGCTCGCCGAATTTTTTGACGAGCCTACCGATGAGACCGCCTTGCAACAGGATCCCGAGGAAGCCCGTGAGCATGAAGAGAAGGCCGACCTCGTGTGCGGTCCACGGCATGTGCACGCGCGGTGTGCCGAGCACGAGGTCGGGGCACAGGCGCGCGTCGAGCGGCACGATCGTATTGCCGAAGAGCGTCCAGTCGCGCCCGTAGCGCAACGTGCGATCGCCAAGCTCGATCGTGCCGAACGTCGCGCCGGGTAGCTCGAGCTTGTCACCGACGACGAGCGCGCAACCGACTCGCGTGACATCGTGCTCTGCGGAGAAGCGCCGCTCGGCGAATAGCGCAAAGCCACTCGTGAAGCACGAGAACGCGAACGCGAAGCAGAAGAACTGCGCGTAGAGGCGACCGAGGTTCGGGCGGCGAAAGTATTCGGTATAGGTCGCGATGTCGAACGCGCCGGGTCGGCGGCCTGCGGGGGCCGGACCACTCGCGGGCTGCTGATCTTGCTTCGGCGGGATTTCATTCGTCAGCAGCGTGGCGGACGCGATGATGCTGAGCAGCGAGAGCGCGGCTGCGGCGATGAACGGAACATGCATCCCGTACTTCGCGAGCAGGCCACCGATGCCCGGCCCGAACATGAAGCCAATGCCAAACGCGATACCGATCACGCCGAACGACTTCGCGCGATTTTCAGGCGTGGTGTGGTCGGAGATGTACGCCTGCGCGAGCGACAGGTTGCCGGCGGTGATGCCGTCGATCAATCGCCCGAGAAACACCATCCATAGGGAGGACGAGTACGCGAGCATGAGGAAGCCCGCACACGTTCCCGCCTGGCTGATGAGCAGGAGGCGGCGGCGCCCGTAGCGATCGGAGAGGTTGCCGATGATCGGCGTCGAAATGAGCGAACAGACGGCGTAGACCGAGACCAGGGTGGTTGCGACGAGCGGCGACGCGCCGAACTTCTCGGCGTAGAACCCGAGCAGCGGGATCACGATCGTGAAGCCGAGGACATCGACCAGGACGATCAAGAAGATCGGCAACAGCGGAGAACGACGCACAACGCCCGCAGAATGTCATACGCCTCCGTGTGGCGCGAGGGTGCCATGGCAGGCGATACTGCGATTGCATGAGAGGGCTGGCTCTCGTCGCTTGTGTGGCAGTCTTGACGGGCTGCTTTGCCTACGATCCGGGCGCGAAGAAATGGGCGTACGTCGGTAACACCGTCATGATCGCCGGCGGCGGCGCCGCGATCGCGACCGATATTCTGACGCACGATCGCTGTGAAGGCGTCGGTTGCCCAAAATTCGATCCGCCGTTTACCGGCGCTGCGGTCGCGGGCTTGATCCTCGTGACCGCCGGCATCATCGGCATGATCTTCACGGCGACACGCGAGCCGGTGAAGACGTCGCGCTGAGGTTGTTACGGTCCGCTCATCGCCGGCGGTGACACCGTGCCGGTGACCATCAGCGCCGGCGACCACACGAGGATGTAACCGACAGCGCCACCGCCGCCTGCGCCACCGCAACCGGATGAACCGCCGGTCGCGCCGCCGAGCGTGCCGCCGGCACCGCCGCTGCCACCGCGTCCGCACGCGCCGACGTTCGTCGACGTCGCGCCGGCACCGCCCGTCGCGGCGACGCCATCGGCGCGCGCGTTGCCACCACTCGATCCATTCGCGACATCGCTCGCGCCGCCGCCACCACCACCGCCGTTTGCGGCGAGCGTGCCCGCGATCGTGACCTGCGGCGCGTCGAGGCCGATATAGCCGCCCGTGCCACCGCCACCGCCACCGCCGTAGCCCGCACGCCCATAGCTGCCGCCGCCGCCACCCATATGAATGACAGCGCCAGTCGTGATCTCGATCGACGTGCGCGCCGTGATCTGCAATGCACCTCCGCCGGCGCCGCGCGTGCCCGCCGTGCTGGTGCCCACACCGCCAGAGCCGCCGGCGCAACCACCGTGGATGATCAGGCTCGGCATCAGCGCGTCACCACCAAGGCCACCGGTGTTGCCGCCGCGCCCGCCGACGCCTTGGTAGCCACCGCCACCGCCGCCCGTCGCCGGCGTGCCGCTCGCGCCGCTATCACCCGTTGGCCCACTGCCGCAGCCGTACGGTGTACTCGTCGACGATACGCCGCCAGGACCGGGCACGCTGTAGCTCGCAGCACCGTCGATCGTGCCTCCGATCTTCGCCGTGCCCCACACCGCGAAGACGAGTGGACGCGACCCGGCGATCGAGAGCGTGACTTGCGGATCGATGGTGAGGTTGTTGACGGATGCGACGAGCAGCTCGGGCCCACCCGTTTGCTGCACGATCATCGTCGCGACCGGGACGACCTTGCCCGCTTTCGCTTTGAGCACGCCGCTGCTCGTGTCCCAGTTGTACGTCGACATCGACTCGATCATTTGCAGATCGCCCATAGGCGCCGGCAACGCGCACGGCGTGAAGTGCTTCGCCTGCCAAGCCTCGCAACCTAACGGCGCATCCGTCGAGAGCGCATCGGGCACGACGTCCGCGTCCATCGAGCCTTCGCAGATGCCTGCGATGCACGTCTGGCCCGCGGGACAAACATCGTTGTCGCCGCACGGCACTCCGGCGGGCGGGGTCGGGTCGTAGCAACCGGAGGCCGCGAGCATGACAGCAAGTGCCCGCATGAGATCATCATACCGGTTTAGAACGGGTTCTGGATCGCCATCGGCGATACGGTGCCGAGTGCAACCAATTGTCCCCACACGAGGATAAAACCGACACCGCCACCCCCACCACCGCCACCGCAGGTATCGACGATCGTAACGCTCTGGCCGCTCGGCATCGAGAGCGCACCGCCGCTGCCACCCGCGGCGCCGCAGTTCGACGAGCTGCCGCCGAGCGCGCTCGCCGTCGACACTTGACCATCGGCGCCGGCGATCACCGCCGTTGCGTTGTTGCCTTCTCCGCCACCGCCACCGTTTGCAGCGATGCCACCACCGATCGTGATCGACGGCGCTTCGAGACCGATGTAGCCGCCCGCGCCGCCTCCTGCACCACCGCCGTCGGTAATCGTGCCGGGATTTCCGCCACCGCCGCCGGCATTGATCGAACCGGCGATCGTGATCGCGGATTTCGCGGTGAGCTGGATCGCGCCGCCGCCTGCTCCGCCTGCTGCGTTGCCACCGCCGCCCGAGCCGCCTAGCGCGCCGCTGCAACCACCGCGCACGATCGTCGGAACGGTGACCGCCGCGCCGCTCGCGCCGCCGGCTTTCAATCCAGTGTCGGCATCGCCTGCGCCGCCCGCACCGCCAGCCGCGAGAAAGCCACCGCCGCCACCGCCGCCGGCGCCGCCCGCGCCGCTGATACCAGCCGTCGGCGCGGTCACCGTGCACAGATTCGATGGATCGCTGCCCGCGGCCGGGCTCGTGCGAATGCCGTTGATGCTGATGTCGCCCGCGATCGTGATGTTGCTGCGCGACGCGATGATGAGCGGGCGCGAGCCGCTGACGCGCAACGCGACACCGGCATCGATCCGGAAGTCATCGCTCGAGATGAGCAGCGCCGGTGTGCCGCCTTGATCGATCACCATCGTCGCGATCGTGACAAGGTGATTCATCTTGCCTTTGATCGCGGTGACCGTGCCGCTCGTGTCGAGCGCGTATGGTGCGTATTGCGTCGTCAGCACGACCGCGCCGCCGGCGGGCAACGCGCACGGATCGAAATGATGCGCCGTGAAGCCATCGCACATCACCGCATCGCCGGGTCTGCCATCGCCACCGCTGCCGCTGCCAGGCTCGACGACGCAGAAGCCGCCGATGCACATCAGCCCCGACGGGCAAACATCGTTCTCGCCGCATGGCGCACCGGCAGGTGGCGTCGGCTGATAGCAGCCGCTCGCGACCAGCGCCGCCAGCACGACTCGCATTTCGCGATCATATCAGGCGGAGCATTCACCTTCGCCGTTGATCACCTCGAACGCGCGGTCTTCGCCCAGATCGATGAAGTCCGTATCGACAGCGTTCGTATCGTCGATCTGCGCGAGGTCGGCGATCAGAGAGCGTAGCGTGTCGAGGGGAACGTCGGTCCAGAACGCGTGGCTCGTGCCGCCGTGCGCGATGTAGTACTCGAGCAAGCGCTCGAGCGTCGCCGACGCGCGCCGCGCCGGCACTTTGCCGACGAGTCGACCGAAGTCAGCGCGGTCCGTGCCGATGCCGCCACCGACGTATACGAGGTAGGGCGGTGCCGCGCGCCCGGCGAGCTTGCGCATGCCGCCCTGAAAAACGATGCCGGCGATGTAGTGCTGGCCGCAACCGTGCGGGCAACCCGAGACCTTGATGTCGAGCCCGCGCGCCGCGCGGATCGGGCCTCCGATCGAGCGCCTCGGTGAGAATGCTGGCGAGGCCGCGCGATGCGGTGACTGCGAGCTTGCAGCTCGATGCACCGGGGCAGCTCGTCACGTCGGCGAGCGTGTTCGCACCGACGCGTGCGAGGCCGACGCGCGCGAGCTCGCGATACAGCGCCGGCAGCCGCGCGTTCGGCACTCAGCGCACGACGAAGTTCTGCTCGTTCGTCAACCGCACTTCGCCTTCGCCGAATTGCTGGCACAGCTGCGCGACGGCGCGCAGTTGATCCGACGTGATATCGCCGAGGATCAGCCGCACGACGACGGCAGAGAAGCCGGGCTGCTTCTGCGGTCGCACGCTATCGGCCGCCCATTCGGCGTAGCCTTCTTCGACCACCGCGATCTGTTGCAGCGGCGCGCGCCGCGTAGGCGTCGACGGTTGCGGCGGCAACACGAGCGGCACGCCGCCTTCGCTGCGGATCTTGTCGCGCTCCGCGCGATACTCGGCGAGAAATGATTGCCGATGCGATGGAACACGCGAAGCACGGCATCGGCCGCCTCGAAGAGCTCGTGCGCCGGCACGAATTCCTCGACGACGAGCGCACTGCGGCGCAGCGTCGAGAGGCCGCCGCCGGCGAGCATGCGAAACCCGATCTCGCCGTCTTTGGTGCGCGCGAGAAATCCGAGGTCGTTGATGAACGCCTGCGAGCAATCCGTGCCGCAGCAGCCGCCGACAGACGGCTTGAACTTGCGCGGCAGCGTCGAGGAATACGGGCCACGCAGCAGATGCCGCGCGAGCGCTTCGACGTACGGCGTCGGATCGAACGCCTCGCCTTGCGCGACGCCCGCGAGCGGGCAGCAGGTCCAGTTGCGCACCGAGTGGCCGCACGCCTCGCGCGTCGTGATGCCTGAATCGTCGAGGATGCGCAGCGCCTCCTCGACGTTCGCTTGTGGCACGAAGTGAAACTGCACGTTCTGCCGCGTCGTGACGTGGCCTTTACCGTGCGCGTATTGATCGGCGACATCCGCGAGCGCTTCGAGCTTGCGCCGGCGTTGCGATACCCGCGGGCAGCTTCGCGCGGATCATGTTCACGCCGTCCTGACGCTGACCTTAGACGCCATTGAGCAGGCGGAACGATCGCCATTCGTCGGCGGTGAGCTCGCCGCGCTCGAATGCTTCGAGGCGCTGCACGACCGTTGGTGCGGTTGCTGGTGCGATCATGAGGTCCACACGGCGCGAGCGGCATCGCTCGCGTAGTCGTTCGCGATCTGAGTGGCGAGCTCGACGACAGCGCCGACAACGATGATGCCCGCGAGCTCGGAATCGATCGGCGCATCGCGAAGCGTCGCGAGTGTGCCGAGCCAGCGCGTCGTGCCGGGATGCGACGCGCCGAGCACGATCGCGACAGGTGTCTCGCTCGCCCAGCCGCGCGCGACGAGGCGAGCGGCGATCTCGCCGCGCGTGCGCAGGCCCATCAGCACGACGAGCGTGAGCGAACCGGGTGCGAGCGAATCGATCACCGGTCCGTATGCGCTCGCGGCGTGCCCCGAGAGCACGGCGAAGCCCGACGCGAGCCCGCGATGCGTGACCGGAATGCCCGCGAGCGCAGGCGCGGTGACCGCCGACGACAAACCCGGCACGATCTCGTACGCAACGCCCGCTTCTTCGAGCGCGAGTGCTTCTTCGCCGCCGCGACCGAGCACGAACGGATCGCCGCACTTGAGGCGCACGACGCGCTCGCCGCGCTGCGCCGCGCGCACCATCAAGCGATGGATGCCCGCTTGATCGATCGAGTGCCGGCCGGCGCGCTTGCCGACGTAAAACCGCTTCGCGCGCGGCGCGAGCTCGAGCAGCTGTTCGCGCGCGAGCGCATCGTAGAGCACGAGATCCGCGCGGCGCAGTCGATCGACAGCGCGCATCGTGAGCAGCTCGGGATCACCCGGGCCTGCGCCGACGAGAGAAACGAATCCGGTCATGACGGTGCTCCCGCGTAGAGGCGAGCGAGCGCGCGCAGCAGCAGCGGCCGCCGCTTGTCGATCGGCACGCCGTCGCGTTTCCAGCTCGCGCGCTCGTGCGTCGCGATCTCGCTCCAACGTTCGAGCTCGTCGGGCAAGATCGCATCGAGGGCTTCGCGCAGCAGGCCGGCGAGCGCAGGCGCGAGCCCACCTGTCGAGATCGCGATCTCGACGGGCCCGCGACGCACCACACCGCCGAGATACGCGCTCGCGACCTCGGGATCATCGACGGCATTGACGAACAGCCCGCGCGCCGCTGCCGCCGCCGCGACGTCTCGATTGACCGCCGGTGTCGCCGCGGCGACAACCCAGCGAGCGCCCGCGAGATGCGCGGGCCGAAACCGATCTTCGATCACCGTCGCGCGTGCGCGGATCGAATCGAGCACCTGCGGCGCGACGACGGTCACGCGCGCGCCCGCGGCGAGTAGGCCATCGAGCTTGCTCGCGGCGACCGTGCCGCCACCGACGACAACGACGGGCAACCCCTCGAGCTTGAGGAATGCGGGATAGAGCGCGGTCATGTTTTTTCCTTGAGGTGCAGACCGCATTCGGTCTTCGCGCTGCCGCGCCACCGACCCGCGCGCAGGTTTTCGCCCGGCACGATCGGGGACGTGCACGGCTGGCAGCCGATCGACGGATAGCCGCGCTCGTGCAACGCGTTGTACGGAACATCGTGCGCGTAGAGATGGCCCCACACATCGTCGTGCGTCCACGCGACGAGCGGGTTGATTTTGAGCAAACCGAACTTGCGATCGTGCTCGACGACTGGCGCGTTCGCACGCTCGAGCGTCTGCTCGCGACGGATCGCGGTGACCCACGCCTCGAAGCCCGCGAGCGCGCGTTCGAGCGGCAGCACCTTGCGCAGCGCGCAGCATTGATCCGGATCGCGGTCCCACAGCGTCGCGCCGTGCGTTTTTGCTTGCTGTTCGACCGATTCGTCGGGAACGACGCCGCGGATCGTGATCCCGTAGCGGACTTCGAGCCGATGCCACAGCTCGTACGTCTCGGGGAACAGAAGGCCCGTATCGAGCGTGAACAGATCGATCGGCAGCTGATGGCGCCCGATCACATCGATGATGACGCAGCCCTCGGCCCCAAAGCCGGTCGCGAACGTTACCCGCGAAACGTGCGCGCTCGCCCACCGCAAGATGTCGACGACAGACGCGCCTTCGAGCTCGCGAGATGCGGTCTCGATATCCACGAGCTCATCCGCCATAACGGATGTCGATCTAATACCTTCGACGGATGAATTGTCAACTATAGCGGACGTGGCATACTGAAGGCGTTGGGTTTCAGGCCTCTAGCCACCCCCACTCCTGATCTGTAGAGGCCTGGAGCCCTACCTACGCTTGAGCTCTTTGATCGCCTGCTGGGCGCGATCGCGGTCTGGATCGGTCTTGGGCGAGAGCTCGAGAAACTTTTGGTAGTTCTCGATCGCCTGCTTGCTCTTGCGCTTCGCCGCATAGAGCGCGCCGAGCGTGAAGTACGTCGGCGCGTACTTCGGTTCCTTGCGCACGGCCTGCGTCAGGATCATCTCGGCTTCGTCGTACTGCTTGCGCTCGGTGAGCAGCAGCCCGAGCTTTTGCATCGCCTTGGGATACGGCGGATCGATCTCGATCGCTTTTTTGTACGCAGAGATCGCTTCATCGAAGCGCTCCTGCACGCGATAGATCTCGCCGTACGCGTACCAGAACAGCGATTCGTTCGGTGATAGCTGAACGGCGCGGGAGAACGCGATCTCGGCATCCGCTTGCTTCTTCTGCGCGTTGTAGAGCACGCCGAGCTCGAAGTACGCGCGCCCGTTGCGCGGATCGAGCGCGATCGCTTTATCGAGGAAGGTCTTCGCGTCGTCGTATTCCTGCATGCCACGCAGCGCCATGCCAAGCAGCACGTGCGCTTCGGCATCGTCGGGCGCCGACTTCAGCGCGGTGCGAAACTCGAGCGCCGACTCTTCGGTCTTGCCGAGCTTGTTGAGCGCGAGGCCCAACGAGCGGTGATACGTCGAGCTCTTCGGATCGAGTTGCGTCGCTTTGCGCAGCTCCTCGAGGCCATCTTCATTCTTCTCCATCAGGATCAGCGCGCGGCCCTTCTTCTCGTGGCCGACGGGATCCTGGCCGTTGAACTGGATCAATTGATCCGCGACCTCGAGCGCTTCAGGTCCCTTTTGCGCGGCGAGCAGCGCCTCGGCATAGAGCGCCCAACCCGCGCTGTCGCTGACCTGCGCGTCGTAATACGTCTTCGCGACCTCGACGGCTTTCGTCGCCTTGCCGGCGTGGATCAAGAAGTCGACGCGTTCTTCGAGGATGTCGAAGTCTTTCGACTTGCCGTAGGCATCGGCGTACTTCTTGTCGGCGTCGTCGTATTCGCCGTTCTTCGCGTCATCGCGCGCTTCGGCAAGCAGCGCGCGAACCTCGTTGCTGCCCTTCTTGCTCTTCTTCGTTTTCTTCGCGGTCTTGCTGCTGCCGCTGCATGCCGGGCCGGCACTTGCGACAAACGCGGTCGCGAGCACCAGCCGGAACAGGATGCGGAGCATTGCGAGAGGGTAGCGAAACCTCGGCGCGGGCGCCACTTAGGCCGTGCGCGGCCTGGCCAATGCGAGCATCACCGCACCAACGATCAAGATGTTCGCGATCGCGGTGGTCCAGCTAAGTGGCTCTGCATACAGCGCCGCGCCGATCAACACGGCGAGGATCGGATTCACATATGCGTAGCTCGTCGCGATGACAGGCCGCGCGTTGCGCAGAAGCCACGCGTACGCGGTGAAGCCGAGTAGCGAGCCAAACACGATCAGATATGCAAACGCGAGCCACGCGGACGCGCTCGCATCATGCGGGAGCGGCTCGCCGCGCACGAGGCCGACGAGCGCGAGCGCGATGCCGCCGGTGAGCATTTGCAGTGCCGGGCCGACGACGCCGGCGTGGGCGGCGCCGATGTCCTTCGTGCGCCTCGCGAGCAGCGAACCGAGGGCCCACAAGATCGGCGATGCGATCACAAATGCGATGTGCACCGGCTTGCCGGCGAGCGATGGGCTGCCCATCAGCACGAGCACGCCGACGAAGCCGACCGATAGCGAGAGCCACTCGCGCGAGGTCGGTCGCTCGCCAAAGCCGTAACCGAGCACGCCGACCCACAGCGGCATCGTCGCGCACACGACAGCGATGCCGCCCGATGCCAGCGATTGCGAACCGATCGCGACAAAGCCGTTACCGCCGACGAACAGCAGCACACCAACAGGCGTGATGCGTAACCAATCGCGCAACGGCGGAATGCGCGCGCCGCGACGCAGCGCGATCACGAGCATCACGCCGCCCGCGATCATGAAGCGCACACCCATCGAGATCAGCGGAGGTAGCTCGTGCACCGAGATCTTGATCGCGAGGTAGGTCGAGCTCCAGATGAGATAAACCGCGGCCAGGCTCGCGATGAGCCGCGGATCGATCGCGGGCTTGCCGACCACGATGCTGGGCGATGAAGTCGTGCTCACCACGGGACGCATGATGACTCGAACCTGCGATCGGTACAGAGACACGAATTTACGAGCGCGACCAGCACAGAACTGCTGTACCGGTACTAGCACCTTCATCTGTGCTGGTCGATCCGAGAGCGGATAGATACACTTTTCACATGGTGGCAACAGCGCACGGGTTCCTCTACGAACACCTTGCCGATGAGCTGGGCCAGGCGATCGATCGCGGCGCGCTGCGTGCGGGGGATCGATTGCCCTCGGTGCGGCGCCTCGCGCAAGAGCGTAGCGTCAGCGTTTCGACGGTGCTCGAGGCATATCTGCAGCTCGAGAATGCGGGCCTCATCGAAGTTCGGCCGAAGTCGGGGCACTTCGTGCGCCGGCGCGCTGCGCTGACGGCGGAGCCGCGCACACCGAGGCCATGTCAGCGGCCGTCGCGCGTCAGCGTCACCGATGCGTACACGAAGATCCTCGAGGCGATGCGCGATCCGGAGCTCGTACCGTTTGGCTGCGCGACGATCGATCCGTCGTATCTGCCGATGGCGCAGCTCAATCGCATCGTCTCGCAAATGTCTCGCGAGATGTCGACGCTCGGCGCGCGCTACGAGCCCGCGCCCGGCCTCATAACATTGCGCCGACAGATCGCGCGGCGCGCTGTCGAGTTCGGCGTCGCGCTTTCAGAGCATGATGTGTGCACGACGATCGGAGCGACCGAAGCGATCACGCTCGCGCTGCGCGCCGTTGCAAAGCCCGGCGACGTGATCGCGGTGGAATCGCCGGCCTACTTCGGCGTGTTGCAAGCGATCGAATCGCTCGGCCTGCGCGCGCTCGAAATTCCGGCGCATCCGCGCACCGGGCTCGACGTCGACGCGTTTGAAGAGACGATCCGCTCGCAACCGGTGCGGGCGCTCTTCGTCACGCCGACGGTGTCGAATCCGCTGTGCGCGATCATGCCGGAGGAAGAACGCGAGCGACTCGTCAAGATCACGCGTCGCGCTGACATTCCGGTGATCGAAGACGATGTCTACGGCGAGCTCGTGTTCGATGGCTCGCGCCCGCGCCCGCTGCGCTCGTTCGCCGGACCGAGCGACGACAGTCACGTCGTGCTCGTCAGCTCGGTGTCGAAGACACTCGCGCCCGGCTATCGCGTTGGCTGGATCGCCGGCGGCCGCTGGCACGATCAGATCGTGCGGCTGAAGTTCAGCCAGTCGCTCGCCGACCCGCCGCTGCTCGGCATGGCGATCGCCGAGTTTCTCTCATCGGGCGGCTACGATCGCCACTTGCGCCGGCTGCGAACGGCCGTCGCCGGCAACGTCGAGCGCTACAGAGAAGCGATCGCGAGCGAGTTTCCAGACGGTACGCGCGTCGCGACGCCGCGCGGCGGCTTCGTGTTATGGGTAGAGCTGCCGCCGGGCGTCGATGCGCTCACGCTGCACGAGCAAGCGCATCGGCGCGGCATTGTTGTCGCGCCTGGGCCGCTGTTTTCCGCACGCCAGCGGTTCTCCAACTTCATTCGCATTTCTGCGGGCACGCCGTGGTCCGATCGAATCGCCAGCGGCATTCGCATCCTGAGCAGGCTCGTCGGGAAATCGTAAGTTATGATGCCCGTCGGTGTCTGCTCCCGGCCTCGAGTCAACGTTTAACGTCGGCGGTGCGACGCAGTCGCTCGCGGACTTGCCGCGCGAGCTCGAGCGCGGTCAGCACGTCGGCCGCTACGTGATCATCCGCATGCTCGGGCGCGGCGGCATGGGCGCGGTGTATGCCGCGCTCGACACCAAGCTCGATCGCCAGGTCGCGCTCAAGCTCCTGCACTCAGCGCACGATTCCGCCGCCGTCGATCGCATGATCGGCGAGGCGAAAGCGCTCGCGCGCCTCGACGATCCGCACGTCGTGCAGGTGTTCGACGCCGGCGAGCACGACGGCCAGGTCTACATCGCGATGCAACTCGTCGACGGCGAGGATCTCGCGACAGCACTCACGCGGCGCACGAGTGTCGCGCAGAAGATGTCGTGGTTTTGCGCGGCGGGGCGTGGCCTCGCCGCGGCGCACGCTGCTGGCCTCGTACATCGCGATTTCAAGCCGAACAACGTGCTGATCGATCGCCGCGGCCGCGTTGCGGTTACCGATTTCGGGCTCGCGCGCAGCCTCGAGCGCGAGCCGGCGCGACCGATGACGGCCGCGGGCACGCTGATGGGAACGCCCGCGTTCATGTCGCCGGAGCAGCACGGCCAGCTCACGGCAACGCCGGCGAGCGATCAGTTCTCGTTCTGCATCGCGCTGTGGCAGGCGCTCTACGATCGTCATCCGTTCGTCGCCGGCGATGCGAGCTCGCTCAACAACATGTCGCCGCTCGCGATCGGTTTTGCGATCTATTACGGCGAGCTGTTGCCGCCACCGAAGACGCGCGCCGTGCCTCGGCGCGTCCAAGATGCGCTCATGCGCGGCCTCGCTCACGCGCCCGCGCAGCGCTGGCCATCGATGGACGCGCTGCTCGACGAGCTCGCGCCCGCGCAGAAGCGGCGCCGGCTGTGGCCCTACTTCGTTGTCGCCGGTGTGCTTGCCGCCGGCGCCGGCGGAGGCGCGGTGTGGCTTGCGCAGGCGGCCGACAAGCCAGCGACGTGCACCACGCGAACCGCCGAGCAAGTCAATGCAGTGTGGTCGCCGTCGCAGGCGCGGCAGCTGCAAGCCGTCTTCGCGAAGAGCGGCCGCTCGTACGCGACGACGTCGGCGCAGCAAGCGGGCGCCGTGCTCGATCGCTACGCGACGCGCTGGCAGCATCTCGCCGCCGACGTTTGCGAGAACGAGCGCGCGGGCCTGTCGGAGCTCGTTGCGCGGCGCCGCGTGTGCCTCGATGCGCGGCTCGATGCGCTGCGCGGTCTCGCGACGATGCTCGTCACCGAGGCGAGTGGCGAGTTTGTCGATCGCGCGCGTGCGATGGCGGAAGCGCTGCCCGATCTGAGCGACTGCATCGAAGAGCGGTTGCCGACCGTACCGCCCGCGGCGATCGCCGCCGAGGTCACGAAGCTGTCTGCCGAGCTGAGTGCCGCCGAGGCGCGTGCGATCGCCGGTGACTATCCGCGTGGTCGTGAAGAGGCGACCCGCGTGCTCGATCGCGCGGAGAAAATCGGTTGGGAACCGCTGCAGGCCAAAGCCAACTATGTGCTCGGTGAAGTAAAGCTCGCGCAGTTCGACGTCAAGGCTTCGCGCGAGCACTTCACGAAGGCAGCCGAGATCTCGACAGCGCTCGCGCTCGATCGCGAGGCGGCGCGCGCGTGGCGCGAGGCACAGATCGCAGCGGGCATCGAGAATTCGGCGGAGGGCGTCGCGACATTTGCCGTTGTCGCGCGCGCGAGCGCGCAGCGCACGAAAGACAAAGAGCTGATCGCGCTTGCCGAGCTCGCGCGCGCGCGTGGCCTCATCCACACGCACCAGTGGAAAGCTGGCGTTGATGCATGCAAAGCCGCCTATGCCGGCGCACAAGCGCTCGACAACAAAAACGTCCTCGAGCAGGCGCGCAACTGCATGATCGAAGCACTCGTGCCACTCGGGCGAACGGCGGAGTACGAGCCGATCCTCGCGCAGCAGATCGCTGATCGCACGAGGGAGCTCGGCCCCGAGCATCCAAGCGTCGCCGATTTGCTCAAGGTGCAAGTCGATGCCGAGTTGCGCGCGGGCAGGCTCGGCGAGGCGCGCAATCTCGCGGAGCGCGTGCTCGCGATTCGCAGCCGCGTGTATCCTGCGAAGCACATCAAGCTCGCGGAGGCGTATTACGAGCTCGGTGGCGTTGCGGACGCCGAAGGCAAGACCAACGAGGCGCTCGAGCTCTACAACAAAGCGCTTGCGGCGGCCGACGAGACGCGACCAGAACAAGTCGTGCTCCTCGCTGCCATTCACACGAGCGTCGCGATGCGCGAGAACTCGATCGAAGGGCCCGCGCATCACGCGAAGGCGCTGCAGCACTTCGAGCACGCACTCGCGGCCGTGCGCAAGAGCTCCGGGCCAGACTCGCTCGAGATGGCGATCTTGCTCCTCAACTACGGCCAGATCAAATCCGAGGACAACGTCGAAGCGTCGCTTGGCCTACTCGGCGAGGCGCGAAGCATCCTCGAAAAGCACAAGGACAAGCGCGCGGCCGCCGTCGCCACGGCGATGGCGATCGTCGCCTACAACGCGAAGCGCTACGAAGATGCGCGCAAGTTTGCCGAGGAGGCGCTCGAAGGCATCGATGCGAGCTCGGTGCCGCAGCAAATTGCCCACACCAAGTCGGTCCTCGCGCGGTCGTTGTGGGAGACCGGCGGCGACAAGAAGGCGGCACGAACAATGGCCCTCGACGCGCGCGCACGCTTCGCGAAGCTCGGTCCCGGCGAGGCGAGGAGCGTGAAGAGCCTCGATGCGTGGCTTGCGAAACATCACTAGCGCCATGTAATTCGCCCCACGAAGCGACTCGTTCATACGAGGCCGTTTACAGCTTCGGCAGGGGCAGATCGAGCGCATTCAGGACATCGAGCGGCAGCGCCCGTGCGAATGCGCGCATGTCTAATGTGCGCACACCTACGTCGCGTCCGGAATCCGGACCATTCCACCAGCACTGGGTGCTGGCGTAGAGCGTGCACGTCACGCGCGAGCGCACTATGCGTCGACTTTGGGCTCGTCTGGACCGCGAAACCCGGCATCACCACGCGGATGCTGACCGGTTTTGGTTCGCGCTCGTCGACGGAAACCGCGTCCCGACCGAGAGCGACTACATCAACTGTTTGGTGCGCGCGTACGGCTTCGAAGGCCCACTTGAGGCGGCGCTCGCCTACACGTCGAAGCTCGAGCAGCTCGTCGATATGAACAGGCGCTATCGCGCGGGCCTCATTGCGCAAGATCTGCTGATGCTCGGCCTGTCGGCGCCGCAGATCGCGCGGCTGCCGCAGGCGATGATCGCGCCGTTCGCGCGCGTCGGTGAAGCGCTCGGCTGGCTCTACGTTCGAGAGCGCGCGACGATCGCGCACGCGAAGGTGCATCGCGAGCTGGTGCAGCGCGTGTCTGGCTTGCGTGATGCGACCGCATATCTCAGCGCCTACGAGGGCAACCTCGACAAGCGCATCGATGATCTCGCGCTCGTGATCGAAGACGTCTCGCAATCGCCGGTCATCGAAGATCGCATCGTCAGTGCTGCGAACGAAGCGTTCCGGACGCTGCTCAACTGGTGCGAGGTCGAGCGAAGCGTGCCGATGCGGACGGCGTCGTAGCTCACGACGCTTTGCGTCCGCACCCCTCGCACGTGCCGCGATAATGAATGCGGCAGGTCTCGCACGTCTGAAATGGGCGTACGAGATCGATCAGGTTGCGAGGCGCCGCGGCGAGCGCGTACCACAGCGTGCGCGGCCGCACCGAGATCAAGCTGAGCGCGAGAAACACGGCGACGAATGCAACGTACGCGAGCGCTGCGATGCCAAGTGCGAACAGCACCGTTCCAAGCGCGGTCTGGATCGCGCGCACCGGCGATCCAGACGCTGCCATCGCGAGCGCGATCAGCGCGCTGCCGAGGCCAAGCCCGCCGAAGAAACGACGCAGCCAACCTGGAAACCTCGGATTCGCGGCACCGATGATGCCGGCGGGTGCAGCGCCAAGCGCGACGAACCACAGCGCCGTTGGCGATTTCGCGCCGATCGCAGCGCACGCGATCGCGCCGATGCCATACGCGCCGAGATGCAGCGCTCCATATACGTAGTCGACGGTCGACGGCGTCATGCTCGGCGCGAGCAAGAGCGGCACGACGACGAGGATCGGATATGCCCACCACGGCGCCGTCGCGAGTGCGTGCCAGCACGCGGATAGCACCGCATGCACCGCGCCTTCGCCATGCGCGCCGAGCGTGCGGCCCATGTCGATCACATCGCTCGCGCCGAGTGGCGTCGTCGCGACGAGCGTGACGACGAGCAGCGCCGAGCCAGCCAAGATCGGCGCCGCGCAGATCACGCCGAGACCCGTCGCGCCGCCGAGCCCATACAGCGCGCGCAGTGGCTTCACGTTCGCCCACGGTCGCGCCTGCGCGTAGCCGCCGTTCTTGAGCAGCACGACGCGCGGCCGGCCGCCGAATGCGAGTTGCGCGGCGGCATGCGAGAGTTCGTGCGTGATGAGGCTCGTCGTGCGCCCCGCCGCCGTCACCGCAAACAGCAGCCGACGCAGCAGCGCGAACGGTGCCGCCCAGCGCGGCGTCGCGCCGTGCAAATCCCTGCTCACCGCCTCGCACACGCTGTCGAACAACGCATTGAGAATTTCCAGCGCGAGCAGCACGGCGAGCACGCCCGCAACCAGCTCCGCCGTTTGGTGCATTCGCGAACAATACGACGGCAGCTACACTTGGCGAAATGGTCCAATTTCGGATCACCTACATGCGCTACGCCGATCTGCACGACGATGTGCTGCAGATGATGCGCGGTGGCGTGCTGGTGCGCGTCGCCGACGTCAGTGATCTCGTGCTCGATACGCCGGCGACACTCGAGCTCGTGCTGCCCGATGGCACGAAGCTGACGGCCGCCGTGAAAGTGCTGCAGGTGCTCGCGGGCCACGGCGTCGCGGTCAGCGTCGAGCCCGCGCTCGTCGAGCAGCTCCGCGATAAGCAGGGCAAGGACGCGGGTGCCGCGCAGGCCAAACACGAGCGGCTCGGAGCGCGCGCACCGAGCCCCACGGCTCGCCCAATCGAGTCGATGACGACCACCGAGAAGATCCAGCTCGCGCTTCACGGCAACCGCGATCAGCGAATGGCGATCCTGCGCGATTCGAATCGCACGCTTCATCCATACGTGCTCAAGAACCCGCAGGTCACCGCCGAGGATGTCCTCGCATTCGCGAAATCCGCGACCGCGTCGGGTGAGATGCTCAAGCAGATCGGCGAGCGACGCGACTGGCTCCAGAAGCCGCAGATCGCGCAGGCCCTCGCGCGCAATCCCAAGACGCCCGCCGATGTCGCGATTCGGGCACTCGACTACGTGGGCGGCGAGGCGCTTCGCCAACTGGCAAAAGGGCAGGGCGCGCTGCCGCACGTCGTGGCAGCAGCGCGCAAGAAGGTCATTAAACCTTGAGTTCTCGCGCCGGAATGTTCGTTGCACCGTTTCGGTTGCGGAGAACCGCTTATGACGAAACTCATCACCACTCTGACAGTCGGACTCTTGAGCGCGGCTGCATGCAGAGAGTCCTCGGATACAACCCCGGACTACCCGGCAGCGAAACCCGCAGAGAGCACGACCACGACCACGACGACCGTTACCACCGACCCAGAATTCGCGCGCACGCGTGACGAGTTCGTGGCGACGTCGAAAGTACGGCTCCGCCAGCTCGGTGACGAGATCGAGAAGCTTTCGATGCGCACCGACCAGGAAGCGAAGGAGGCCGCGGCTCGCCTGCGCGTTAAGCGCGATCAGCTCTCGGCGCGTGTCGAGAGGGCCGAGAACTACACGAAGGCGAACTGGAAGCAGTTCGAGTCGGATGTATCGCGAGCGTTCGACGATCTCGAGCGCGACATTAAAGGTCGCTGAGGTCCAGTAGCACTACATCACAAGGCCGCCATCGACATCGATGGCGCGGCCGTTGAAGTAGTCGCACTCGAGGACGAACTTGACCGCGAGCCAGATGTCCTCGGGCAGGCCGATGCGGCCGACGGGAATCGCGGCGACGAGCGCATCGCGCGCCTTCTGATTCATGCCCTGCGTCATCGGTGTTTCGATCATGCCGGGCGCGACCGCGCCGACGCGGATCCCGAACGGCGCGAACTCGCGCGCCCACGTGACCGTGTTCGCGGCGAGCGCGGCCTTCGCCGAGACGTAGTTGGATTGGCCGCGATTGCCGTGGCGGGCCACCGAGGACATGTTGACGATCACGCCGGGCTTCTGCTCGCTCGCGACCATCTTCGCGACGGTGTCGCGCACCATGAACGTGGCGCCTGTGAGGTTCACGCCGATGACGGCATCCCACTGGTCCTTCGTCATCTTCGCGATCTGGCCCGTCGTGCGATCCTTTTTGACGAGCAAGCCATCGCGCAGAATGCCGGCGTTGTTGACGAGTGCGTTGAGGCCACCCATCGCGCCGTACGCCCAGTCGACGAACGCGCCGACATCGGCTTCGTTCGAGACATCGAGCTTGCGCGTGTGGATCTTGCCCGGTAGACCGTGCGTCGCCGATGACGAGATCGACGCGAGCGTGGCGAGTCCTTCCTCTTTGACGTCGCCGACGGCGACCTGAGCACCGGCCTCGGCGAGCCGGCGAGCGAAGTGCGCGCCCATCCCCTGGGCGCCACCGGTGACGATGATCTTCAACTGCGATAGCTGCATGGGCGCGTATGTACCATCGCACCCTCGTCGGAGACTACTGACACACGTTGTTCATGCAGACGTACGAGGCGCAATCAGCGTTCGTCTTGCAGCCGATCGTCGCCGCGCAGTTGCCGCCCGTGCCGCCCGACATGCCCGAAACTGCAAAGTCCTGGGCGTTAACGCTCTCGATGATCGCGACGTTACCGCGCGTGCTGTTGCGGCCGTGGGTGAGTGCCACCAGGCTGCCGCCAACATCGGTCGCGGTGATGAGCAGCGCGGTCGCGTTGATCGCCGTGCGGATGTTCGTCCGCATCGTCGATGCGGTGTCGGTGGCGCCGGTCTGGATCTTGACGTTGCCGGTCGTGACACCGTTGTTGTTCGCGTCGAACTCGAACGTCACGGTGGTGCCGAAGCCGTCGTTGATCGTCAGCGTGTCGTTGTCCTGGAATGTCGAGCCCGCACCGGTGACGATGAAGCCCGTCGCCGGCTGCGACGAGAACATGTTGCACGCGGCATCGCATGTACCGCACGCGTTCACGTTGTGATCGTCGCAGCCCTCCATCGGCGACTGTGTCGTGCCATCGCCGCAGTACGCGACTGTCGTCGGCGTGATCGTCGCCGTGCAGACGTCGTTGCACAGCGTGCACGACGTGAGGCCGTACGGGCATGCGGTTTCGTTGAACGTGTTGCCGTCGTCGCACGCTTCGGGCCCGCCCATCGTGCCGTCACCGCAGACGTTGCCGGTCAGATTCTCGACGTTGTTGCAGTTCATGTTGCACAGCTGGCAGATCGCCATGCCGTACGGGCATGAGGTCTCGTTCGCGGTGTTGCCGTCGTCGCACGCTTCGATACCGGTGTTGACGAAGCCATCACCGCACACGTTCAATCGGCAGTCGTTGCGGCACGCGTCGTTGTTGTCGGTGTCCATGTCATCGCAGTCTTCGCCCGCCGCCGGGTTTCGCGTGCCGTCACCGCACACCGCGACGGTGCAGTTCGCATCGCACGTCGGCGTGGCGACGCCACCGGTATCGCATTGCTCGTTGACGTTGTTGACGAAGAAGTCACCGCAACTCGCCGACGTGCAGTTCGCGTTGCACGTGGCGGTGTTCGTGCCGTCGTCGCACGCCTCGTTCGGGCCGCCCGGCACGCCGTCGCCGCAATAGTTGAGCTTGCAGTTGTTTTTGCAGGCGTCGGCGTCGACGAGGTTGCGGTCGTCGCATTGCTCGCCGGCGGCGTTGTTGATCTTGCCGTCGCCGCAGCTCGCAGTCGTGCAATCGATGTTGCACCCCGCCGTCTCGCCGAAGTTGACCGATGGATCGCACTGCTCGATGCGCGCACCCAACGTCTGCACGACGCCATCGCCGCACTTGCTGAGCTTGCAGGCGACGCAATCGTCGTTCGAGTTGCCGTTGCCGTCGTCGCATTCCTCGATCGGATTGCCGAGCACATCTTTGTCGATCGCGCCGTCGCCGCAGCCGCTGCCGCCGAGGCAGTCATCGTTGCAGCCGCCAGGCGTGCCGCCGTCGTCGCAGACCTCGTTGATGTCTTTGATGTTGTTGCCGCACGTCTCGTCGGAGAGGCAGTTGCCGGAGCAGCCATCGCCGCTCACGGTGTTACCGTCGTCGCACGCTTCGCCGACGTCGCGGGTCATGTTGCCGCAGCTCTCAACTTTGCAATCGGCGGAGCAGCCGTCGCCGCCGAGCGTGTTGCGGTCATCGCAGTCCTCGCCCTTCGCTTTGTTGATCGTGCCGTCGCCGCACGCCTCGGTGGAGAGGCAGTTCGCCGCGCAGCCATCGCCGTCGCGAATATTGCCGTCGTCGCACACCTCTTTGCCCTGTTGCACGATGCCGTCGCCGCAGTCGTTCGTGATGCACACGGCCTGCGTCGCGCCGCACTTCGTGCCTTCGGGGCACGTGATGCCGCTCGCGCATTCGATCGCATCAGGCGGGTGCGCGCACGCGGCGATCGCGAGCGCCGAGAGCGTGATCCATTTCAACATCAGAACCGCCCTTCCAGCGCGGCGCCGGCCAGCGTCGGCGTCAGGATCGGCGTGATCGAGACGCGCCGCTTGTCCTGCTCCTCCTGCAGGTCTTCGGGACGGATGTTGTAGGCCTCCGGTCGATTGAGGATGATCAGCACGGCACCCGCCGCGATCGCCGCGCCGGCAACGCAATAGCTCACGTAGCCGAGTGTCTTCTCCAGATCGCCGCGATCGCGAGGTGCCGTGAGCTCGGGCGTCGTCGCGCAGCCCATGTTCATCATGTTGCACTCGGCGACTTTCTTGTCGTACTCGTTGTACGAACCGGTCGCCGCGAGCTCGAGCGCCACGCCGACGAGCCCGAGACCGACGCCGGCGCCGAGCACCGTGTACGGCATCCACGTCGCGTCCCACCGTCGGTTGTAGCGAGTCAGCTCTTCGGCCGTATAGAGCTTGAGCTCGATGCGAAACTTCTCGCCGGGGCCGATGAACGGCGCGTTGACGCGCGTCTGATAGCCCTTCTTGTCGGCGACAAACGTATGACGCCCGACGCGCACGCGCGCCGTGTACGTGCCCGGCGCGACGAACACTTCCTTGCCATCGACGGAGACTTTCGCGCCCGCCTTGTCGCACGACACCTCGACGTTCGCGATCTGCTTCTCGAGCAGCAGCATGTATTCCTTCGCGTGCTCGAGCTTGTCTTTCTCGAGCGGCGCCTCGCCAAACGCGATCGCCTTTTGCAGGCTCTCGTACGCTTCGATCGGCTGGTCGAGGTTCATCAGCGCGAGCGCGAGGTTGTAGTGGATCGCCGGGTGCTCCCAATGCTTGAGCGCCGCGCGGTAGCTCTCGCTCGCACGCGCGAACAAACCATCGTTGAGAAACTTGTTGCCCTGACGAAACGGGTCGAGCGCTGCCTTCTGCTCTTCGAGCGATACACCGTTCGCCCACGGTCGCGTGCCGCCGGTGCCCTTCTGTAGCGTCTCTTCCGCGCCTGCCTTCTCGCCGGGCTTTGGCATCTCTTGCTTCGGCTGCGCGTACGCGCTGGTGGCGACCAGCGTGATGATGAGCCCCCATTTGATCATTAGTCTCTCCGCTACTTCAGATCGTCGACGATCGGGCTACCGATCTGCTGCTGCAATCGCTTCACGCGCTCCTGCTCCTGCCGCCACAGCGCCTCGACTTTGGACTTCGCGATCATCTGCTCGTCTTTGGCGGCAACGGCTTCGCCCTGCGCGCGCTCGGCCGCCTTCTGCGCAGCCCTTGCCTTCTCTTCGGCGCGTTTGGCATCCGCTTCGTTCGCTTTTGCTTCGGCGAGCGCGAGCTCGAGCTCGGCATTCTTCTGCTTCAAGTCTTCTTCGGCGGCGTTGAGCTGGCCTTTAACGACCTGCTTCGCGGCTTCTGCCGCCTGGCGCTCGCGCTCTTTCTGGCGCATCGCCTTGAGCGCGTCTTCAGCACTCGCCTGCGCCTTGAGAGCTTCCTGCGTCTTGTTCTTCGCGATCTGCTCCTGCGTGCGCGCTTCGTTGCGCGACTGCTGGATGATCACGAGCGCCACCACTGCGGCGAGCGCGAGCGCGCACAGCACGGCGAACGCGCCGGTCACGGCCATGCGCTTGCGCCGCACCGCCGATTGCTCGTGCGCGATGATCTCGTCGAGGAATGCGCTCTCGATATCCGAGAGATGGCCCTTGTAGCGGCGGCGGAATTTCTTCGCTTCGTCTGCAGTGTCGCCGCGCCACAAGAGGTCTGTCGAGCGGCCCTTCGCCGCCCATTGCCGCGCCGCGGTGCGCAGCTGATCGATGATCGCCGCGTCTTCCTGCGTCTCGTCGAGCCAGCGCCGGAGCGTCGGCCAGTTCTGGATCAGCGACTCGTGCACGATCTCGACGGTCGAGCCTTTGCCGCCCTCGATCGTTTGCACGACGAGCAGACGCGCATCGACCATCTGATCGACAAGCTGCTGCACCTCGCCGACTTCCCGCGATAGCTCGTGCAGCTCCTCGAGCGGCACGATCGAGCGCGTGCGTTCGGGCGAGACCAGCCGCAACAGGATCGCGCGCACGAGCGCCTGCTTCTGCGGACCGATCTGTTGGACGACGCGATCCGCATGACTCGCAAGCGCGCCCGCCACACCGCCCATCGCGACATAGCTCGCGTGCGTGAGTTGCTTGCGATTCGTATCGCGCGTTTCCCACAGCTTGCTCGCGGCGAACTGCAACAGCGGCAGCGCGCCCGGCGTCGCTTGCAGGTGATCGAGCATGTCTTCGATCGTCGCGGGGATCTCGAACGCGAAACCGGCGAGCTCCGCAGGCTGCACGATCGCATCGCGCAATCCCTCGCGATTTGGCGGGCCGAGAAAGAACAGGCCCTGCGTCAGCTCGGCGAGAAACGTTTGATCTTCGGCGACGCGATCGAGAAAGTCCGAGCGGATCGACAGCACGACGCGCAGCGGGCTCGTCGCATCGTCGGCGACCGCCGCCAAACACGCGGTGAACGCGCGCCGCTCCGCTGGATCGGGCACCTGCGTGTAGAGCTCTTCGAACTGATCGACGAACAACAGAATGCGCCGGCTGTCGCGCCGTGCGCGTCCACGCAGCACGTTGCCGAGATGACCGGGCTCGGCGCGCAGCTGTGCCGCGAGCTTGTTCTGCTCGGCAACCTCGTCGGCGAGATTCGACGCCGTACCGATCAGCGGCGCGACGATCGCGGCGAGCGCATCCATCGGATTGCGGCCGGGTCGCGTGACGAGCGTCTCCCACTGCTCGCCGGAGCGCTTGAGCGCCGGCACGAGACCGGCGCGCACGAACGATGACTTACCGATCCCCGACGTGCCGACGACCGCCATCAGCGGCCGGTCGCGGATGCGCGTCACCATCGCCGCGATCTCGCGATTGCGGCCGAAGAACTTGCCGGCGTCGTTCTCCTGGAACGACGACAGACCGGCGTACGGGCTCTCGTCGATCTGCAGCTCGACGGTGCGGCGCCCCGGCAAGAAGCGCTCGAGCTCGCGCAAGAGCTGGCTCGCGCTCTGATAGCGATCTTCCTTCGTCTTGCGCAGGCAGCGATCGACGATGTTGATCAGCTCGCGCGGGCAATCGGTCGGCGCCGCCTCGAGCATCGACGGCATCGGTACCTCGAGCATCGCGGTGACGACGAGCTGATTGCCGTCGAGCGGATGCAGCGGATGACGTCCGCAGATCAAGCGATGCAGCAGGATGCCGCACGCCCAGATATCGCTCAGGTGATCGATCTCGACGCCGATGCCCCACTGCTCCGGCGACATGTACTTGAGCGTGCCCATGATCGTGCCGTGCCGCGTGAGGCCGGTGTTCGATCCGGTTGCCATCTCGAGCGGGCTCGGCACGCGCACGCCGCCGGCCTCTGGCGCCGACTCGCGCACCTTCGCGATGCCGAAGTCGAGCACCTTGATGTTGCCGGCGTCGGTAATAAAGATGTTGTCGGGCTTGAGATCGCGATGGACGATGCCCTGGCCGTGCGCGCATTCGAGCGCGCGCAGCGTCGCGACCATGATCTCGACGGCGCGCGAGTACGGGATTTTGCCGCCGCTCTTGATCTGATGCGTGAGCGGTTTGCCGCTCAAGAACTCGAGCACCATGTACGGCGAGCCGGCGTGCTCACCGACTTCGTAGATCACGACGATGTTGTCGTGTTGACAGCGCGCGGTCGCGCGCGCTTCGACGAGGAACCGCTGCGTCAGCTCATCCTGGTTCGACTGCAAGAACTTGATCGCGACGCGGCGACCGAGCCGCAGATCGCGCGCGAGGAAGACGGTGCCCATACCGCCTTCGCCGATCATCTTGATGATCTCGTACTGATTGACGCGCATGCCCGGTCGCGGAGCTGCCGCCGCTGGATGCACGCCCGTCGTGCCGCCGCCGGCGCTCTCGGAATGCACGCCGCTCGGCTCGTCCCACGCCGACGATCGCCGCGCGCGCGGCGTGCCGGTCACCGGCGTATCCCACGTCGAAGACGGCGCCTCCGATGCGCGACGTGCGCGCCCTGAAATGGTCGGCTGCGGAACCGGCGTGCCGTTGGCAGAGATCGGTAGCGGCGTCGGCGGCGTTGTCTCCGGCACGATGACGCTCGGCTCCTGCGAAACGATCACGCTCGGCTGCGGTCGCGCAGGCGCAGCAACGACGACCGGGGGCGGCCGCGATGCCGCGGCACGCTGCGGTCCTTGCCCGATCACCGTCTGACCCGGCTTGGGCGCGGTCACGATCGTGCGATCGATCGGCGCTGCACGTGGTGGTCCTTGCAACCTGTGCGCGTCTTGCTTGGGGCGTGTTACGACGTACTCGTTCGGGCCTAGCGGACGCTTCGGCTTCTCCTCCCCGATGATCGTCTTTGCATCCGGCGGCAGTGGCTTGCCGCGCTTGTCATCACTCATTCGCTAGGACCTCCACGAGGGCCGCCCCTGGCGCACGTATCGTGAGCCTCCACCCGAACGCAGCCTTAATGATACAAGCGCGCTTCCACCAAATCCCGCGATCGAGTCCGCAATGCCGGCGCCTACATGTGCGCATCAGCGAGAATCGTAAGAGTTACTCGATCGTGTACACATCACCGGTGCAGGTGTCGGCGCGAACGTAATTCGCCGTTCTTCGCGCGCATCGAATCCGATGCGACCACGACAAGAACGCAGCGCGCCAGCTCAGAACAGCCAGAGCGGCTTGCCGCCAGCGAACAGTACCTGATTGCCTTCGGCCGACGGCGTCGTCAGATCAATCTCGACCATGATGCCGCGCTGCACGCTCTGGTCGTGCGGATGGATATCCTGCACCTCGCCCTCGATCGTCGCCTTGATCCGGCCGACGCGCTTGCAAAACACGAGGCCCCAGCGACAGCCGTAGAGCTTCTCGCCGGTCTTGATGTGCTTGAGGTTCGTGTACGGCACGAACGCGAGCACGACCTTGCCGTTGATCGCGCGCAGATACGGCGACTGCTCGAGGCGATCGACGATCGACTTCTGCTCGTTGAGGCGTAGCGCGATCGTCTTGAGGCGCGATTCGAGCGGCGCCCGACGACTCAGCTGATTCTCTCTGTCGAGCCGCACGCGCTCGACCTCGCGCCGCACGAGCCAACCCTCGGTCGACGTCGGCTTATCCGCGCTCGTTCCGACGTCGGCGAGGAATTTGTCGTCGACGGCGACCGACCGCGTGGTCTCGCCGAGCTGCGCTTCGATCTCGAGCCTTTCTGTATCGAGCTGGCTCATGCGCAGCTTCGCATCGCCGATCTGCGACTGCACCTCGACGACTTTTTGGTGCGTCGGCGAAAGCACGACGGGCCGTACCCACGAGTTGTCGAAGAAGTAAAAGATGTTGACGACAAGGAAGCCGAGAAGGCCAACCAAGATCGCCGTCAGCGCCACCAACCCCGCTACTTTGTAGAGCCGGATGATCGAGGGCTGCACCGCCACCCAAAACCGAGGTGTCTTCCGAGCTTCCATCGCGGGTGAGTCCTACTCCAAGAATCGGGCCGTTGTCTACGCGGCCGGAAGTTGAGCTTGTGGCCCGGTATGACGGTCACCCGTCAGTGATTGCGTACGTTTGGCGGCAAGAGCAGGCACGAGAACGCCTGCATTGCCGGTGATCTCGCCCACGGTCTTTTCTTTTTCTTCTTCTTCCTCTTCTGCGTCAGCGCCGCGGCCGCGCGTCTCCCAGCTGCCCGAGTCGAGCGTGAACAGCGCGAGCGGCGTGAGCAGCGCATAGGTGATCGGCATGAGGAGCGCGAGTGGCAAAAACGCGAGGGGCCCGACGCGCTCGCTCGAAGGACGCTTGTGTACGCGAATCCAGTAGTAGACCCCGAGGCACGCGAGCATGTAGAGGTGCAGCTGCAGCGCCTCGTAGAACCAGCCGGCGCTGAGCGCGCGGATGACGGTGATTGGATAGGCGCAAAGCAGCGCCATCTGCGCGAAGAAGTGAATCGCGAGGAACGGGTTGAGCTTCCAGACGTGGCTGACCGCGCCTGTGTAATCGACGATGTTCGAGCGGCGCCAGCGCAGCTGCTGCGAGAAATACTCCGGCAGGTTGTTCGGGACGAACGTGCGGCAGCGGGCCGCGTGGGTCATCGTCGTGAGCCAGCCGGCCTTGATGATCTGGCGGGTCAGAAAGCGGTCTTCGCCGTACTTGATCGACACGCCGAGGATCGAGCGCTTCTCCAGCACCGGCTCGAGCTCGACCAGCACGCTGCGCCGGTAGGCGGTGAGGCAGCCCGACAGGCACATCACGCGGCGGAACCCCCACTCGAGGTTCTTCAGGAAGAAGTACCCGTACCAGTACTTGATGACCTGCATCCGCGTCAGCCAGTTCTCGTGCTTGTTGCGGACGTCGACCCAGCCGCCGACGGCGGCGATGCGGTCGCTGACAAAGCGGCGGGTCAGCTCGCGAATGGCGTTTGGATCGACGACGACGTCGGAATCGACCGAGACCACGATCTCGGAATCGCATTCGCGAACCGCGCGGTTGATCGACCGGCGCTTGCCGAGATTCATGCGGTTGCGGATGACCCGCAACACACCGTTCGACTTGCGCGCGAGCTCTTGCGCGATGTCGTAGCTGTTGTCGCTCGAGCAGTCATCGACGCAGATGATCTCGAACTTCTCTCGCGGGTAATCCGATTCGAGCAGGCTCGCGAGCGTCTCGCGGACGGCCTCGCCCTCGTTGAACATCGGGATCACGACCGTGACGGTCGGCTCGAAGTCGTCGCGAGTTTGGTCCCAGTTCTTGCCTCGGATCACTCTTAGCAAGACGCCAGCGAGGTACCGGTTGATGAACACCAGCAGCGCCAGCATCTTCACCAGGGTCCAAAGGACGTACGTCGTCATCCTTGGCCCCCCAGGACACGTAGCCGGAGGCGCGAACCAATCAAGTCATGACAGGTCAAGCGAGGTTTCACGGGAAGCTAGAAAGAAAAGGTCGTGAGCGGTGCGATTAACTAGAGCCGATCACGAGCAAGAACAGGTCCAAATCAAGGAGATGTCAGCAAACTATTATGGTTCAGCCGACAACTCAAGTTGGTTGACGCATGTTGCCACATGTCGCGTGACGCTTGCACCTGAACATCAGGATCCTGAGGGTCGAGCGCTTGTTTTTGCGGTGCGCCGATGGGATAGGTCATTCGTGCGTTTGGGGTGCGCGGCCCTGTTGATTGTCACGTGGTTGCGTGGCGTGGGGGTGGCCGGACCGCACGAGGGTGAGACGCCTTCCCATGATCCGATTGCCGTAGTTCGGGCGTCCGCAAGTTCGCCATGGATCGATGACGCTCCCGCGGAAGTACTGACTACTAAATCGATCGACGAACCGAAGCACGACTATCGACTCGTTTCGGCGATCGGACTCGCCGGCGTCTACGCCACATTCTCGGCGTGGGCCTACATCGCCTGGTACCGCAACCATCCTGAAAAGGAGATGCACGACATCGGAAGTGATGGATGGTTCGGCAAGGGGACCTATGCCGGAGGCGCCGACAAGATGGGACATGCGTGGGCGACGATGGTGCTGGCGCGAGGTGGCACGGCGGCGCTGACCGCGGGCGGTTGGGATCGCACCAAGTCCGCGATCGTTTCGGCCGTGCTGTCGGAGGGCCTCTTCTTCGCGGTCGAGATGAAGGACTACTACTATTACGAGTTCTCGCCGGGCGACATGACGTTCAATACGCTCGGCGCGCTGACCGCGGTCGCCCTCGATCTGTCGCCGCGGCTCGACGAGCTGTTCGACTTCCGCGTCGAGTACTGGCCGAGCGACCAATACGTCGCGAACTTGTCGCCCGATTCGGTCTGCGCCAAGCGCACGCCGGGGCTGCCGAGCTGCTCGCGCTGGAATATCGCCGAGGATTACTCCGGCGAGACCTACCTGCTCGCATTTCATCTCGGCGGAATTCATCGGTTGCGAGACATGGAGTGGGGGGCCGCGTCGCGGTTCGTCGATGTCGTCGCCGGGTTCGGCACGCGCAACTACAAGCCGCCACCGCAGATGGAGGATGAGCTCCATCAGACGCGCAGCCAGACCTGGTTTCTTGGCGTGTCGCTCAACGCGCAGGGCGCGTTCGATTACTTCCTCGAGCCCAAGTCCAAGCTGCGCAAGGCCGCGCACGGCCTGTTCGAAGTGCTGCAGTTCGGCGGTGCGGTGCCGCTGTTCGGCGTCCGGCGCGAGACAAAAACGGTCGCCAGCGGCGGCGCGTGAAACCGTTTGGTGGCGGCGGTGTCTGTCGATCGTGCGCCTCGCGGTCCTGTGGCTCCTCGCAGCGTGTAGTGCGTTCGATCCGGTCTCGGCCGTGCCGCGCCAGTACCGCGAGGTCGACAGTACGCGCGCCGCGATCGCGATGATCCTCGCCGAGAACCCGGAGCCGCGGGTCTACGCGATCGGCGAGTACCACCAGACGCGCAACGCGATCGCGTCGACATCGCCACTCGCGCGGTTCTCGCGCGACATCATCGGCATGCTCGAGCCGCACGCGCAGCACCTCGTCGTCGAGGCGTGGCTCGATGCCAATTGCTGGTCATCGCAACAGCTGTCGCACGATGTGGCGGCGGCGACGGGGCGGCCCGCTGCGACGGCAATGGAGATGATGCGGCTCGTGACGAACGCGCGCCGGCGCGGTCTGCAGACGCACGGGCTGCCGATGACGTGCATCGAGCACGACGCGATGATCGATGCATCGGGGCGCGTGGATTTTTTGCTGCTGCTCGAGATCGTCACCGACAAGCTCGCCGAGACCACGCGCGCGTTGCTCGCGCACGAGCGCGCGGTGATCGTGTACGGCGGCGCGCTGCACAATGATCTGTATCCGCGCTGGCCGCTCGATGAGCTGTCGTATGCCAAGCCGCTCGCGCACGAGCTCGGCGGGCGGGTGCTCGAGATCGATCTCGTCGTGCCGGAGGTCGTCGCGCCGATGCAGATGATCCGCAGCGAGCCTTGGTTTCCGCTGCTCGCGCAGGCGCGTCCCGACCGCGTCATCGTGTGGCGGCGCGGCCCAGCGAGCTACGTCGTGATCTTGCCGTCGCAGGATGCTCCGAAGCTGGCGAACCTGGTCGATGTGATGTAGCTGGTAGGGATGCGCGCCTGGAGCATCGCGATCTTCGTCGCGGTGTTCTTCATCTATCTGCTGACGTCGAGCCGCGAGCCCGCGTGGGGCGATTCGCACGGCATGTGGGAAGTCGCCGAGCGCGTGGTGCAGCACGGCGAGATCGATATCCACACGCGCTGGCCGGAGAACCTGCCGCTCGGGCGCGACGGCAAGATCTACTGCATCAACCCGATCGGTCCGTCGGCGGTGCACATGCCGGGGGTCGCGATGCTGTCGGCCAGTCACGCGATCTCGGAGCGCCACGATGTTTTGATGCGGCCGATCTTCACGCACGTCGGGCCGGCGGCGCTGGGCGCGCTCGCGTGCGTCGTGTTCTTTTTGTTGCTCGTCGATCTCGGCGTTCGCGAACGCACGGCGAGTCTGTGCACCGCGATGCTAGCGTTCGCGACGACGACGTGGGTCTACGCGCGCATGCCGTACTCGGAGATTTTGCAGTTGGTTTGTTTTCTGGGGTTGTTTCGACACACGCTGAAGGTGGCCGATGATCCATCGCGCAAGAACGCGCTGTGGTGGGGCGTGTGGGCGGGCGCGCTGTTTCAGTCGAAATATTTTTACGCGCTCGCGATCGGTTGCGCGGTCGCGCTGATCGTTTGGGTGCTGCGCAAGCGGCGCGCCGAGCTCGCGCGGGCCGGCCTGTGGGCCGCGGTAACCGGCGTGCCGATCTTCGCGCTCGCGCTCGTCTACAACTGGCTGCGCTGGGAATCGATCACGAAGACCGGCTACGAGCCGTATCTGGACGCGTTCTTCGGCGGCAATATTTTCGACGGCGCGTGGGGGAATTTGCTGTCGCCGAACAAGAGCGCGTTTTTGTTTTCGCCGCCGCTCGTGCTCGCGCTGTTCGGCTGGCCGGCGGCGATTCGCGCGAAGCCGCGGCTCGGTGTTGCGCTCGCCGTGATCGTCGCGCCGACGTTTTTGCTGTTGTGCACGTATCGGTCGTGGAGTGGCGATTACGCGTGGGGACCGCGGCTGTTCGTGTTCGTGGTGCCGGTGCTGCTCGTCGGCGCGGCGTGGTTTATCGATTCGCTGACGCGATGGAAGCGGTGGGTTGTTGGTGTTGTGTTTGTGGCCGGTGTGCTCGTGCAGCTGCTCGGCAGCTCGCTGTATTGGGACCACTTCATTCGCGTCGCGATCGACGTGAAGAATCAGTGGCTCGGCAACCCGAACCGCAGCGGCTCGTACATTCCCGAGCGCGGGCGTGGCCACTGCGATTCGTGCTTCGAGGACACGTACGAGATCATGTGGACGCCGGCCTTTCATCAGATGAAGGGCAACTGGTGGCTGCTCAAGTCGCTCGCGCGGGGTGACGACGCGAACGAGGCGCAGCGCGATGCGCCGTGGCGACGCTACACATCGCTGCAGGTCAACCTAGCGAACACCTACCCGCGCGCGCGGATCGATTGGTGGGGCCTTCTATGGATCAAGGATGCGCCGCACACGCGGCTCGCCGGTGTGATTCTGCTGCTGTTGTTTACCGGCGGTAGCGCGTTCGGGATCTGGAGGTGGATCCGGCTCCACCGATCGGGTATCCCTGCCTCCGATGCTCAAGGTCGTGCGATATCCTCCGGATCCTCCCGAGCCAACCGCAAGCGCACCAAGCGACGATGAGGTGTTGCGCTGGGCGCTCGCGTATCTGCGCCACGCGCCGCTCTCGCTGACGCTGCGCGAGATCAATCGCCTCGTCGCGCTCGAAACCGTCGGCAAGCACGAAGGGCCGGTGCTCGATGTCGGCTGTGGCGACGGCTTCTGGTGGACGATGCGCGACGATCAGCGCGAGATCTACGGCATCGACATCTCGGCGCGAGAGATCGCGCAAGCGCGCACGCGCATCAACGCGCAGCTGTCCGATGTTTCGCGTGAGGTGCCATTCGCGCCGACGAAGTTCGGCGAGCTGATCGGCAACTGCTCGCTCGAGCACGTGCCCGATATCGATGCGGCGCTCTCGAACCTGCGGCGCGCCGCCGCCGATGGCGCGCGCTTGGTCATGTTCGTGCCGACGCCGCGCTGGGCGTACCAAGGCCGCATGCAGTCCTTCTTGCTGCGCCGCGCGCCGCGCATCGCGATGGCGC
>Ga0070698_100000894_pt1 | contig 32731 bp, 23 predicted proteins | sample KBSK1502metaG_FD_65477 | JGI IMG/M metagenome (GOLD analysis project Ga0070698, IMG submission 65477) | Corn, switchgrass and miscanthus rhizosphere microbial communities from Kellogg Biological Station, Michigan, USA - KBS K1-50-2 metaG | ecosystem: Host-associated > Plants > Roots >... | reverse complement strand
CCCCAAGCAGAGGCGGCTCGCTGGAGAGGTGGCCGAGTCCGGTTGAAGGCGACGGTCTCGAAAACCGTTATGGGTCACTGGCCCATCGAGAGTTCGAATCTCTCCCTCTCCGCCAGTCTTTCTGAGAGGGCGCCCTTCTCGTAGATTGAATTCAGAAAGCCGGCCCTGAGGGCCGGTTTTCGTCGTTTTCGGGCACCTATGTGGCCAGCGACGAAGGAGGGTCAAATCTGTGGAAAACATCCAGAAACCGTTATGGAAATCGCAAACCATAATAGTCGTCTGGCGGGGTTTCGGCGCAGTCCGGGCCGGCCGCCGAAGGTCGCGCCCTTGCGGGTGGGTGGCGCCGCTATGCCGGCGCCGCTCGAGGTGGGGGTCAGAGTCCAGCCCCTGCGCGGACTGCACCCGGTGCGGGCGCTGCGCCGCGAGTGGCTGCTCGAGCTGAAGGTGATGGGCCGCAGTGCCAGGACCATCGACTGGTATCAGCAGAAGATGGACTGGTACCAGCGCACCGGCGGCGGGGTCGAGAACCTAGAGGAGCTGAACGCCTTCGAGCTCAAGCGCTTCCTCGCCGAGCAGCAGGAGCGCGGGCTTTCCGACAACACCATCCACGGCTTCTTCCAGGTGATCAAGAGCTTCGCCAACTGGTGCGCGCGCGAGGAGTACCCGGTCGACCCGAGCGTGCTCCGGATGCGCCCGCCCAAGGTGGCGCTCAAGGAGATGTCCACCTACACCCCTGAGCAGGTGAAGGCGATCTTCGAAGCAGCCAAGGTGGGCTGGCCGCAATTGGCGGTGAAGATCCTGCTCGGCACGGGCATCCGGGTCGGCGAGCTCTGCAACCTGCTCCTCGAGGACGTGGAAGACGACGACGACGCGATGATGTTCCTGAAGATCAAGCGCGGGAAGGGGGCGAAGTTCCGCCGAGTCCCGGTCTCGCAGCGCCTGCGCCGAGAGATCATCCGCTACATCAACAAGAGCCGGCCGGAGAGCAACGCACCCAACCTGCTACTGCTTTCTGCCGGGCGACCAGTGTCGGTTCAGACGGCCTGCGAACTGCTGCAACGCCTTCACAAGAAGCTTGGCTTTCCCCTCCATGCGCACAAGTTCCGCCACACCTTCGCCACCGAGTACCTGCGCCGAGGCGGAGAGATGGAACGCCTGCGCCGGATCCTCGGCCACACGACCTACTCGATGGTCATGCGCTACGTGCACCTGGACAAGGGCGACCTGGGCCGCGACTTCGACGAACGCTCGCCCTTTTGACCAAGCCGCCGCGTTGGAGATTTCTTGGTGGCAGCGGCTCAGCAGCGGGTCCCCTCGCGGGCTTGCTCGGGGGCGACCAGACCATCGACTTGACTTTCAGAGCACGGGTCCGGTAAGTTATCGATTACAAGTTCCAGCAGTAGTTGATAACAGGTGAGGAAATGCCCATAGGAATATTCATCGAGAACGTGCGGCACGAGTTGACCGGTGACGAGATCAGTGCGGCTGAGATTCGTCGGCTGGGCAATATCCCCGCGGACAACCGCGTCTTCCACGAGACTCCCGGCGATGAGCCCGATCCGGAGGTGCCCGCCGAGGGCAACTTCAAGGTGCACGAAGGCGAGAAGTACTACGCCGTGCCGCCCGGGACGTTCGGCTAATCGGTCGCCATGCCCATTGGGACTGCGGAAACCGAGATTCAGGAGGCGGTCGCGACATACGGTGGCGACGTTCGCCAAACCCCAGACGGGCAGCGCTACTTGGTGCTGGCACGGTTTCCGTTGGGGCTCGGATGGTCCCCCACAGCCAGCGAGCTAGCAGTCAGAGTCACCGGCTACCCGGAGGCAGCGCTTGATGGATTCTTTGTCCCTGGAAGCGTGCGTTTGGCTAGTGGTGGCCAGCCTGCCAGCGCTTCACTGACCGCGCTCTTTGGAGGCGATCTCTGGTGGGCATTTTCCTACCACGCTCAGGGATGGCGAGTCGGACGCCATGACCTCAGAAGCTTTCTTGGCCTTGTCCGGCAGCGGTTTGCGGAGGTCAGATAAATGGAGTTGATCTGGCCGGTCGGGTTACGGGACGAGGTTCGCACGCGTCTTCTGAGCGCGGCTCCGCTTGAGCACGGAGGCGCCATTCTGGCGACCCGCGACGACATTGGCCGCGACTCACGGTGGCTAGCCCTGAGCCTAGAGCTACCTGACTCCGCGGAGATCAATGTCGAAGGTCCTGCACCGCTTGAGATAGATCCGCGCTTTTGGGCGCGCGTAGCGAAAAGAGCTACTCGACATCACTGCGCGGTTATCCCGGTGCACACCCATCCGTTCCAAGGCGGACGGCCTACCTTTTCTAGCACTGATCGACGTGGCGAGCTACGTCTATTGCCATTCCTCGAACGCGCGACTGGTCGGCCCAGCGCAGCGGTCGTAGTTGGTCAGGAATATGAGGCGGTTGGCGCCTGGACGTCGCGACAGGAGCGCGCGCTGGGCTCCTGCCGGGACATTCGGGTTGGTCCCGATCATGGCGACTCTTCTTCTCAGATCGAACCTGACGAGCGGTTCGAGCGACAAGTTCGTGCATTCGGACAAGAAGGGCAACGACGCATTTCTCAACTGTCCGTAGGAGTCGTCGGGGCGAGCGGAACCGGATCCCACGTGTGCCAGCAACTCATCCGCCTCGGGGTTGGGGAGATCGTTGTTGTAGACCACGACACTGTCGAGACCATCAACCTGAATCGGATCGTCACGGCCTGGGCCCAAGACGCCACCGAGGGGCGGAAGAAGGTCGCCACGATTGAGTCGTATGCCCGACTGGTTGGCAACACCCGCGTGCGAGCGCTCGCCGGCAACGTATTGGAATCGAGCATCGCCGATCAACTTCGCCGTGTTGATGCGCTGTTCGCGTGCACTGACACCTTGGCAAGTCGCGCGATCTTGAATCGGATTGCGATTCAGCACTTCATCCCGCTTTGGGACTGTGGAGCCGAGATAAGTCCTGGTAGTGGGAGCCTCCGGGCTTTCGCTCGGATGCGGGTTGTGATGGCAGGTGCTCCTTGCTTGTATTGCATGGGGGTCATCGATCCGGAGGGCCTCCGACAGGAGTTGCTGCCAGAATCCGATAGGACCCGCGAGGAGTCCCTTGGCTACATAGCTCGACGTGGCTTTCCTGCTCCATCGGTGGTGTCAATCAACGGGATAGCGGCGTCAGTTGTTGTGACTAGTTTCCTAAAGTGGGCCGTTGGCCACGAGCCCATTCAGTTGGGACAGTGGACGTATCGCGTGGCGCAGGACGACCTCCGTCGTCAAGCGGTCGACAAATTGGCTGACTGCCCTGTTTGCAGTGCATCTGCGCGGCTAGGGCGCGCTGACCTCCCGGTCACTCTGTAGGGGGCCTTGGGAGGTTGCTTGCAAAACCAGAAGGTGAGGTCCTGGCCCCTATGATGGGCCACGGTGCGTCAACCAGTTTGCCAGGCCGGGGCGCTGTCTCTACGGTGAGTGCCGTCGAAGGCGGTGCGTTAATACGAGACGCTCGCCGGCGGTTGGATTGGAGCCAGCGCGTGCTGGCTCGTCGTCTTGGAGTAAGCCAAGGCTACGTTGCACTGATCGAAACCGGAGGGCGCACTCCAAGTGACGAAGTTTGGACGCGCTTGGTAAACCTGTTGCGATCGCTACCGGCCACAGCTGACCTTGTGGCCGGGCTAGAAACCCAAGCTTCTCGCAACTTAGTGCCTCACCTGACAGGTTGGTTTGGAGAGATTCAGCCGGAATTCCATACGGAAGGGCCGAGCGTGCTGGATTGGGTGTCTCAATTCAAGTTCACGGTTGTAACTGGCGAGGCAGGTAGCGGCAAGTCGAGCTTGCTTCGCTTGTGGCTAGACGAGCTCGCTACCGCTGGATGGACCACGGGTCTCGTCGATCTTGCGTATGAGCCAGACGCGGACTTACTTGAACGGACTATCCGGACTGTCGTGACGCCATTTGCAACGGACGTCATTCCAATCGAGCCGATGCCCGTCGATCCTGAGCGTCGAGCTCAACGTCTTATCACTTACGTAAACGACTCGGCGCCGGACGCAGTGGCGCTCGCCTTCGACAACTGGGCGCCTCGACAAGGACCAATTCATGACTTGGTCGAGTACTTGGCGTCTCGCGAAAGCCGGCTACGAATCTTTGCGGCGACAAACGCAAAAGCGGTTTCAGTCCCGGGCGCGGCAGTGATCCCAGTTCCGCGGCCGTCGCCGGCATCGTGGCAGTCATGGTGTGTCAACTGGTCCGTGCCCGAATCCGTGCGGGCCGAACTCTGGCGTCGTTCTCACGGGAACGCTCTTGCAGCTGTTCTACTCAGAGGCAGCGTCTTTGCGGCGCTCTCAGAGGCGCCCGCATCGTCGATCGAAGACCTCTGGATCGATGGGGTGAAGAGCTTGCCCACGGCTCCAGACGTTCCCTGGGCTGCTGTGTTGCGGGTGTGCGAAAAGTTCCTGGGGAAATCTGCTTGGGATCTGATCAAGTCAGTCGGAGCGTCTGCCGAACCGTTCCCGACCGATTCGGCAGCCTTGTTGGCTTCATCGGGGATCGCCTCGCGTCTTGTCGAATATCGCTTTCTTGTCCCAGTCATGGGGTTCTCAGGCCCTCGTCTGCATGTGCATGAAGTCATTAGAGAGTCGCAGCAAGGCGACGAGGGCAATGCATCAATGGCTTTAGGGTTGTCCGCCGGCTCATTCCAAAGAGCAGGACGTTCAGTAGATTCGGTCGCGGCCTTGGTGAGGGATTGGTTCGGCCAAGGCACTAGCGTCACGCCTGAGGACGTAATACGTGGTGTGGATTCTCTTGAGGACCAAGAGATCGAGGGCAATCCGGAGCTTGTGCTTGCACTCGCTCGAGCCCTTGCGCTCAGGGGGAGCTCTGGTGATCTGGAACGAGCGAACCAAAGAATTCGCAACCTGGTCGCGAGAGATGAACTCAGCGCTCCAGTACTCTGGGAAGCTTTGCAGCAGGCCGCGGACCTTGCGATCAGATTGCGCGAGTATGCACGCGTTCCGGAGTACTTGGATCGAGCCCAAGGCCTCGCAGATTCATCGGTAGGGGTGTTTAGGCGCGAACCTTTGGCGGTCCTTCTTGCTAGGGCCGCATGGGAACAAAGTCTGTTCCGGGACGCAGAGGCAGCCCTTCATGGAGTCGATATAGAAGGAACGGTCCATGGTGCGCGGGTTGCGAGTTGGAAAGCACGGATTTACGCGGCCTTGGGCGACATACCCGCTGCTGCTAGAGCGGCCGAGCTCGGTCTGCAAGCGGCTGTCGCGTCGAAAAATCTGCGTGCGGAGGCGTACAACTCGGTCCTGCTTGCCGAGCTTGAGGTAATGCGAGGCGCACACCAGCGCGCAAAGCGTTTGGCGGAGCGTGCCCGATCCCTGGCCGACGAAGTTCAACAAAGCGACGTTGCAGCTCAGTCACTAGCGGTGCTGGCGGATTTGGCAACGGCGCGTCGGGCTCCTGAGGAGGCATTGGGTTACATCGCGCAAGCCAAAGAGCGGGTCTCTAGCCGAGGAAATCAGGCGTGGGCGCACGCCTACCTCCTTGTAGCCGAGGGCAAGGTCATGCGGACGTCCAGCGACTGGGTTCGGCTGGTCTCGACTGCCCAAATGTTGGAAGGAGAGGCGCGGCGTGTGACCGCCTACGCGCCGGCACATCCCGTGGTCTCGCTACTCATCGTTGAAGCGGCTTGGTGCTGGGCCGCAGTGGGCTATAGCCACGAAGCGCGTCGAGTTCTTGGAGAACTCGACACGTCCCGAGCACAATGGCGGGTCTCATGGGAAGCGCGCCGGGTCGCCTTCCTCGCAGGTTTCAGTACCGGCGGAGACGAGGATGGGATCGAGCTCGTTCGTGAGGCCGAAACGCATGGCTGCCCTTATCTCGCGGCTGAATGCGGGTACGGAATAGTCGTGGCAGCGGCTCGCCGCGACAACGCGGCGCTCGTGCAGCAAATGGCGGCCTGGACAGTGGCTGTCGCGGGGGCCAGAGGCTGGACGAATTTGGCGTTACTTGCTCGAGCGTACTCCCCAAGTCGTAGTGAGCCCGTATCGAGCGTCCAGCCACAGCTGATTGTGAATCCGGATGGGTCAACAACTATCGTGATGCCGGCGCCGGCCGGCCGGCCGAGCGGTACGGACCCAGGGCATCCACTGCCGGATGATTTTGAGGACTGACTCGATTGGCTCAAGCAGTGGTTTGGTTCCCATCAAAGGATCACTTGTTCGCGTCGCTCCAACCTGTTGATCCCAAGCGTGAGCTGTCTCAAGGTGACATCTTTGAAGACATCCCATTCGCGAGGTTTCCTTATCGCCGGGACGACACACCGAAGACCAAGCGCGGATCCGGAATGGTCCTGGGCCACCCGTGCGATATATCGCCGGACGAAAAGGGAGCAGTTACACCTTGGCGCACTCTTTGTCGGGTTGTTATGGACAAGGACGCTCTCGTGACCATCGACGGTACGGGGCACTTCTTCGCATTCCCACTTCCTGGACTTAAAGGGGATGAGGCTGTCTGGTATGCGGACTTTCGATTCACCACGGTGGTTGACGAGCGATATCTCAATCCTGATCGAAGAATCGCCGCCTTGTCACTTGATGGCTGGCTAGCGCTGCAGCGTCGCATCGCCCATTTCTACAGCCGAGGGCTACTTGATGTGTCGTATCTGGCCCTTAATGCGGGACACCACCCAGATGGCGGAACTTTCGCCGAGGGCCGCCCGGGAACGTACGAGTCTGACTTTGTCACCGTTAATCGGCGCACGTAGGGCGGAGCGGGCGAGGCTAACTCAAACTCCGCAGAGACGGACTGTCGGCGGGAGTATCAATCACCCGCGGCAGTAGGAACAAGACCCAACCAAAACGACTTGTCCGCTGATTCGGTCAAGAGCCGCAGCAAGCTCACCTTTTGCTTGTCCGATACTTACGTGGGCGTCGCGTAGTCGCTTGGTTTCCTTCCAGTTTCCCACCGCTCGAATTGACTTCTGGAGCCTCCCGAGAAGGCGATCCCGCTCAGCCTCGGTTTGGAAATGCGCGATTGCATGATCGCCGTCGGACAGCACGACCCAGATCGCACCGTCTTTGGCGTGGATCGTTTCGCCATAAGCAAGACCTGTGATGATCGCGTGCTTTTGAGCTACCCGATAAAGCACGTCCCAGAAGCCGATAGTGTTAAGGCCAAGTCTCACTTCTTCCGAGCGGGCTCGGGCTCGGACTCTGTCGTCAGCCTCCGACCAGCGCGTAAAGCGGCGTTCCCAGTCTTTGAGCGGCTTGCGTGCCTCACGTGAGTGGCCCATAAGAATCTCCCGCGTGCGATCAGGATCATTTCCCAAAGCCAGCGCTTCCTTGAGGCCCCCCGCGTATATCTGCAGCGCCGAGTCCTTCAACTCATCTAGGTGTCTGTCCGCCTGGGCCGGAGTCAGCGATGGGCGGCGCTGGTCACGTAGCCGATTCCACGCGGCGAAACCACCGGACGCTACGAGTCCAAGACCACCCGCCACGACGAAGTACCAACCGGATGTATGAGAGGAAACCTTGAACTGCGCCCACTGGGTTTGATAATCGGGCGCGAGCTCAAGTCCCACACCCAAGACAATCAGGGCAAAAGCGGCGCCCGCGACCCAAGCGAACACGGCAGTACCGTACCGTCCGCGAAGTGACTGTGCCTATGAAACGCTGACCAATAAGAAACCAGGCTTTGTAACCGCAAAGGTTTGGGCCAACGGTTGCGTTTTGACTTGAGCAGCGTCGGCGGCCCAGGGGGCCGACGGCGAGCCCCCGTGAATAGAGGCCGTCGTTAGCGCGTGTGACCCTCGGCTCAGAGTCCTCCAGGCGCTACCCGACCTGCCGAAGTGGAAGGCGGTATCGCCGCGCCTTGCGTGCGGTTCCTTCCTGTTCGACGACTTTTCTCTCGGTCATCTGCCGAAGGTGATATCGGACCGTCCGCTCCGGAACCTCCAGCCGGCGAGCGATATCCGGCGTGGACAAGACCCCGTGGACCTCGAGCAGACCGAAGATCTTTTTCTGGAGCTCCGGCAGCTGTGACGCCTGCCGCATGACGTCGAGCCGGGCCTGGAGGTTCTGCTGCTGAGCTAGGACCGCGCCCATGAAGAACTCGAGCCATTCCAAGTAGTCGGATGGATCAATCGGCGCTTTCAGCTGAGACGTGCGCAAGGTCCGGTAGTAGGCGGCTTTGTTGTCCTCTATCACCTTCTCCATGGACGCATACGGCACATAGCCGTAGCCGTGCTTGAGCATCAGAAGGGTCGTGAGCGCGCGCGATAGGCGCCCGTTTCCGTCCTGAAATGGATGGATGGCGAGGAACCACATTACGAAGTCGGCAATCACGACGAGCTTCGGATTCTCCGGGTCGGCCAGGGCCGCCCGGGTCTCTTCGAGCAGCCTTGGCATCCAGAAACGGGTGTTGGCCGGGGACGCCGTGCGAAAGAGGATTCGCGGCGGACGGCCGTCGTCGTAAACCTCGGCGACATCGTTGCCGACGCTCTTGTAGTCGCCCCTGTGCCGGGAGTCTTTCTCGCTGTGCGCTAAGAGGAACTGGTGCAGCTGCTTGATCCAGTTCTCGGTCAGCTGGATCTGGTCGTGGGCATCGAAGATCCTGGTCAGCACCTCGCCGTAGCCCTTGACCTCGGCTTCGTCCCGCGAGCGGAAGGGGCTAACCGACATCCCGTCCAGAACCTGCTCGACCTCCGCGTCCGAGAGCATCGCGCCCTCGATTCGCGTCGACGACCCGGCCGACTCGATCGTCGCCACCCGCTTGAGTTGTTGGAGCGAGTCAGGGCTGAGTTCGACCAGCCGGGCGAAGCGCCCATTGAACTCACCGATCTCGTGAAGGCGCTGAACGATTCGGGGCTGGAGGCCGGGCACCACGATCATCGGCTGTGGCGCCTGCCACGAAGGCCTCTCCTGCTTGTCCTCGAAGGCTCCCTCGCTCACCCCATGAAGCTACCATATATCGGCAAGATAACGGCAATTCATCGGCAATCGGCAAGATGCCGGCAAGCTATCGGCAAGGAAGCTAGCGATCCTGGAGGACATTCTTGCCGAAGCGCTTGGCCGATCTGCGGATCTCTGCTCCGACACTTTGGCCAGTGGCCTCCAGCGCCTTCGCATGCTCAATCCTCGCTTCGAGGTCTCGGATGACGTCGTTCAGGTAACGGGGCAGCCGTTCGATGAACTCCTCGTAGTCCTCGTAGCTGGCAAGGGCTATTCGTCTATGCGGGCCTGGTTCGTCCGAATCGCCCGGGTCTAGGTGCGCCGTCTTTAGGGCACGCTTGGCCGCCTCACCTCCACACAGGACCGCGTACCGGTAGCGATACTTGTCGCCGACTTCCTCGTCGTACGCGGAGGCGAGGCATGTTTGCCCGTCAACCTCGTAGGCGTGGATCCCAACGTGAACTCTATGGTGATGGTCACCTGGGTCCATTAGCGCTGCCAAGCCCCACGCCAGCTGTTGTGCCTGCCTCTTGATCCGGCTCTCTTTCTTGCGCAGCTCGCCCTGCAGCTTCGCTGCGCGATCGAAACTCTCCTGGAGGTGCCGTGGGTTGAGGTCAGGCTGCACGTCGAAGATCATTCTCCCGAAGGCGTTCCGGCTGCGCATTCTTCCAGACCGTGCCGGCCGAGAAGCCGGCCAGCTCGCCGAGGTGGGTGGCCCACTCGCTCGTCAGGAATGTCGCCGCCTCGGATTGGACCTTAGGTTTGATCCGCGTGTACTTCTTGGGGCCAGGCTCATCGTGGCCATAAGCGACGCCCTGGTAGTCGGAGACGGCCAGTCTGAAGACCGCGAGGACCAGCTCCCGGGCGCAGGTCGGGAGGTCGCCGCCCACCCTTACGCTGCTCCCAACAGTTGAGAGAGCTGCGTTGAAGGCTTTTGCTCCAGGGCGCGGGCGAGTTTCCACGCCGTCCGGGCTCGGACCGGCTGGCCGCGCAGAGCCGCTGCCAAAGTCGGGCGGGAAATGCGCGCTCTTCGAGCGAGCTCGGAAAGACTCCATCCCCGCTCGGCGCAGGCGAACCGTACGGCATCTGCCGACAGGACCACGACCAAACCTGCGCGGCCGTTTGTGACGGCGGCCGGACTCCTCAATGTTTCGGAACTCCTTTCGGGTAGGGGGCCGAACTCTGACCCCTTGCAATTCATGACCCAGCGCCTCCGCCCGGCCTTCGCAGCCACCAGTTCGGCTTGCCGACGGATGCTTCGATCTGACGGTCGGATCTCGGAAGACCTTCCATGTCCGCGAGGCGAACGCGATCGGATCCGTGGCCGGCCCAAACCGGACCTAGAGGTCCCGCGATCGCGACGAAGGCGGTTGTCGTTGTCCAGAAACGGCAGCTCTCGCGATCGATATCCGCGTCATCGCGCAGCAAGCTGAGGATCTGCAGCTCGCGTTGTTGGGTTGGCGCGACGAAGGCAATCTGGTTGGCGCCGGCCGCGGGACGATCGTTGAAGTAGCGGGCGTATGCAGCGAACTTTGCTCGAAGGCGACGCGGCTGCTCGGTGCCGCGATCCCACTCGAGGTGGATCAGCACTTCCCGATCCGGCGTTAGGAGTCGACCCCATCCGTCTGGGATCGGTGCTCGGTCATCGCCTTCGGCATAGGCGTTCTCGACCCCGTGTTCGCCGACCCAGTGGTAGAGGCCCGAATTCGATAGCCCACGGGTCGCTGCGGCGAGGTCGATGAAGAACTGGTTGGCTTCGAGCTGGTGGACCAGATGGAACCGTCGCTCGAGCGCGTGCTCAGCGCGCCTGACAAACGGCGCCGGCGCGGCGTCGAGCCACTCGGCCAGGGCCGCCGCGCCCCGTCGCGACAAGAGAAAGATCGAGGCACGGCATATGCGTCCAGGTCGCATCACCACGCGCCATGTCCGCACCAGACCGTGGTGGACCAGCCATCGGAGCCGGTACTGGCAGCTGCGTGGACCAGCGAAGAAGAGCGTCTGGAGTTGGCTGCGGTCCAGATAGCGGTACGAGTCCAGTGCCATCAGGACGGCCATGTCACGGGGAGTGGGTGAGTACTCGCCGCGCGACGAGCGGTGTTCGTCACCGAGGCGAAGCTCCAGGGTTCGGAACAGTCTCTCTGACGAGGTTGAGTAGGGAGACAGTCCCGGGGAGGAAATCGCCGGATTTGAATTGCGAAGACCGTTCGCGCCATGGCGCGAAGGCAGCTGCGAAGCCCTTGTGTGCCAGCGGCGCGAAGGGTTGCGCGCAATGCTCACGCGATCTCCTTGAAGGGACCGCCGCCTCCGAACCTTTGAAGCCGTTCGACGATCTCCGCCTCCACCTCTGCTACTGGGCGGCCGTATCGGCGTGCGCTTTCGAACTTCATCTCTGCGGCATGACCCTCACCGAGACCTCTTGGCATCGGCAGAGTCGTGCCCGTGAATGGCCGCGAGGTGTGGCCGTCGATGTTGAGCCGAACCGCAATCTGGAACCGAGCCAGCGACTGCAGTTGATGAACCATCATCGGTTCGAAGTCCCGCGCTACAACACGCGCGTCGTCCGGTCCAAGCTGGAACACGACCCGGGTCCGCGCATTCGCTGCGAGCGCTTGCCGCGTCGACTCGTGGAGTTGCGCCAGATGCTGATTGGCAAGGGTCAGGTTGAGGCGGTAGCCACGCGCCTGGGCCAGGATCTCGTCGATCGACTGCGGCAGATACAGGTAGTCGTGGAACTCGTCGAGGTACAGGTTGAAATCGGGCCGCCACTTTTCGGGTCGGATCGACCGGGCCGTCGCCGCTTGCCAGATCCGCGACATGACGAAGGCGCCCAGCAGCCGGCTTGTCTCATCGCCAAGCAGGCCTTTGGCGATGTTGACCAGCAGAATCCCTTGGCGGTGAATCACCTCATTGACATCGATAGTCGAGCGGCCCTGGCCAAGCACGTTGCGAACGGTCGGCCGCAGGAGGAAGGTCCTTAGCTTGTTGAGGACCGGACCGACCATCTGGAGCCGCTGGCCGTCGCTTTGCGCCTCGTACTCCTGCCAGAAAGGCTTCAGGCCGATCGGATCACCAAGATTCTTGGTCAGCCTTGAGCGCACACGTCGGTCGAGAAGAAGTAGTGGAACCTCGGTCAGGGTCGTCTGAGGATGGCGGAGAAGTGTGAGGAGTGCGGCCCGCAGCACGTCGTCCGTGCGCGGTCCCCAGAACCGCTCGAAGCTCTTGCGGAAGATAGTGACCACGCCGTCGGTAACCAGTTCGCGCTGAGCCGGGTCGGCGCACTCGAGGACGTTCAGTCCGACCGGTCGCTCGCGGATCGAGGGATCGATCAGGACGATGCGATCGGCGTGGCGCGATGGAATGCGCTCCAGCAGGTCCCGGATGAGGTCACCTTTGGGATCGATGACACCAACCCCGATCTGGCCGGCATCGATGTCCTGCAGCGCAAGATTTAGCAGCAGCGTGCTCTTGCCGACTCCGGTCGAGCCAAGAATGTGAACGTGCTGTCGGCGGTCTTCCTGGCTGATGTTCACCTGCGCGGTGGTCGTCCCATCCAAACGGCAAAGTGCTGTTCCGATGCCATTTGTAGGTCGATGACGCGGCATGACTCGGACGCGTGCCGACTCCATCGGGACTTCGCTTAGCGGCAGATGGAACAGCAGAGCCAGTTCCTCAGGCGATAGCACCATCGACGATCGACCAGGACCGAGTCGCTTCTCGACCGCCTTGTCGAAAGCCGGCGGCCACCACACTCTTTGAGGACGAAGACAGTTCTCGCCCTCCGCGGCGTAGAAGGCCGAAGCCATCGGCCTCAATCCCGCCGTGGCAGCTTTCATGCTGGCCGCCCAGCAGCAAAGTCGAACTTCAACCTTCCAGCAGGCCTTGGTGGCTTTGTTCCCAGTCGGTAGCGGTTGATCATGCCGGGGTGTGTGTGCGTACGGACTGGACGACTTCGGGTAGCTGAACCAGAAATCAAACAAGATGTCCATGGGCAAACGGATCAGCTTCGAGGTGAGGCTTTCGTGCGCGTCAAAGCCGCTCAGCTGGTCCAGCCGCTTTGCGGCGCGCTTCTCCCATCCGGTGTCCGGAGCGATCGAGACCTGGATCACGCCCTCACCGGCTTCCGCAAGCGCTTGGGCAGCTGAGACCAGCGGACTTGAGTGGGATTCGCTAAGGCCATAGATATCCTCGCGCCACAGCCGGAGCCGGGCTCGAGCAACGCGGCGGTCCGCAATGCGGGGCGCTAGTTGGGTCGGCACTATGTCGGCATCCGCGACCGCGCTGCGGAGTGCGCGGGTCACCAGCGTCTGGAACTCTCTGGGGAACGTACAGCAGGCCGTGAGTTGGCCCTCAACAGCTTCCAGCTCGAACGTGAGCCAAGGCTGGCCGACGAAGGCGCTTCTCCACCACGGCCGAGCGATCGCGTACAGCATCCTGTAGATGGCCACCCATCGAGCCGGCTCGTAGGCGCCCTCTTCTGGCGGGAAGATCCGCACCGAGACGAGGCGCGGCTGCCGGAAACGCAGATGGAGGCTCGGTCCGCCAACCTTGACGAGCAGCCACACGAGCGCAATCGGCACGGCAGCGACCACGGCGACGTGAGCCGCCACAACAGCAGCGTGGCCGAGGATGAACACTATTCCCGCGAGCGCGCTGTTGATTGCATCGACGAGTCGTTGAAGCTGCTCAGCTTGCTGCTCGCCCGGCCCGGGCGAGGGGCTCGGACTAGCCACGAGTTGAAGCGCGAACGACCCTCCTATGGCTGCCACGAGCCGCTGATGTGACCCGATGAGTTTGTTCACGTGACTCCCCCTCTCCGTGAGATTTGCTCCGCAATCGCCGGCGGTCTGGTCGGGCCGTCCGCCAACCCTCCGCGCCGTTACCGCCTGCCTTGCGCCTTGTGTCCTCTTCGTGGACCTGCTACCTATACAAATCCCCAACGAACCATGTCCAAACTACCTTGAAGCTGGCGATATGAACAAAACTGACTGGAAGGCGATCGGCATGACCAGGTTGGACGACGCCGCTCGCCGGCTTGGATGTCACGTCGAGACGATGCGGATACGGGTGCGCGACGGCCGCCTGGCTGCCGTCCGCGGACCGCACGGCGCGTATTACGTCGCAGCGAACGATCTGGCGAAGCTTCCGGTTCCGCGGCGTGGCTGGCCGCCCAGGCGCAGTTTTACGAGGAGAGAAATTGAGGGTTCATGGGACCTCATAGAGGTCATCCTGAGCCCGACCAAAGAATGGGCAAATCGCGAACGGGCGCTCATCGCTGAGCTCCGAGCGAACCCACCAATGAACCCGAAGCTCTACCGTCTCGTGTCGGTCCATCGTCTTCGCAGACTCGGCATGGCTTTTGAAGACATCGCTGATGAGCTTGGAATCAGCCCACGTCACGCCCGTCGGCTGTTCAGGAAGAGAGTCTTCATCGCCTTGCGGCGGCAGCTCACGAAGGAAGACCGGGCGGTGGCCAAGCGCGATCGTGAACTTGCATGGCGCGAGTCCCGACTGGAAAGGCGCGGCCGCTCCCGGCGTCGCATACGGTGGCGGTAGAGCATGTCAGCAGTTATCACGACTGCACTTCCTCGTAGGCATGAAGCACCAATGGACGCGCCAACGCTGCAGATCGTAAGAGCCGTTAGGGCTGCTCGGCCCTCGCCGAGTTACATGCTCTCCCAAAACTTCGCGGGGGACGCTGGCAGCGAGATTGCGCGGTGGCCGAGCTTCACGGGCGGCCCTCGGCGAGATCCGCCGCCAAGGCTCGGATCATCTGAGCGATGCCTCGCCGGGCGCCGGCTGAAAGGCGCAGCAGGTCTTCATTAACTTGGACGAGCCGCTCGTCTCCGGCAATCCGGGAGAAAAGAGTGTCGAGTCGCGGATCGAGTGAGCCGCTCGTTGCGAACGTCGGCGTGGTACCAGCTAGCAGCGGCCGCCTGCGCGTTGGAGCCGGCATCGCCTCGTGAACCCGCGCGAGAAGGCCGACTAGGTCGGTTTCGAGCGCAGCATCCAGCCGGCGAGCGGTAGCGACCGTTGGCAGATTTCCCCGACCATCTTCGAGCTCACTTAGATGACCGGCCGCGACACCCGAGCGCCTCGCCGACTCACGTAGTGAAATCCCCCCGAGTCGAGCCCGCGCGTCGTGGAGGCTCTTCGCAATCCACCGACTGCCGCTCGCGCGCACCCAGTGCGCCAACTCACGTGCCAGACCTGGCGGGACGTGATCGCGGTCGAATGTCGAAGCCGCCCCCGCAATAAGGTCACGGACCTCATCGACGACCTCCCTAAACGGGGAGTCGGCATCGAGATGGCGCCATTTCTCGAGGAGGGATCGGGAGGATTCCTCCAGTTCGGCAATCGAGATCGCCCAGGCCCCGGCATCGCCAGCTGCTTGTTCTCGATGAAGGGCGTCCACATTCTGTCTAATCGACTTCAGTCCCGCCTCGACGGCGATCTCCATCGGGGCCGACGCTTGGGGGACCGTTCGGATACGAACGCTTGTCTGAGCCACGAACAGATCTTGCGCGAGCGCAGACGCTCTGTCAAGCTCGAAGGCGATGGACAGCATCCAGGCGCAGGACGCCCACCGAGTCGTTACCTCGGCGATCGGCCGGCGCATCCTTCTTCGCGGCTACTTCACGGCGCCGGTCACCGTTGAGGCGGCCGAACTGGCTGGCGACACGACCGTGTTCGTCAGGGTGAGGACCGCCACCGGCGGCCTCGACGAGGTGCCCGTCACCATCGTCGACCTGGAGGCCGCTCTCCAGGATCAAAGCAGCACCGCGGCCGGCATCGTCGCTCCTGATGATCTGTTCCTCCTCATCGAGTCGGCACGTATCCGCCTCGCCCACGCGTACGACCCGTTCTTTGCGGTCAGCCTCTCCGGCATCGAGCCACTTCCGCACCAGCTCGAGGCGGTCTACTTGCAGATGCTCCCGCAGCTCCGCTTGCGGTTCCTCCTCGCCCACGATCCCGGCGCGGGGAAAACGATCATGGGCGGCCTCCTCATGAAGGAGCTGAAGCTTCGCGGTGCGCTTGATCGCGTCCTGATCATCTGCCCAGCGCCGCTGACGATCCAGTGGCAGGACGAAATGCGCAGCCGTTTCGAGGAAACCTTTGAAATCGTGGAAACCAACCTGGCCAGGAACACGCTCGCCGGGAACGTGTGGGATCGCTTCCCGCAGGTGATCACCTCGCTGGACTTTGCCAAACAGCCTGGCATTCGCGAGGGAGTCCTCCGCGCCCGTTGGGATCTCGTGATCATCGACGAGGCCCACAAGTGCTCCGCGCACACGTACGGGCGCGAGGTCAAGAAGACCAAACGGTATGAGCTAGCGGAGATGGTGTCCCGTGAGACCGACCGACTGCTGCTGCTCACGGCGACACCTCACCAGGGCGACACCGACCAGTTCGCACACTTCCTGCGTCTTCTCGATGAGGACCAGTTCGTCGGCCTAGATCTCGATCGCGAGATGATCGCGCTCGAGGACAGCCCGTGGTTCGCGCGGCGGATCAAGGAGGAGCTGAAGGACCTGGACGGCCGCCCGCTCTTCACTGAGCGGACCGCTGTGACCAAGCCGTTCGCCCTGTCCCGCCTCGAGAAGGCCCTGTACGACGACGTGACCGAGTACATCAACCTCTTCCTGCCGCGCCAGACCGGGCGGCGCCGTTCAAGCGTGGCCCTTGCAAGGACCGTTCTCCAGCGGCGCCTTGCGTCGAGCCTCGGCGCAATCGAGAGAACCCTTGCCAAGCGGCGCCAGCGGTTTGTCGACGTGCTCGAGGAGGTCGGACGCCTTGATGCTGCTGGCCAGCAGAAGCGTCTTCAAGAGCTCCGCTTGATCGAGGTTGCCGACGACGAGGTCGAGTCGGGCGAGGGTGGGGAGGAAGAGGAGGAGCAGATCGCTGCCAGCATTTCCGTCGCCGAACGAATCGAGGATATTCGTGCTGAGGTCGAGCGCCTCACGCAGCTCGTCGAGCAGACACGCAGGGCACGTGAGCGCGGCGATGAGTCGAAACTTGTGGCGCTCCGCCGCGCCCTGGAGGGCGCCGACTTCGCGGAGCTTCGGGATGGGCGCGGCAAGCTCCTCATCTTCACCGAGTACCGCGATACCCAGGTCTACCTGCTCGAGCACCTCAAGGAGTGGGGCTACTCGACCTGCGAGATCCACGGCGGGATGGATGCCCAGAAGCGCAAGGAGGAACAGGGCCTCTTCCAGACCGACCGACAGATCTGTGTTGCTACTGAGGCGGCGGGCGAGGGCATCAACCTCCAGTTCTGCCACCTCATGATCAACTACGACCTCCCCTGGAACCCGAATCGCCTCGAGCAGCGGATGGGCCGCATCCACCGGATTGGCCAGCGCTTCGCGGTCATGGTCTTCAACTTCGTGGCCGACAACACCGTTGAAGGCTCGATCCTGCTGGCCCTGCTTCATAAGCTGGAGACCATCCGCGTCGCGATGGGCACCGACCGCGTTTTCGACGTCGTCGGCACTCTCCTGAAACTCAATGACGTCAACCTCGAGGAGATGTTGCGCGAGGCTGCCTATAACCCGGCGCGTCAGGCGGAGTTCGAGGCGCAGATAGAAAGCATCTCGCCGGACCGTCTCAAGGAGTACGAGGAGGCGACGGGGATTGCTCTTGCAACACGCCAGGTCAACCTCAGCAGGATTCGTCCGCGGGACTGGCGATCCGAGGAGCGCCGCCTGATGCCCGAGTTCGTGGAGCGCTTTTTCCTGCAGGCGGCCGAGCGGGTGCGTCTACGCGTCGAGCCGCGCGCCGATTCGCTGTGGCGGGTCGAGCACGTGCCGCAGCGTCTCCGCGTCCCGACTCTGCCCGCCGTCCAGCGATTCGGGGCGCCCGCGACCGAGTATCGCAAGCTGACTTTCCTGAAAGAGCACCTCAACCAGGATCGGCATCTCGACGCGGAGCTTCTATCGCCTGGGCACCCTCTCTTCGCCGCTGTCGTCGACGCACTCGAGGAGAACCTTGCCCACGCTCGGCAGGCCACCGCGCGCTTCGTCGCCCCGTGGGCGGCAGCGCCTTACCGCCTTCACTTCTTCGAACTGCGGGTCACGGGAGAGCTGCCGCCCATGCCGGGCGGGACGGCCCGACCGGTGCCGGCATATGCGGAGCTCGCCGCGGTACTGGAGGACGAGCACGGGCATTTCGAGCTTGCCGCGCCAGACGTGTTGCACGACCTCACTCCCGCCCTAGAGCCCGGAGTCGCTGAGGCTCCTGGCCCCGATGACGTCCGCCGCGCCGAGCGATGGCTCCAGCTGAAGCGGTCCGTCCCGAAGGTCGCTGAACTGCGGCAGGAGCGCGCACGTGAGATCGAGCTGCGCCGCGAGTACCTCGAGCGGTCGTTTCACGAACTGATCAAGAGGCGGCGCAACGCCTGGGGCGCGTTGGCAGCAAAGGTCGCCGGCGGAGACGAGTCCTTCAAGCTGGCGCGTGACGAGGCGCAGCGCATGCTCGAGGAGACGGAGCGGCGTCGCGATCACAAACTGCGCGAGCTGAGCCACCTCGAGGTCTTGCGGCCGGCGCCTGCGTCGTACTTGGGCAGCGCGATTGTGGTGCCCGCTGAGGACGGCGATGTGACCCGCATCGCCCGCCAGGACCCCGAAGTGGAGCGGATTGCTGTCGAGGTTGCGATGGAGTACGAGAAGGCAGCTGACCGCCGTCCGCTGTACATCGGTGACTTCAAGGACGGCAGTGGCTTTGACATCCGGAGCATCAGTGCGGCCGATCCGGAGGGCCGGCGCGAGGTTCGGCGCATCGAGGTCAAGGGTCGGGGCAGTGAAGACGCCACAGTGATGCTCTCACCCAACGAATGGACCCAGGCAAAGCGTCATGGCGAGAGCTACTGGTTGTACGTAGTTACGGGATGCACTGTTGGGCACCGACGCCTGTTGCGGATCCAAGACCCCTTCAAGCAGCTCGAGCGGGTAGTTGAGAGGTTGACCGTGGTGAAGGGATTCATGTTGCCGGCGACCGCTGTGATTGCGGCAGCCGAGGAGGAGAGGTGATACAGGGCCGCCGCTTGATTGAGGAGTACCTGCCCGTTAGGAAGGTGAGTTACGAGGCGACCCGCGAGAAGCTTCTTCGCCGGCGCGACTACCACCTGTCGATGCTGCACCTCTGGTGGGCGCGGCGGCCGCTTGCGGCTGCTCGAGCCGCCGTGTACGCCACGTTGGTGCCTGCGAACGGCGCCGGAAAAGATCACAAACGGGTCGAGGAGTTCATGACCGAGCTCTGCGCATGGGGTGGAACTATGGGCGCCCCGAGCGCGGCCATCGACGAGGCGAGGCGCCAGGTTCTCGCAGCGGCCGGCGGGCAACCGCCAAAGGTGCTGGACTGCTTCTCAGGCGGCGGCGCCATCCCACTCGAGATCTCACGACTGGGCGGTCAGGCGTATGCCGTTGAGCTCAACCCAGTCGCCTACCTGATCTCGCTGTGCACGCTCGTGTACCCGCAGACATTCGGGGCGTCGCTCGCGACGGATGTCGAGAAATGGGGCAAGTGGCTGGTGGATCGAGCGCGTGCAGAGGTCGGCGACCTGTACCCGATCATCAACGACGAGCAGGCGAAACACCAGCAGCTCACGCTTACTCCTCGGGCCGAACAGCTCACGCTGTCGGCAGGTGCGATGCGGTCGGTCGCGTATCTATGGACACGGACAGTGCCGTGTCCGAACCCGACGCTGCCCGCGCACGAGCTCCACCTTGTGCGCCAGACGTGGCTGGTCAAGAAGAAGGGCAAGGGCAAGTCGGCTGGTAAGTACGTGGCGTTGGAGCCCGTGGCCGATCGCCGCGGTCTGAGGATGAGCTATCGGGTGGTGAAGGCGGCGGCGGAGGACGGCTTCACGTTCAACCCTGAGGAGGGCAGCGAGCGGGGCGACGCGGCCTGCCGGCTCTGCGGCGCAACGGTTAGCGTGGAGGAAGTCAGACGACTCGGTCATAAGGGCAAGATTGGGGTTGCACTCCTGGGAATTGCTGCGGTTCGACATAGGGGCCGCGGCAAGGAGTACTTGGGCTCGGAGGATGCGGCCCAGTTCGTGCCCCAACCAACGGAAATCGGACGTCGACTCGAAACACTGGTCCGCGAGACAGGTATTGGAGTCCCTGATACAGCGTTGGCCGCGGACGATCCTCGAGCAATCGCTCCGCCAATCTATGGTCTTAACACGGTCGGAGATCTGTTCACAGACCGACAACTCCTCTCGTTGCTCACCCTCTGCAAGCTCGCGCGGGAGGCCCATTCGGAGATGCTTCGGGCCAGGATGGACCCAGAACGCGCCCGCGCGGTCGCCACCTACCTTGGTATGGCCATCGACCGAGTCGCCGACCGCTCAAGTTCACTTTGCCATTGGGACAACAGTGCGGAGAAGACGGCGAACACATATGCGCGCCAGGCCCTGCCAATGGTGTGGGACTTCGCCGAGACCAATCCGTTCAGCGGATCGTCCGGCGACCTCGCAGAGGCGATTACGCAGGTGGCCAAGGTCATCCAGCACTGCGCTAACACCGGCACGCCGACGATTCTCACGCGCGGCTCCGCCACCGATCCCGTCGCCGGAGGACCTTTCGACGCAGTGATCACCGACCCGCCCTACTACGACAACATCCCTTATTCGGAAGTTGCTGACTTCTTCTATGCCTGGCTCCAGCGCTCGATTGGTCACTTATACCCTGAGCATTTGGCGGCACCCAATTCGCCCAGACGCAAGGAGGTCGTCGCTATCCCGTACCGCCATGGAGGCAGCGCCTCCGCGGCCAAGGTCGCATACCAGGACATGATGGCCGAGGTCTTCCGGCAGAGACGCGACGAGCTCAAGCCGAACGCCCCCTTGGTGGTCGTATACGCGCACAAGACCTACGACGGCTGGGCGACGCTCGTGGATGCGCTGCGAGAGGCCAGGTTCACGATCGTGGAGGCTTGGCCGCTCGACACGGAGATGCCGACGCGCTCCGTCGGCCAGGGCACCGCGAGCCTCGCATCGTCAATCTTCCTGGTGGCCCGGCGCCGCGAGGACTCGCGGGTCGGGGAATGGGTGGGACAAGTTTACCCAGAGCTCCGCCGAATCGTAGGTGAGCGCATCAAGGAGCTGCCGGCGATGGGCGTTCTCGGCGACGACCTCGTCATAGCAGCCATCGGCGCCGGCCTCCGAGCCTATACCCAGTTCGCAAGCGTCGAGCTGCCAAACGGCGAGGAGCTCAAGCCGGAGACCTACCTCAGCGAGGTCCAGCGGGAGGTCATCGAGACGGTGCTCGTCGAGGTCTTCGGGCTCGACCGTCCCGGCATCAAGGCGATCGACCAGATCACTCAGTTCTACGTGATGGGCCGATTCGAATTTGGCAACGCTTGGGTCGAATTCGACCGCGCCAACACTCTGGCCCATGGAGTTGGTGTCGAGCTCGGCGGCCCCCGGGGCCTGATCAAGGGAACGCGCTCATTGCTCGCCCAGGAGAAAGGCAAGGTGCAGCTTCGCGACTACCAGTATCGCGGCAAGAACGATTCGCTCGGCCGCTCACTGGATGGCGCCGCAGCCGCGCCTCTCATCGACGTCCTCCACCGTGCGCTCTGGTTGGCCGAAGAGCAGCCTCTTCAGTTGCGCGACTTCCTTAGCTCCACCAGCGCGGATGCCGATCAATTGCGGCTGGTGGCGCAGGCTCTGAGCGGCGGCGCTCTATCGCGGAAGGGGATCGGCACCACTCCGAGCGAGCAGTCCGCACTCCAGAGCCTCCTTGCCTCGTGGAGGCGGCTTGTCGAGGACAGTCTCGCAGGGGTGCTCCGGTGAACCGCGCCGCATACCGGCTGAAGCCGTGGAACGAGGTCGTCAGCCCGCATGACGACATCGTGTCCGGCGACCTGGAGATGGCGACTTACGCCGCCGATCTGGGTGGCGTTGACCGCGGCGACGCCAACGTCCCTAAGGTGTACCGCGACGCCCGCGAGTTCTTCCGAACCACGTATCCGACTCGGAATCTCCGCCGCCTGCTTACGGACGTCCTTGAAGTACTCAGTGGCGGTTCCGGGGACCGTGTCATTCAGTTGAGGACGCCATTCGGCGGTGGCAAGACGCACGCGTTGCTTGCTCTTTACCACCTGCTGAAATCGCGGGCAGCCATCGACCGCCGCGATTTGGAGGGCCTCCGCGACCCTGGCCCTGGGCGCGTAGCCGTGCTCTCGGGGATCGACCTCGATCCCTTGACATCGCGGCGCGTCGGCAACCTCGAGATTAGGACGCTGTGGGGTGAACTGGGCTACCGGCTTGGTGGCGATGCTGGATACGAGATAGTGCGAGCTCACGACGAGAAGGGCAGCGCGCCGGCCGGCAATGTGCTTCGGCCGCTGCTGGGCGACCAGCCCACCTTGATCCTGCTCGATGAGGTGCTCGTTTACGCCGAGCGTTCTGGCGGTCGCTCAGGAACCGATCCGATGCGCCGCCAGGTTTTGGTCTTTCTGCAGACTCTGACGGAGGTAGTTCGCGGCCTACCCAACGCAGCGATGGTCTACTCGCTACAGGCGAGCGTGCATGAGGCGGCTGGCGATGAAGCCCTATTGCAGGAGCTCGACCACCTTGTTGCCCGTGTCAATGCCATCCGCGAACCCGTCTCAGACGATGAAGTGATGCGCGTCGTACAGCGCCGCCTGTTCCCAACCTTTGGCGACCAGAGCACCCACGTCGAAGTGGCCAAGGAGGTCGCGGCGGCGTATGCGATCACTTATCGCAACGTCCGCGAGACCTTTGCCAAGACGGAATCAGAGCGACGCGCTGCGGGGAAGGACTCAGAGCGCTTTGAACAGAGGGTGCTGGACTGCTATCCCTTCCATCCCGAACTGCTCGACCTCATGTATCACCGGTGGGGGAGCCTGCCGTCGTATCAGCGCACCCGTGGGGCATTGCAGTTTCTGGCCAGCACGGTGCACGCACTTTGGCAAGGGGCACGCTCGCCTCAGCTGCTGATCGGGCCGGGTGAGGTGGCGCTCGAGGACGAGCAGGTTCGGACCACGTTCTTCTCCCAGGTGGGAGAACGTGAGCGCTACTCCTCGGTTCTCGCGGCTGATGTGACCGGCGGCGAGGCTCGCTCGAAGGAGGTGGACCGCCGGATCGGCAACGACTCCCCGAAGTACGCCAGCATGCAGGTGGGCACGCGCTGCGCGACGGGGATCATGCTCTACAGCTTCGGAGCGCGGGAGGGCGAGGAGCGTGGGGTTCTTGAAGCCGACCTCGTCGAGGGTCTTGCCTCGCCTGACCTCGATCGCAACGTGATCACGACCTGTCTTCACGACCTGCGTGAAGAGCTCCTGTATCTCCATCACACTGGGCGCCGCTACCGCTTCGAACCAAAGGCGAATCTCAACCTCCTAATAGCGGAGGAGTCCAAGAAGTGGGATTCGCCGGAGATCATGGCCCACATCCGCCGCGAGTTGGAGAGGTCCCTCTCTGCGGCATCACGGTCGGTGGTGCTCTGGCCGCCCGACCCCGGTGCTGTCCCGGATGGCGATCCTGTGTTCCGGGTGGTGTACCTGGCGCCGGAGTGGGCCGAGCGCGACGAGCCGGAAGTCAACCAACACGCCGCAAAGCTGCTCGAATGGAAGGGCGCATCACGTCGAGAGTTCCTGAACTCCCTCGCCTTCGCGGTTCCAGGTCGGGCGGCCCTCGACCGCGCACGGGCCGCGGCGCGACTTTGGCTGGCGGTCGACTCCCTGTTGAGCGAGGTGAAGGCGAAACGTCTCAGCATCGACGCCGAACAGGTCGACGAGCTCAAGGCTCGCCTCTCGGCCTCCGCCGCCGAACTTGCGGGCGGCCTCGAGCGTCTGTACGAACTCGTGCTAGTCCCCGTCGAAGCCCCAGAAGGTGACGAGGGTGGCAAGCCGTTCGCTTTCGATTCAGTCGATCTTCGGGCCCAGCTGTCGGCCGGCCGGACGGTCCACGATCGGATTCGCGATGGACTTCGGAAGCACGTATTCGAGTCCTTGACGCCAGCCCGGCTCGTATCGCTTATCAAGCTCGGCGAAGAGCGCAATCACGTGGGCGCCGACGAGCTCGAGGCGTGGTTCTTCAAGTTCCTGCGTTTTCCAAAGCTTGTCGATGAGCAGCCGTTGCGGGCCGCAATCGCCAAAGGAACGGCCGACGTCTTGGGCTACGTCTCTGCGGCCCGCGTCGAGGATGGCCGCGTTGTGGTGTCGCGGACGGAGCTCGTGAGGTTTGGCTCGGCGGCCCCGATCGACGAGATCGATCTTGGCCCAGGCTGCTTCGTGGTCAGCCCGCAGTTGGCGCAATCGCTTCAGGGAAGGCCCGCCCCCGCGACAGATAAGGAGCGCGAGACGACCCCTAGCGGTGCAGAGCCAGATGCGGGGAGGCGCGTAGGGTCGGGCACTCCCTCGACCGCCAAGGTTCTCCGTATGACTTTCCAGGCGAGCGCCGCCCAACTCTTCCGGATCTTGCCCGCTCTCCAAAACCTGGCCGACCGGTCGGCGAAGTTCTCCGTCAGGGCTGAGGTGGAGGCTGTGGGAAAGGAGCCCTTCGACCCGACGTGGCTGCGCAACGCGGTTAACGAGCACATGGACGAGGCAGGCGTCGACTCAGAGTCGAGGCTCGAATAGGTGAGCCGCCAGCTTCTGCCGCTGGGCCGCAAGCACATTGGAGCGCATGGGATACCGAATCGTAGGAGTGGTCCATAGGGATGAAGGCCGGGGAAACTACGCTTAACGAACTTATCGTTCGGGGCGATCGGCAGTATCGAGTACCCCTGTATCAGAGGCCGTACACGTGGGGTGAAGAGAACTGGCGGCAGCTGTGGGCTGATCTGCTGGACCAGTACTACATCCTCAAGAGGGGCTCGCAGTACTCGCACCAGTCGGCCCACTTCTTCGGCAGTTTCGTACTCGCTCCGTTCAACATCAGTGCGCGTTCGGCCCCTACCTTTCTAATCGTCGACGGGCACCAGCGCCTGACGACGGTGTTTCTCTTGTTGGCAGCTCTGCGCGATACCGCGGCAGCCGACGACGCCAACGAGTACGGGCGCTATCAGGGCGTGCTGATTAATGAGCGGGCCCGACGCGATGAGGATCGTCCGCGCATGGTGCCGACCCAATCCGATCGTCACGCCTTCGATTCCGTCATCGAGGGGCGAATTCAGGATGCAGCCGACGGCAAGATTATTCAGACCTACCGATACTTCCTTGCGCAGCTTTCCAAGGAGGACGAGGATGGTGACCCGCTAGACATCGAGCGTGTACAACGCGTCGTCCTCGACCGGTTGGCGGTGGTTGAGATTACTGCCGACCGAGACGACAACCCACATCGGATTTTCGAATCGCTGAATGCGCGCGGGGTCCCACTTACGCAGGCTGACCTCCTTCGCAACTACATCTTCATGTTGCTGCCTACGCGGGGCGAGCGCCTCTATCACGATGTGTGGCTGCCGATGCAGGAGGCTCTGGGCCCAGATCACATGGTCGGTCTAGCCAGAGTTGATCTTCAAAGACGCGGCATTGACGCCAACCTCGGTGATGTTTACCGGCTGCAGCAGGATCGGCTCGGAGTTCTCGCGGGCAATGAGGCAGCGCTCGAAGGCGAGGTGCGCGATCTCGCCCTACGGGCCCAGTACTACCGCTGCTTCGTCGAGCCAACGGCTGAGACCGACGTTGAATTGCGGGGCTCGCTGGAACGATTGCGACAGTGGGGCGCACAGACGACCTATCCCCTCCTAATGCACCTGTACGGCCTACGTGGTGAAGGACGGGCCAGTGTAGAGCAGCTTCGCCGCTGCCTCTCATTCATTGAGTCGTTCCTCGTTCGGCGCCAGCTTGTTGGGGTGCCCACAAATCAGCTGAATCGGCTGTTTGCCGACGCCGTGAGGCAACTCGTACCAGATCTGCCGGTCGACGAGGCTCTTCGCGAGCTTCTTTCCCGTGAACGCCGCTACTGGCCAACCGACGAGCAGATCCGCGCGGCAGTCCGAAACCGCAACTTTTACTTCGCCGGCAGAGCTCCCCAGCGGATGCTAATCATGGAGCGACTAGAGCAAAGCTTCCATCACAAAGAGCCCGTGGATCTAAAAGCCGCGCGCCCGACCCTCGAGCATGTAATGCCACAAACCCTAAGCGAGGACTGGCGACAGCACCTGGTCGAGCATGGTGACGACCCCGCGGTCATACATGCGCAGCTTCTACATACCCTGGGCAACCTCACGCTCAGCGCCTATAACACCGAGCTCAGCAACAGCGTGTTCGAGCGCAAGCAGCAGATGTACAGCGCGAGTCACTTCGAGCTAAACAGGGCACTGGCTGACACGCCGAACTGGACGAGTAAGGAGATTCTCGCGCGAGCGGACGACCTGGCTGACCGAGTAATCCAAATTTGGCCTGGGCCCCTAACATCTGGCGAAGGCGCGCCCGACGCTGCGAATTGGCCGCGGATAGATGCAGCGATCGCGGTGATTCCGCAAGACTCCACGTGCACGGTCGCTGAGCTGGCCCAGCTGGGGCCCGTTAGCGCAGATGTTCTGCTAACACGTCTGCGCACGCGCTCGGGTCAACGCGGTCTTCATCGCGTGCTGGATGACAGCGGTCCTTTGACGACCGAGCCGACTTCCGGCACGGAGAGGCAGGCAAGCTCTCGCGCGATGACAGCGTTTGAGCTGGCCCAGCTGATGCCGTTCGAGTTCGATGACGAGGAGATGAAGCTCCTACGTAGAAAGCGCGTAGTCGCCGAACGGCCACAGCGTGGGCCGGTCGACGTCGACAAAACCGTCGCCTTCCTTCGGGTAGCTGAGGGAGTAGATGTGGGGACCCTGCGGGCGATCACGAAGAAAGTCTGGGAGCAACGAGGCACTCAGCAGGATCGAGTTGACTGGTCAGACCCTGACCAATGGATTCCTAAACGCTTGGTCGGCCCCGAGATGCAGGCGGCCTTGGACGTGTGGAATCGATCCGGTAAGTCCGTCAACCCGCGGTACCTATCACGAAGGATGGCCGCCGTCGATAGGTTACGACTCGCGACTGTCACAGATGGCAAGTACGTGCTTACTGACCGGGGACGCGCTCTACTGGCCGGCGATCAATCCGTGGTCGAGGGCGCGTCAGGGGCGCCGGAAACCCGCTCGAGGGATGAGATCTTTGTGGAGTTTTGGACCTTGTTTCTCGAGCGTGCCCGTGCGGCTGGTTCGCGCTTCGCCCGGGTCCAGACCCAACGCAGCTCTTGGTTGCGAGTAAGCGCTGGCATGCGAGGTCTTGGCTATGTTCTGACCATCAGGCGTTTCGACACCTGGATTGAGCTGTACATCGACAGCACATCACGAGCGGAGAATCTCCAGCTTTTCGAGGAGCTAAGAGAACACCAGACCGAAATCGAATCGGCGTTTGGGAGCGCGCTGCGATGGGTCGTTAAACCAGATCAACGAGCCATGCATGTTATGAGTTATCTGGACACGGCTGGATATCTAGACTCGGAGTCCCTTTCGGAAACCGCAGAGGAGCTACTCGATGGTTTTGCTCGATTCGAGGCTGCGCTTCAACCATTCATCGACCAAATGCTTCCCGAACGTCATCAGATGCCCGGATGGCAGCCGAGACAGGAACCGTGGACTGAAGAGGAGTACCTGACCGCTGTCAGAGGGGTGGCCCCTGAGAATGTTGCTGCTGCGGAGGGCATTCTGAGATGGGCACACGCCGATCCACGAATTACGGTGGAAGGAGGTTGGGGGCGGCAAAACGCGGGTGTCCGGCTGCGCACGGCTCGCGCGACTGATCCGACATCGGAGCACTCTTTCCTCAACTTGTATGTGAACTCTGCAGACAATGCGTCCGCCGAGGTCCAGTTTGCGTCAATGGCACGCCGCGAGCCCTTCGCCGATCGAGGAATGAGAGTTCAGCTTCTAAATGAGTTGAGTGCGATATCAACGTCGACCTGGGATGAAGGCGACATAAACATGCGCGTTCCCTTCCGCTTACGCGACTTACGCGATCCGCAACACCTGGAAAGATTTCTTCGGATTTGGGATGGCTACCTCGATGCTTTCCATTCCACGGACTACGTGGAAACATCGACCGACGTCGGCGAGGAAGCTGCGTTACCAAATGGCAGTCGCGAAGATGAATGACAAGGGCCGCATGCTCAAGAGCGCACGCTCGCAGATATTGCTCCCAGCTGATGGCCGCAGCTGCTGATGGCAAGTCCTACTTGGTCGCGGTGCATGAATCCCCTGGGTCCGGATCAGTCGAGCCACCCTTCGCGCCGGAGGCTCGGAATATCCCTGGACCTTGCGCGCTGGCGTTCCACGCGCGCCGGGAGGGCTGGCGCGATTTGGCGGATCGGGTAGCGATGGCGATACCACCGCCGATCCTCGCGGCGGTTTCCCAGCCGGCCGGAGGCCGTGTTCTATTGGTCATTGGAGCCGGCTGCTCCTATGAGCACCCGACCTCGATCCCCATGGCCCAGGAGTGTGCGCGTGACGCACACGCGGAGTTGGTCCGGGATCTTGTGCTTGCCGCTGGAGACTGCGCAGACCCCTCAGATCTCTCGGGCGTGGCCGACGCAGTCTGGATGAAGACTGGTCGTCAGGGACCGCTCGTCGAACATTTGCCCTTATCGAAGTTCAGGCACTCTGATCCAAACGAAGGCTACCTCGTGGCGGCGGCGTTGCTTCGGGAGCGCGCGGTGAAAGATGTCGTAACTCTCAACTACGATCTCACCATTTCCCACGGCCTCGCGGCCGTGTCGTCAACATCGCAGGTCGAAGAGCTGGCGGGGCCACAGGATCATCATCGGCTGTCTGTGGCGAACGTCATTTATCTCCATCGAAACGTGACCTGCAATCCGGAGGAATGGGTGATGCGGACGGTCGTCCTCCAGCAAGGCTGGCAGGACGGTTGGGAGCAGATGATTGCCCACGCGGTTCTGGTTACTCCTGTGACTGTATTTATCGGTCTAGGCTCGCCTGCTGCCGTTCTCATTGATAGCGTGCAACGCGTTCGGAGCGCGCTGCAGGCAGGTGTCGACTGCTATCAGGTCGACCCAGCTCCATATGGTGGTTCGACGTTCACGGCCGCGGTAGGTATTGAACAAGACCATTACATTCAGATGGGCTGGAGCGAGTTCATGACGCAGCTCGGGCAAAGAGTTCTTGACGAGCACCTAGCCGCGATTGTCAGGTCTGGCCAGGGGCTAGCCGAGAGAGAGCACCTCACGCAGGAAGCGATCGGAGATGACTGTGCTCGGCTACGGTCAGCAGGGCTGGTCCGACTGGGCCGATTGCGGGCCGCTTGGTTCCTTGACGACCACAGCTACGTCACAGCGCACCACACTGGACATGAATGGACGGCAGACATACTCCTGGGCATCGCCTTGATTGAAAGAGTCCTTGGAGCCACAGCAAGGTTCTTGGAAAACGGCCTAGTCGAGTTTGATCGGGGGAGCGTTCTGGTTGCATCGGTCTTGGTTGGCCACGGAACCGGGCGCTATCGATGGCCGAGCTTGCAGACTCGGACCCGAATCGAGATGGCTAGGCGACTTAGGGTCGACGCCGCGCCGAGATCGGTGCTGTTGCTCGGGTACGTGGGAGCCCCGACGGCCACATCCCTTCCCGAAAGCTTGGTTGGAGACGTAGATGCCGACGACGTGATCCTTGGCCCTAGCACCGTCCGCTTTTATGACGTTGACGGGCTTCGAGCCAATGAGCAAATGGCCAGAGAACTGGCGTCGTAGGTTGACGGTATGACTGTCACCGACCTGCTCGCGGAGGCTTCTCGCTTGTTGGCAGAGAACGGTTATACAGAAGCCGGTCCGACGCTGACGTCGTCTTGGCTCTCCTCAAATGGTCGAATCTTCGAGGACGCGTACGGCGTTGTTGGAGTCGTTGCGTATGAAACGTGGAACGACTTGAGGCGCGGGTGGCCGGATGCTCAGTCTTCACTTGCTGAATTGATATCCGAACGAGTGACCAGGGCTGACCCGAAATCGTGGGAGGCGTACCTCGTCCTGCTCACCCCCGGTGTTCCCGGAGATGAGGATCGCCTCGATCCACAGATGATCCGTGCCGACACCAATCGCGTTCGCAAGCTGCTGGCCACCGGCGACGAACTGCAGTCGCTGGCAAACGTCGAGCGAGTGCTCCTGCCGCTTCTGCCACTGACGGCAGAAGTTGCGGTGGCCGACGAGGGTAACCTTCTAGACCGCTTACAGGACCTTCTCGATGTTGATGAAGGCGCGGTTAGGGTCATCGTCGAGGCATTTCGCAACCAGCAGCCAATCCTTGAGCGGTTGCACCAGCACTTGACACGATGAAGATCAAACAGCTCGATATCTCTGGGTTCAGAGCTTTCGCAACGTCATTCTCGTTTGACTTGGCCGCTGACGCAGTGATTCTAGTTGGCGCTAATGGGACCGGCAAAACATCGCTATTCGACGCGATTCTCTGGGCCTTGACGGGTCGCATTGCGCGAATTGGGCCGACAGCCTCGTCAGTGGTGTCGATGTACTCTGAGTCTGGAGAGGCATACGTACGGCTCGAGCTCGAGAGTTCGGATCACCAAGTAGTAACGCTATCACGACGATTCGACGGAACCCGGGAAACGTTTCAGTTTGAGTCGAATGGTTCTTCCACTCGCGACGATCTAGGGCGTGCCCAGATGCTGAATACCCTGTGGCCTCAGGCGTTAGTAACTGACGAACCCATCAATGCACTGAGCGTGGCGCTCACGCGAAGCGTCTATCTGCAACAGGACTTGGTACGCGAATTCGTCGAGGGCATTACGCCGGGCGACCGCTTCAATGCTCTGAGTGAGTTGGTGGGAACTGGCCGCATGACAGAATTGCAAACGCAGCTGGAGCGAGCGAAAAAGGGCTGGACAGCAGCCACCAACAATCTTTCCGCAGAATCGGATGAGGTTCTGCGGCGGGTAAACCGCCTTGAAGCCGAACTGGCCGAGCTGTCTCGGATGACCAGTCCGACAATCCCAATCACTGATGAGTGGGATCAGTGGTGGTCGGAGTTGGCGGCCGAGGGTATAGCCCAAGCCAAGGTGCCCGATCCCAGCGCCGTCGACGCTTCCGCTGCGATCGACACAGCGATCAAGCAATTGTCGGCTACAGGCCGACGGCTTGAGCGGCTACGCGAAGAGGCGGAGGTGTTGGCCGTTGAGATAGAGCGAGCGAAGGCCACGCTGCCGCCCGACACCTCTGCTCTCCGAAGCCGCGTGGCATTGGCGGAAGAGGCCGTTCAGCAAGCTCGAGGCGAACTCGTGATTGCAGAGCAGCGAGCGGCAGAAGAGCGCCGAGCGCTCGTGGAACGACGCGAAACCATTGAAGAACTCAGAAGCCTCGCCCGTTTGGCGGTTCGTCACTTGGATGGACCTTGCCCGGTGTGTGGTCAGGAGCATGACATCGAGGCAACGAGGGCTCGCCTTCAACGCTTCATCGAAGCTCCCAGCGACGCGATCGAGCGTTCAAGTCCACTGATTAGTACAGAGATAGCCGTTGCTCTCGAGCATCGTGAGAAGGAACTGCTTACGCTCCAAGCCGAACTCGCCGCCGCGGCCGACTTGCAGAAACAATATGAGGTTGCCGAAGGGGACCGGCAAAAGCGCCTCGCGGAGCTCGCCGCTACCGGATCAGGATTAACGTCTGGCGAAGAGCTCGCCCAAGAGATCCTTCGTTTGCAGCAGCAGCTGATCCGCATCTCCCAACTCCGAAGCCGCGGTGAAAGCCTGGCGCTTGCGATTGCACGCGCCGGGGAATCCGCGCGCCGGATCGAGCTGGAGAAGCAACTGTCCGCTTCGCGGAAGCAGCTGGACCACGCTCGCGCAAACCTTCAGGCTCGCGTTCGAACTGGAGATCTGGCTCAGGCGGTAATTGACCAGCTGCGATCTGCAGGCTCGCGGCTGGTTGCCAGCCAGCTTGACGCCATCCAACCGCTCTTGCAGAGAATCTACGGGCGGGTCGATCCGCATCCGACCCTACGCTCCGTTCGCCTGATGAGTACGTTCACACGAGGCCGGGGGCAGTTGGCGACGGAGGTTTCTGACCTTGAAATGCCGCAAATCGCCGTCGCGCCAGGTGCTTTCCTTTCAAGCTCCCAATCCAATGCTTTGGCGGTGAGCATTTTCCTAACGCTCAATCTCGGACTTCCATTCATACCCCTATCAGCGGCACTGTTGGACGATCCGCTCCAGAGCCTCGATGACGTGAATCTTCTTGGGCTGATAGACCTTCTGAAGAGAACGAAGGACCGACGCCAGCTTGTCCTCTCAACACACGACCATCGATTTGGTCAACTTCTGGCGAGAAAGCTACGTCCAATCGAGGTGGCGCAACGCACTCGACTAATCGAATTCAAGAGCTGGGACAGATTAGGCCCGGCAATTGAGCAGAGCGACGTGGCCGCCCAGCGCGAGACGCTGCTCGTGGTTGCCTGACAGCCCTCTCACAAAGGCACCCATTGTCGAATGGTCAACGCGTTGGTGGTCTGATACTCTCTTATGTACCTCGACGGAGACAACAGACCGTGAGGCTAACGGCGCAAACCGTTATGGGAAATGGCCCGACGGCCGTTTCTGAATTCAAGAACAGGATCGCTCGAAGAGTCGAGCTCGAAAACCGTTATGGGTCACTGGCCCATCGAGAGTTCGAATCTCTCCCTCTCGGCCACACTTTGAACTGCCCTGGGTTTGGTGGAGGCTGCATTCTTTGGGAGGATGTAGCCCATGTCAGCATCGAAGCAGCAGACGCCCAAGCATGGATCGGGACACCAGCATCCAGCTGAGCTGAGAGAG
>Ga0070698_100000891_pt1 | contig 32809 bp, 34 predicted proteins | sample KBSK1502metaG_FD_65477 | JGI IMG/M metagenome (GOLD analysis project Ga0070698, IMG submission 65477) | Corn, switchgrass and miscanthus rhizosphere microbial communities from Kellogg Biological Station, Michigan, USA - KBS K1-50-2 metaG | ecosystem: Host-associated > Plants > Roots >... | reverse complement strand
ACGGCCGCCACGACGTCGTTGATGTTCACGAGTGTTCGCTCTTGCGGCGACTGCCGCGCGAACGACAGCAGGCTGCTCGTGATCGCCGCGACCCGCTGCGCGTGCCGATGCAAGACCTTCAAGTCTTCGACGACGTCGCCCGGGAGCTTGTTGCTCTCCGCGTCCATGAGCATCAGCTCGATCCGCGTCGTCATCACGCCGATCGGGTTGTTCACCTCGTGCGCAAACCCCGCCGACAATTGCCCCAGCGCGGTGAGGCGCTCCGTCTGGCGTGTTGCGCGCTCCAGGGATTTACGCTGCGTGATGTCGGTGACGAATGCCAGCGCGCGCAGGCCTTCGTCCGTGTCGACGTAACTCAAGGAGATTTCGACGGAGAACTCGGTGCCATCCGCGCGCCGCGCCAGCAGGTCGAGGCCGCGGCCCATCGGCCGTATGTGCGGATCGCGAAAGTATGTCGCGCGATGGGCGACGTGTCGCTCGCGCAGACGCTCGGGCAGCAGCGTCTCGACGAGTGTGCCGATCAGTCGCTCTCTCGGATGGCCGAACATCACCTCCGCCTGACGGTTGGCCGACAGGATCGTGCCGCGTTGATCGACGATCAGGATGGCCTGGCCCGCCGCCTCGAGAATCGCGCGCGCCTGGGCTTCGCTTCGCCGCAGGGCATCCTCGGCGTGTTTGCGCTCGCTGATGTCGGTGACGAAGCCCACCTGAACCACCCCGTTGGCGGTCTCCGTGTAGCTGAGGCTGATCTCGACGGGAACGCGGCTCCCGTCCTTTCGCTGCGCCGTGAGATCAAGCCCGACGCCCATCGGGCGCACATGCGGGTCGGCCGCATAGCGTGTGCGATGGCCGACGTGAGACGCGCGGAGCTCCGCCGGCACGAGGACCTCGAGTTTCTGGCCGAGGAGCTCCTCGCGCCGATAACCGAACATCGCCTCGAGGCGCGCGTTAACGAGAACGATCTCGCCATCGCTGTCGACGACGACGATGCCCTGAGACGCGGATTCGAGCAGCGCGCGCAGCTTGGGCTCGCTCTCGCCGAGCACGGCCTCGAGCCGGCGCCACTGCTCGGCGGCCGCTTCGAGCTCGGCGACACGTTGCCGGAGGGCGCGGACCTCGGCCTCGAGCGCGTCCATAGAGGTCACGGGAAAGCGATCATAACGCCGCGTGGGCACCAGGCCCAGATCAGGGGAGATCACCCTACCCGGACGCCCGCGGCGTCAAAGCTCAGATCGCAGCGCTCGCCGAAGCACTCGCCGCTTCACCGCCTCCACGAGCATGAGATAGGTCAGCGTGGCCGCTGCGAGAAAGACGAAGAATCCAGTCGGCAGCGGGACAAAGCCGAGCATATCGGCGAACGGCGTGAAGGGCAGCAGTGCGCCCACGACCACCACGGCGAGCGTCGTACTGGCCAGGGCGACGCTCGGCCGGCTGGCCAGCGGGTTGCCGGCCGTCCGGATGACGAAGATGACCAGGACCTGGGTGGCCAGCGACTCCACGAACCAGCCCGTGTGAAAGAGCGCCTCGCCCGCGTGGAACACGCTCAGCAGTGCGCCAAACGTGAGGAAATCGTAGACGGAGCTGATCGGGCCGATGAGGATCATGAAGTTGCGGATGACGCCGATGTCCCAGTGACGCGGCCGCCGTACCATCGCCTCGTCGACCCGGTCGGTGGGGATCGTCACCTGCGCGAGATCGTACAGAAAGTTGTTGAGCAGGATCTGCGTCGGCAGCATCGGCAAAAACGGCAGGAAGAGCGCCGCCGCCGCCATGCTGACCATGTTGCCGAAGTTCGAGCTCGTGCCCATCAAGAGATATTTCATGACGTTGGCAAACGCTCGCCGGCCTTCGAGAATGCCCTGGTGAAGGACGCCGAGAGAACGCTCACGCAGGATGATATCGGCGGCGTCTTTGGCGACGTCGACGGCATTGGCGACGGAGATGCCGACGTCGGCGAGGTGCAGCGAGGGCGCGTCGTTGATTCCATCGCCGAGAAAGCCGACGACGTGGCGTCGGCTCCGGAGAGCGTGGATGATGCGGCTCTTCTGTCCAGGCGACACGCGTGCGAAGACGGTCACCTTCTCCGCCATGACGGCCAGCGCGGCGTCGCTCATTCGCTCGAGGTCGGCCCCGAGAACGATCTGGCCCACGTCGAGTCCGACCTGGCCGCCGACGTGGCGGGCGACGAGCTCGCTGTCGCCGGTCAGAATCTTCACGCTCACGCCGTCGCGGCTCAACTCGGAAAGCGCCTCCGCCACGCCGGGCATCGGAGGGTCCGAGAAGGCGAGGAAGCCGACGAGCGTGAGGCCGCACTCGTCGGCGGCCGTGTAGCGCGCCTGCTCCGGAACCGTGCGCTCGGCGACGGCCAGCACGCGTGCGCCCCGCGCGCCCAGCGCCTCGTACGCCGCGCGACACGTCGCGTGCTCGGGCGTGTCGAGCGGCTTTAAAGCGCCGTCAACCTGCCACGTCGCGCACAGTTCCAGGATTGCCTCCGGCGCGCCCTTCGCGACCAGCCGACGTCCGCCCGGCCCCTCCACCACGACCGACAGCCGCCGGCGCTCGAAGTCGAAGGGAATCTCATCGACTTTGCGCCACTCCGTCGGCCGTGGCGCGGCGCACGCGACGATAGCCGCGTCGAGCGGACTGCGGATGCCGGTCTGGAACACGGCATTCAGACGCGCCACGGCGAGGACGTCGGACGAGGGACGGCCGGCAGGATCGAGCGCCGCGTCCAGCCGCATTTCGCCCGTCGTCAGCGTGCCGGTCTTGTCGCTGCAGAGCACGTCCATGCTGCCGAAGTCCTCGATGGCTGCCAGGTGCTTGACGATGACGCGTCGCCGGGCCATTCGGACGGCCCCCTGCGCGAGGGTCACGGTGGTGATGACGGGGAGGAACTCCGGCGTCAGGCCCACCGCGAGGGCGACGGCGAACAGCAGCGACTGCAACGGCGGCCGATGCATCAGCACGCCGGCGACGACCACGAAGAGCACGAGGAAGACCACGGTCTTCATGATCAGCGCCGCAAAGGCCGCGAGCCCACGCTCGAACTCCGTTTGCGGCGGGCGGGCCGACAGACGCGCAGCGATATCGCCGAATGCCGTCGACCGCCCGGTGGCGGTCACGACCGCCACGCCGGTGCCGCTCACCACCGATGTGCCGAGAAAGACGCGGTCGCTGACGCCGCTCGCGTCTTTCTCGACGGGCATCGACTCGCCGGTCAACGCCGCCTCGTGCACGTGCAGATCGCGACACTCCACCAGGCGTGCGTCCGCCGGGATGCGGTCGCCCGCAGAGAGACGGATCACGTCGCCGGGCACGAGATCGCGGCGCAGCAGCTCGACCCACGCGCCGTCGCGCAATGCGGTCGCACGCGGCGCCACCTCCTCTCGGAGGTGCTCGGCCGCCCGCTGCGAACGATGAGTCAAGACGAAGTCCAGGGTGACGCCGAGGATGACCATGAGGACGATGAGCGTCGCGTTCACAGCGTCGCCAAGCAGGGCCGAGGCGACGCATGCGACGATCAGAATGACCGCCAGTGGATTGGTGAGAAACGCCAGAACGGCCGCGACGCCGAGCCGGCGCGGCGCAAGCGCCGGCTCGTTCGGGCCAACGGCGCGGAGACGCACGAGCGCCTCGGTCGAAGACAGTCCTTTGATCACCGCATGCGCAACGGCTGAATCACGGGAACGACACGACGATTTCGCCCACGTCCGCGCAGCAGGCGTCGTCGCCGACGATGCGCCGAAGCAGATCGGTCTCGGTCACGATGCCGGCCAGGCGCCCGTTATCCATCACCGGCAGCGAGCCGAGCTTGGCCTCGAGCATCACCCCCGCCGCCCGCTCCAGAGGCTCGTCAGCGTTCACGGTGATCACCGGTGCCGACATCACGCGGGACACCGGCATCGACTTCAGCAGGATTTCGACGCTCACGGTCCCGACCTGGCGGAGCGTCTGTGGCTCGAACAGGTAGTGCCGCAGGTCGCGGTCGGTCACGATGCCGCACAGCGTCCCTTGCCGTGTCACCACGGGTAAATGCCGAACGCGGTGGCGAACCATCTTCTCGACGGCGTCGTGACAGGTTCTCGTGTCCTCGATCGTGACGATACCGTCGCTCATGATCTGCCGAACTTTCATCTTATCGTCCTCCATCCGGCTGTCATACGTCTTCCCAACGAAGACGTGCCGAGGGGTGCAAGGTGAGGGCCGCACCAATTCTTCGGCCAATCACGCAGTTATGCGCCACTGAGTCTTCTGATGTGAGGCACCGCCGGGACTCGTGGGGCGCGCGGGTCCCACAGTCGTGGCCGTGACGTCGCGCGGCCACCAGCCGCCTGCGTTTTTTCACACGTACTTCTGAGCGATGATGCTCTGGCAATGAGCTTGCCTTATCACACCCAGGAGGCACGCCGATGCCATTCAAGAAGCGCAATACGATTCAGCAATCCAGCCAGCCGCGCCACGTCGAATCGCGTATGGCGCCGCCGAAGCGTGCGGAGCGGCAGCATGCGCGGCCGGGCGCCGGCATCAAGCGCTCGAGAGCCGCAATGCTGCCCAAGCCCCGGTCGCGCGGCTAGCCGCGATCTCGATAGGCGCGTGCGTCCTGAGCTCGAGAAGATCGGACGGCGCGAGCGCGCGACGACCCCGGCGGACCGAGGGGCCACACGGATCCCAAGACCCCGCTGACCGAGTTGGCATCCGCCCCCGCCGCGGCCGCCGAGGCCGGCGAGCATCGCCGGTGGACCATCATCATCGCGAGCGCGGTCTTCGCGACGACACTTGCGCAGCCCGGCCTGCTACGCCTGCCGTTCCAGCACATCCTCAAGTCCGATCTCGACGTCTCGCCGCACGAGATGGCCGCATTCTTCGCCGCCGCAGCGGTCGCCTGGTATTTCAAGCCGTTCGCCGGGCTGCTGTCCGACAGCGTTCCGCTCTTCGGCACCCGACGGCGGCATTACCTGATCGTCAGCGGCGCGGCCGCCGCTCTGCTTTGGCTCGTCGTCGCCTTCGTGCCGCGGACATACCCGGTGCTCCTCGGAACAGTGATACTGCTCAACGCGGCCCTCGTCATGGGCAGCACCGTGGCCGGTGGACTGCTCGTCGAGGCCGGCCAGCGCTATGGCGCGACCGGCCGACTGACGTCCGTCCGCTACGTCGCGCAAAGCGCCGGCGTCCTGCTCGCCGGTCCACTCGGCGGAATACTCGCGGCGCGGCCATTCTGGCAGACAGGAATGCTGGGCGCTGCCGTCGCCACCTCCGTCGTTCCGGTCGCCGTGGGATTACTCCGCGAGCCAGCGGCCACGCGCCGTGCCGGGGTCTGGGCCGACGCGCGCCGCGACGTATCAGCGCTCAAGAGCGCCGGCTCGCTCTGGTGCGCGGTCGGTCTGATGGCACTGCTGTACGGGGCGCCGGGCTTCACGACCGCGCTGTACTATCGGCAGACCGACACGCTCGGGTTCACGACGGAGTTCATCGGCACTCTCGCGTTCGTCAGCGGTACGCTCGCGCTCGGCGGCGCCGCGCTCTACGGACGCGCCTGCCGCCATCTCACGCTGCGCCGCCTCCTGCAGATTGGTATCGGCTGTAGTGCGCTCGCGACGCTGGGCTATCTCTTCTACGCGTCCAAGACCGCCGCGGTCGTCATTGAGGCGCAGGCGGGTCTCTTCGTGACCCTCGCCGAACTGGCGCTCATGGACCTCGCGGCGCGGGCCACTCCGCGCGGCAGCGAGGGCCTTGGATTCGCACTGATGATGAGCATCAGGAACGGCGCGCTTGCATTGGCGGATATGACCGGGGCGTGGCTCATCGAACAGGGGTGGATGAGCTTCTCGGCGGTGGTCGTGCTCAACGCGGGGGTCGTCGCCCTTGCGGTCGTCGCGATCGCCGGCGTACCGGCGGCGCTTGTCGATCGACACGAAGCGCCGTAATTCACTCTCGTGCTCGTCCGAAGGGTAGCGCGACACACTGACGCTACGGCCGCATGTCATCGAACCGCCGCCGCGCGCAGCGGCATCGACGGCCACGCGAGAAGCGCCAGGCCGAACAGAATCGTCAGCGCGCGCGAGTGTGGTCAGCGCTGTGTCCTGCTCCCTCCAATCAAAGCCCGGCCGGGGCGCGCGTGCTTCTCCTCGGCACGACGTTGCGGCATTCGCGCCCCGCGCTGCGGCTCATCGGCCTCACACCAGGCTTGGCGGGCGTGTCTAAACCTGCGTCACGCCTTGTGGCTCCTCCGGCATTCCCGATGCACAGGGTAGGCAGAGGTGTTCGAGCCAATTCGTGACCACTGGATGATTGCGCTTTGGATCATTGTCGGCGGTGCGATCGTCGCCTGGCTGATCGCGATCCGGCCGCGATGATGACCTCGGAGAGATGAATCGAATCAAAGCGAAGAAGCGGACGCCGGCTCCTGATTGCGTGCCTCACGCGAGACGCGCGGTGCCTCGCGGTCGTGTCAGCACCGGTAGCGTTGGCGGCCATTGCACACGGAAGCTGCGATCGAGGCAGCGCCGAGCACAGGCAATCGCCGTTGGATCCTCGAATGCCGAGCAGGAGAGCACGCGGCCGTGGCGGAATTGCATCGCGATGTCGCGCCCCACGGTCGCGCACCAGAACGAGTGGCTCACAACGCGCTGGCGATACCACATGATGACTGCGGTCAGCACGATCACGGCCAAGACAAGCCACGCACTCAGTCGTCCGGCATCCACAGGCGGGTCGATACGCTCGACGTCTATATAGGGCACTGGTTCCCACGCGCTGAACCAGTCCATCGTCCAGCCTCCTCTCAATGAGGTCGGTGCATCAATCGCGCCGTGCGGGACGCTTTCGAAATCGTGCGGTTCGGTATCGTCCGGCCGTGGTCGGTTGGTCCGGGGCGCCTCAGTAAGGCCGGGGTGTGGCGCCGGCGCCGCAATCCTGGCGGAGGGCGCTCCAGAAACGACAGCTACAATCTTTCAATCGCCCCCGAGGGCACGTACGTTCACTCCGGTCACGGCATCGATCGAGGGTGGAGGCACGGCCGCCTCAGGCAACGGCGCCGGTCTGCGGCATCCCCGTCCCCGTGCGAGCGGGTCATTCCGTTAAGTGCTCGACTTTTCGGCCGGTTGCTATGGCAGGCCAATTGCGTTTAGGTATCAAGCGCAAAGCGCCCTGCTGCGACGTGCGGGGCGGAGGCGGAAGGAGGAAGCCATGGACTGGATCATCACCATCGTCGTCGGGCTCATCCTCGTCATGGGCTTGGCGCCGATCGCCATGCTGCTGCTGACGCTCTTCGTGCTCGTTCCACTCGCGCATCTCATGCCGCGACCAACGATGCTGGGTCGGACGAGCTTCGACTGTCCGGTGATGAAGCGGCGCGTCGGCGCCACGTTCCTCACGTCCCCGGAGAGCTCTCGGCCTGTCGATGTGGTCGCTTGCTCGCGATTTGGCGATGGGCGCGTCACATGCGCCAAGGACTGCCTTGGGCTCGCCGTCACGGGGTGGTCGCCGTCGCCGATGGTCCCTCCCTATTGCCTGCTCTCCGGCGAGACGGCGAGCCGCTAGACGCGGGTCACGACGACGTTTACTCGGGAGAGACCGATATGGCGACTGAGACGCTGACCGTCACCGACAACCGCATCGGGGAGACGTACGAGCTGCCTATCACGGCAGGATCAATCCGCACGATGGACCTGCGGCAGATCCGCACGGACACGGGCGACTTCGGTCTACTCGGCTATGACCCCGCGTTTACCAACACGGCGTCGACACGGAGCGCTATCACGTACATCGACGGAGATCGCGGCATCCTCTGGTATCGCGGTTATCCGATCGAGCAGCTCGCGGAGCAGGTCGGATTTCTGGAGGTCGCGTACCTGCTGATCTACGGCGAGCTTCCGACCGCCCCGGCGTTGAAGCAATGGACGTGGCAGATCACGCACCACACATGGGTGCACGAGAACCTCAAGAAGTTCATGGACGGCTTCCATCACGACGCGCACACCATGAGCATGCTGATCTCGTCCGTGGCGGCCCTCTCCACGTTTTATCCGGACGCAAAGGTCAGCCGTGAACCCGGTCACATGGATCTGCAAACGTATCGGCTCATCGCCAAGATGCCGACGCTGGCCGCCTTCGCCTACCGGCACCGGCTCGGCCAGCCATACGCTTATCCGGACAACGACCTGTCCTACGCTGGCAACTTTCTCAACATGCTTTTCCGTGCGACCGAACTGAAATACAAGCCAGAGCCAGCGCTCGAGCGCGCCCTCGATGTGCTGTTCATCCTGCACGCGGACCACGAGCAGAATTGCTCGACGAACGCGATGCGCTCGGTGGCCTCGTCCGGCGTCGATCCATATTCCGCGACGGCGGCGGCGATGGCGGCGCTGTACGGTCCCCTCCACGGAGGCGCCAACGAGGAAGTGCTGCGGATGCTGAGAGCGGTCGGTTCGACGGCGCGTGTCCCTACGTTCATCAAACAGGTGAAGGCGGGCGAGGCGAAGCTCATGGGCTTCGGGCACCGCGTCTACAAGAATTACGATCCGCGCGCCCGGATCATCAAGCGGCTGGCAGACGAGGTCTTCGCGGTGACACGGCCGAGTCCGCTGCTGCCGGTGGCACTCGAACTGGAGCGTATCGCGCTCGAGGACGAGTACTTCGTGAGCCGCAAGCTCTATCCCAATGTCGACTTCTACTCCGGGATGATCTACGAGGCGATGGGGTTACCCGTGGAGATGTTTCCGGTGCTGTTCGCCATCCCGCGCACGGCCGGGTGGCTTGCGCAGTGGCGCGAGATGCTGACTGATCCTGAGCAGAAGATCGCACGACCGCGGCAGATCTACACGGGACCCGCGCGCCGCGATGTCGCCCCGATGAGGGCCCGAGTGTGAGAGGTCCGTGCCTTGGCGCCGACCTTCGCTCGCGTGTGATGCGGATCGCCGATTTGCGGGGCGCGCTGAACGTAATCCACCTCCGCGCGCACCTCGCGACGTCTGCGACACTCTCCGACGGGCGCTGACCAAGGCTTGCCGTCGCGTCAATGCCCGAGATCACGCCTGCGCGCGTCGAACTCCTGCTTGTCGATCTCGCCACGAGCGTAACGTTGGCGCAGGATCTCCAGAGCCTCATCGCGAACCGTCGGTCGGCCTTGTCCGATGAACCACCGTAGTCCTACGACGAGACCGGCGATGACGAGGCCCCAGAAGAGCAGCATCATGAGCATCATCACGAGGCCGCCCGCGCCCCACATGAACATCATCGGATGCATGCTCCAGTCCCACTCCCAGGTTCGTCCTTGAGCGAAAGCCGATCCAGGCGCCACCAACGTTGCGACCACCGCACTGACGAACCAGCACCTGTGCATCTCGCTTCCTCATCACAGTGACAGGCGGTTCCCAACGTGACCTTTCGCAGCCGTTCGCATTGGCGATCACCGACAGCGAGCTGCAACGCGGGCCACCGTCGATCTGTTGAAGATTTTGCTGCCCGACTCGAGTCACCTTCAGGAAGAAGAGGCCGACTACCATAGTCGGCGCGGCACCTCGATGCACATGCTCGCGCTGCTACTTTACACGGCGCGGGACGGCCTCCGCACCGGTGCGCGAGTGACGCCGCAAGACTATGGGACGGCGTTCGAGGCGCTGGCGGACGTTACCGTGTCTTACCGCCGCGCCGGGCACGGCGACGGCGACCCTCGATATCGAGACGGACGCCGGCGTGCGCGGTGTCGTGTTCTCAATCTTCGGCACTGATGTGCCGGTCCGGGCCGAGGTGCAGACGATTGACGGTTTGTCGGCGCATGCCGATACCGACGGAATGATGCGCTGGCCGCGGACCGTCGCGTGTTCGTGGTCGACGGCGATCCCGCGCCCGCCGCCGCACTCGCCGAGCGGGTGCGGCGCGAGCTGGGATGGCTCGTGAGCGTCCCGGCCTACCGAGAACGCGCAATGCTCGAGTCACGCCGCCCGCTGATGTGCCCCCAGGCTCGGGCGCCTGAGATATTCGCGACGGAACGCGCGTGCCGCGAGCATGACGACCACGCCAAAGACGATGGCATAGCCTGCGACCACGTACACGACCCGCGCGACGTCTGCCCCCGGCAGCATCTGGATCAGGATGGCGAGAAACAGCGAGGTCACGCCGGCCGTACCGAGGAGCCACGACGCGACGCGCTCGCGCGGGATTGCGGCGGCCGCCACGATCTCGAGCATACCGGTCATCACGCCCCACCCGGCCACGAGGTGAATCACGTCACGTGGCACCATCGGCCATGTGAGAGCCACCATCCCGATCGCGAGCGAGACGAGACCTTCCGCGATCATCGCCAGCGAGCCGATGGCCGGCCTGACCGTCCACAACACAGAGCTCATCGTCCAGACCCCGTCGACCATCGCGTACGCGCCGAACAGAAGGACGGCAATCGGGAGAGTCACTCCCGGCATGAGCAGGGCGAAACCGAACAAAATCGCCAGGCTGCCTCTGATCGCCATCATCCAGGCGTTTCGGGCCAACGCTTCCATCGTCGTGAGAGCCTCCCTCAATCGAGCTCGGCGGGCATACGATCTGGCTTTTTCTCCGTGACTGCCGTCATGGTCGCCTCCGTCAGCAGCAGCAGGCTCGCCGCCGAGACGGCATTCTCGAGCGCCACGCGCACGACCTTGGTGGGGTCGATGATTCCCGCCTCGACCAGGTCGACGTACTGCTTGCGCGCGGCGTCGAAGCCATAGGCGCCGGTGCCGGTGCGCATGCGCTCGACCACGACGCCGCCGTCGACTGCGGAGTTCTCGGCGATCTGCCGCGTGGGCGCTTCGAGTGCGCGGCGCAGGATCGCCAGCCCCGTCCGCTCATCGCCCTCGGCGGCGGCCTCCGCCTTTTCGAGCGCCGGGATCGCCCGCAGCAGCGCGAGGCCCCCGCCGGGGACGATGCCCTCGGCCACCGCCGCCTTGGTGGCATTGATCGCGTCGTCCAGCGCCTCCTTGCGGCTTTTCATCTCGGCCTCCGACGGCGCGCCGACCCGAACCACGGCGACCCCGCCCGAAAGCTTGGCCAGCCGTTCCTCGAGCTTCTCCCGGTCGTAATCGCTCGTCGTCTTTGCGATTTGCTGCCGGATCTGGTTCCGACGGCCCTCGATCGCCTTGGGATCGCCGGCGCCGCCGATCAACGTGGTCTTGTCGCGGTCGACCACGATCCGCTTCACCCGACCCAGCGAGGTGAGCGGTAGGCTCTCGAGCTTCACGCCGGCCTCCTCCGATGCCACCTCCGCGCCGGTCAGCGTCGCGATGTCGGCGAGCATGTCCTTGCGGCGGTCACCGAATCCCGGCGCCTTGACGGCCACGCAGCGGAGCGTGCCGCGGATCTTGTTGACGACGAGCGTCGCCAGCGACTCGCCTTCCACGTCCTCGGCGATCACGAGGAGCGCCTCGCCAGCGCGCGCGATCTGCTCGAGCAGCGGCAAGAGGTCCTTCATCACCGTGAGCTTGTGGTCCGTGAGCAGGACGCGCGCGTCCTCGAGCACCACTTCCATCTTCTCGGCGTCCGTGACGAAGTAGGGCGACAGGTAGCCGCGATCGAACTGCAGCCCCTCCACTACCTCGAGCTGTGTCTCGGTGGTCTTCGCCTCCTCGAGGGTGATCACACCCTCATCGCCGACCTTCTCCATCGCGTCGGCGATGAGCTCGCCGATCGACGTGTCGTTGTGGGCGGAGATCGCGGCCACCTGCGCCTTTTCCAGCCGGCTCTTCACGGGGCGCGACAGGGCGCGAAGGCTCTCGACGACCACCCGTGCGCCGCGGTCGAGGCCACGCTTGATGTCCACCGCGCTGGCGCCGGCCACGACGTTGCGGAGGCCGTCGGCGAAGATCGCATGCGCCAGCAACGTGGCCGTCGACGTTCCATCGCCGACAGCGTCACCCGTGCGCTCGGCAGCCTGACGGATCATCTGCGCGCCGAGGTTCTCGGCAGGGTCTTCGAGCGCCATCTCCTTGGCGATCGTGACGCCGTCGTTGCAGACGACCGGGCTACCGAACTTGCGCTCGATGAGGACGCATTTCGACTTGGGCCCAAGGGTCACGCGCACCGCGTCCGCCAGCGCGGTGACGCCGCGCAGCAGTTTCTCCCGCGCCTCCGACCGGAACAGCACGCGCTTGTGGTTCATCGCGTTCCTCCTGACGGAGAGGTCTGCATGGCATCTGCCACATCGGTTCGTCGAAGACTCGCGATGTTGCACGACGCTCGCGAGGCGACGCTGCGGCGTCGGCACCCCACGCTGAGGCTCAACAGCCTCACCGCCGCGGCGGATGGCGCTCCTAAAGTCTCGTCACTGCTCATGGCTCGTCCGGCATCGCCGATGCACACGCTGCCAGATATGGTCGACCCGATTCGTGATCACTGGGTGATCGCGCTGGCGGTGGTTCTCGCCACGGCGCTGGTCGTCTGGCTGGTCGCGACCCGGCGGCGATGATGACCTCGGGAGGAATCGGATGAAAGCGAAGGAACGAATCCTGTATCCGACGGACTTCTCACCGGCCGCCAAACCCGCGTTCGAATATGCCCTCGAGACCGCCCAGCATGACGATGCCGTGCTGATCTTGGCGCACGTCATTGAGCCGGACTCCCCATACGCGGACGATCTCGCTCTCGCTTTGAAGGGCCCAGGGCGTGACGCGGTCGAGGCCGCCGTGCGGAGGCAGTTCGACGGCTTGCTCGCGCGGGCAAAGGCCGCCGATGTCCAGGCGTGCGATCTTTTGCGTTACGGCCGCCCAGCCGAAGAGATCGTGAACGCAGCCGTGGCCGAGTTCGCCGACCTGATCGTCATGGGCACGCACGGTCGCACGGGGCTCAGACGACTGATGCTCGGCAGCGTGGCGCAGCAGGTCGTCGCGACGGCGCCCTGCCCGGTCGTCACGGTGCGGATGAAGGACCCGCTCCCCTGAAGTGAGCCGAGGTCCCGCCGCGATTGCCCTAAGCGATCACTTTCTTCCTAGAACAGTCGGCGCATCGAGCGCAGTGACGACGACGTAGAACGTGCGCGGACCACGCTGCAATAGCACCGTGACATCGGTACCGGGCGTCACCCGCTGCGTCGCCCGCTCGAACTCGGACAGCGTCAGGACGACCTGGCCGTCGATCTCGCGGACGATGTCGCCGACCCATATTCCGGCGTCGGCCGCCCCGGTGCCCGGGCGAACCGCGACGACGACGAGGCCAGCTTCTGGCGTGAGGCCGTCGACCAGCAAGCCGAGCACGCGCGCGGCGCGCATGCTCTTCTCAAACGGCACCGGCTCGTCACCAAGCACGATCCCCAGCGTTTCCTCGTGCCCCTCTCGCCAGAGCCGCACAGTCACACGCTGGCCTGGAGCGGTGCGAGCCAGATGTATGTCGACGTCGGCCGGCGTTCGAAGAATCCGATCGTCGAGCGCGATGAGCAGCGTCCCGCGGTGGATGCCCGCCCGTGCCGCGGGTCCGTCACGGACCACGTCGGCGGCCAACACCCCACCGACGACCGGCGTGCGGAACACCCCCCAGTCACGACCCTTGGCTGCAAGAGCGCGACCAGAAATGGGCACAAGCCAACGCCGCGGATTGTCGTGCGATGATCGGTTCCTTGGCGGCGGTAGCACCTGGGCACCGGCGCCCCATGTGGGGCAGGCCGGGACAATGCACCGCGAGTGCCATCAGGCGCAAGCGTGCGATTTTCCACCGGATCCTTCTGGCCGTGCCGTTGCACAACGTCACCGAGTGAGCACAGCGCTCGTACCTGCAACACACGAGAGAACGAATTTTTGGAGCGCGGGCCGGGTCCGCCTGGGCCCCTCGCGAGAGGTTAGCCATGGACAGCGTCAAACGCATTCTGGTCGCAACCGATGGCTCGCACGACGCTGGGCAAGCCATCGACTGGCTCGCCGACTTCCCGCTGCCGGCCGACGCCGCCATCGAGGTCGTGAATGCGGTCCGGCTGCCGTTTCCGCTGGATGCGATCGTCGCGCTGGGATGGGAGGAGTTTGTCGCCGGAAGTCAGCGCGTTGTCGCCGAGGCGCGCGGTCGGCTCGAAAAGCGCTGGCCCGCGGTCAGCGGGCGCTTGCTCGATGGCGATCCACGCGAGGCGATCGTGGACGCGGCGACGAAAGGGCGATCCGATCTCATCGTGCTCGGCGCCCGCGGTCTCGGCGCCGTCGCGTCGTTTCTGCTCGGCAGCGTGTCGCTCGGCATCACCCGCCACGCTCCCTGTCCGGTTCTCGTCTGCCGGGGCGCCCCCCGTCCCGTGCGTACAGTCACCATCGCTGTCGACGGCTCGGCCGACGCGCGGGCGGCGCTCGAGTTCTTCGCCGATTTACCACTGCCGTCCGACCTTCGCGTTCGTCTCGTCGGTGTGGTCGAGCCGCTACGCTATCCGACCTCCGCGCCCGGATTCATCGGTGACACGCTCAGAGCCGCGATGCAGGACTTCGAGAACGAGAGTCGCCAGCGCCTGGAGGCCGCGCTCGCGCCGTTGGCGGAGACGCTTCGTTCCCGCGTGCGCAGCATCGTGACCACGACCCCAACCGGGGCGCCGGCCGCGACGATCCTTCGCGAGGCGGAGTTGGATGAGAGCGACCTGATCGTCGTCGGTGCGCGGGGACTTGGAGCGCTGGAACGCATCGCGCTTGGTAACGTGTCGGAATCCGTGCTCCGGCACGCCACGTGTCCCGTGCTCGTCGTGCGGCCTCACGGGTAGGCTTTTTTCTCCCTATCGGAGCGAGGCGAGATATCTCGCCAGGGCGCGAATCTCGTCATCGGTCAGCCCAGACGTGGCATGTGCGCCGTCGGCTTTTGGCTCATCGGATCGCGCAGCCATTTCTCGAGGTCCGATTCGTTATACTTACGACCGACATGGGAGAGGTCATAGGCGATCGGCGTGCCAGCCGCGCCGAGGCGATGGCAGCCGTAGCAACCTTGAGCGAAGAATATCGTACGACCCGGCTCGGTAACGTCGCGGGAGGGTTGCGCTGCCGCAGAAGTCACAAATAGAAGCCAGCCAACAAGAAGCGCGGTCAAGGCAGTGGGCATTTGCTCTCCAGTTCGTTGCTCCAGTCGCAATCATGCCATGACAGCAGTAAGGACATGACAACATGCAAGTCCATGAGTTCATGAAGCCCGTCGTCATGACAATCCTGCCGACGCACTCGTGTTACGAGGCGGCAGTCAGGATGCGGCGCAGCGAGATCCATCACCTGGCGGTGGTCGACGACCGTGGACAACTCCTAGGAATCATCACCGATCGGGACCTTCGGAGCTTTCTCTTCGCCGCACTGGTGAATACCCCGGCTGACCGCGCGCTCTACGCCGACAAGGCCTTGGACGAGCGGCCCGTGCGCGATGTGATGTCCGCGCCCGCGATAACGGTTGGCCCCGAGGAGCCGCTCGCCGCCGCCGTCCGCCTCATGGCCGAGAAAAAAATCGGGTCGGTCCCGGTCGTGGAGCACAACCAACTGGTCGGCATCATCACCGAGAGTGATCTGATCCGCTTGCTCTTCCGTCGTCGCATTTTTTGCTGCGCGGAGGTCGAATCCGTCCTCTTGCCTGTCGCCTAGTTGCGGGAAAACGGCTGACCGAGACCCGGCTGCCGGAGCTTGGCGAGCGCGCGCAGCTCGATCTGCCGGATGCTCTCGCGTGTAAGGAAATAGCGGGCGCCGATTTCCTCCAGCGTCCGAGGCTTATCGTCGCCAAGCCCGAAGCGTGCGCGCACGACCTCCCGCTCGCGCGACGTGAGCCGCTCCAGCAGTCGGTGTACTTCCATGGTCGTGTCCGCGTCGAGCAGGCGTTGGACGGGCGACGTCGCGGTGTGGTCCTCGAGGAAATCGCTGAGCGTCGCGGTTTCCTCCTCGCCGATCGGGGCGTCGAGCGAGAGCGGCTGGCGCGCAGCGGTCAGCAGAAGCTCGATCTTCTCGCCGGGGATGTGGGCTCGGCGCGCGAGTTCCTCGGATGTCGGCTCGCGGCGCAGTTCCGCCATGGCAGCGGCGCGATGGCGCGAGATCTTGTGTAGCGCTTCGAGCACGTGCACGGGGATCCGGATCGTTCGGCCGCGGTCGGCGACACCGCGCGTGATGGCCTGCCGGACCCACCATGTCGCGTAGGTGGAAAACTTGAAGCCGCGGCGATACTGGAACTTGTCCACGGCTCGGAGCAAACCCAGGTTGCCGTCCTGGATCAGGTCCTCCAGCGGCACTCCGCTCCGCAGGTAGCGCTTCGCGATCGAGACCACGAGGCGCAGATTCGCCTCGGTCAGCTGCCTTTTGGCCTCGCGTACGTCGGCATCGGCCAGCTCGACCATCGGAACGATCGCGTCCAATCGACGCAGGCCCATGCCGACCTCGCGTTCGAGCGCGCGCACGTCCGACGCGTGGCCGTCCTGTGTCGCCCGCGCCATCGCCGCCCGGATGTCGCCGACACGGCGCACGAGGTCCTCGATGATCGAGGGTTTGAGGGGCAGCGCAGCGACGGCGGCCCCTGCCCGCGGCCCGCGGGCGGCTCGTAGACGCTTCACGACGCGCAGAAGCCGACGGACCTCAAGTGCATCCGGCGCACCGCCCTCGGGCAGCTCGATCAGAAGCTCGGCCGGAACTTCCCCACGCCGAATCTGTCCCGCCAGATCAACGAGCGTCCGTCGGGCGAGCGGAACGGTGAGAATCCGACCGAGCAGCTCCCTCCGCCCCTGTTCGATGCGCCGACCGATCTCGACTTCCTGCCGGGCGGTGAGCAGAGGCATGCGGCGCATCTCGCGGAAGTATCGCGAGACGACCATCCCGCCGCCCTTCAGTACCTTCCCCAGTTTCGTCTCTTGATCGACGTGCTCGAGCATCATCGGACCCGTCATCGGCAGACAAGCGTCGGAATCTTGCTGTGTGTCAAGACCTTCGTCGTCTCGCTACCGAGGACGAGTGCCGACACGCCCTTGCGCCCGTGCGAGGCCATCATGATCAGGTCGCACCCGCGGTTCCGGGCCGTCTCGATGATGGCGGCCCAGGGCTGCTCGGCCACTACATAGACATCGTCGTAGACGACTCCGGCCGCGGCCGCCCGTGGCATGGCGAGACGGCGCTCCGCCAGCGCCGCGATGTCCTTGTCGTATTCCTCGCGCGTGGTCGTCACCACCATCGGCTCGATCGCGATGACGTGAAAAGGCGGAACGACGGTGACGACGGTGACCTTGGCATTCAGAGTCCTGGCCAGCGTGAAACCCTGCGTGATGGCCTGTTCAGCCAGCGCCGAGCCGTCTGTCGGGATGAGGATGTGCTTGTACATGGTGTCGCCTCCCTACGGCGCGTCAGCGACGACGACCCTGAGGGCGACGAGCGCGCCGTCGGCGCGGACGCATTCTGCCGTCACGGTGTCGCCTGCGGAGAGCTCGACGACGTCGAGCTGGATCTCGACGAGGTCGCCGCGGTATCCGCCGGCGATCGTGCTCCGCGTGAACACCGTGAAGTCGGTCAGGCCGGTCACGTGAATGCGGTGTCGGGTCACGCGTGCGCGCTCTGTCGCCGGATCCCACGATCCGATCTCGTCGACCACGATTACATCGCGCAGCCGGTCGATCGTGACGACGGTTCCCGAATGACGCTCGAGCCCGTCCGGTGCGGCAGGGGTCACGGTGACGCCTGCGCACAGCGTCAGCAGCGCCAGCGCCAGGATTCCCACGGCCTTCATCGCGAGCCTCCATTCGGCTTCTGCTTCGGCCTCATCGCCGCATCACCAGAAGTAATCATCGGCGTCGCCGCGAATCGCGGGCAGCCGTTCGGCAAGCGCGCGGAGCACATCGCGCTCCGTGAGCATTCCTACCAGGCAGCCGTCATCGACGACGGGCAGACAGCCGAAGCGGCCATCGAGCATGCGTGCGGCGGCCTGCGCCAACGACGCGTCCGGCCTTGTCGTCACGCAGTCCCACGTCATGGCGTCGCGCACGCGCAGGGCCTCCCCACACCGCTGCAGGGCGTTCGCGCGCCCGCGCCAGCGCGCGGGCAACCGCTCGGCGAGCGCCGGAGCGATCACCGCCGAGCGGATGTCGCGGTCGGTGAGCATCCCGATGAGCCGGCCGTCGCCGTCCAGCACTGGGAGGTGGCGCACGCCGCGCTCGACCATCACGGCCATCGCGGTGCCGAGTGGCGCGTCGGGGTCGATGGTGATCGGCCTACGCCTCATCGCCTCCGCGACGGTTGGAATCGGAAATGTCGTGCGACGCTCCTTGACGTTCCTCATCGTCGTCGATGAGGTGCAACCAGACGGCCAGACGTTCCATCATGGAATTCAACGGTTTTGAGGTGCCCGTCGCACGGCTGCGTGGTGCAGCAACGCCTCGGTGGGGTGCCGGCGCCACGCCCCGCGTTGGTGTTGTCGTGGTCAAGTCCGCGCATCTTCGGCGATTGCGGTGTGGCATTTCCGATGCACCCCCTTGCCGCGCGCCATGGCGTACCCGATCATCGCGACCGAGGGTCTCAGCAAGAGAGGAATGTGAGCATGGCCCGCCGAGCGATACGCGTGATGTTCGCCACCGACGGATCCGAGGGAGCAGAGGCCGCCGCCACGTGGCTGTCGGCCTTCCCGCTGCCAGCCAACGCGCGGGCGCTCGTGGTCGCGGTCCAGGAACTACCGCCATCGCCGCTCGACATTCCCACCGTCCGTGAGTTCGAGCGCGCACTGATCGACGAGGCACGGCGCGCCGCGGGGCGAGCGGCCGCGATACTCCGGGAGCGGTTCGCGACGATCGAGACCCGCGTCGTCACGGGCGAGCCTCGGCAGATGATCATCCACGTCGCCACGGAATGGGATGCGGATCTCGTCGTCGGCGGCGCCCGCGGGCTGGGCGCGATTGCCAGTGCGCTCCTCGGTAGCGTCTCGCTGGCGATCGCGCGGCACGCGCCGTGTCCCGTGCTCGTCGTGCGGCCGACCGTGCGGCCCCTTCACTCGATCGTCGTCGCGTTCGACGGTTCGGCCGGGGCCCACCGTGCCGCGCGCTTCGTCGCGCATCTGCCGTTGCCGACGGAGATCGGTATTCGTTTGGTCGGCGTCGTGGAGTCGCCGCGCATCCCCGCTGCGGCGCCCGGAGCCACCGCCGCCCTCGCCACCGCGGGCGCGAAGATCACCGCGGCTCGCCAGCGCGAGCTCGAGGCAGCAATGGAGACGGCCGCGGCGCGCCTCGACCGGCTGAACGCTACGCGAGAGCTACCGGTCGGCGCGGCGGCAGAGACGCTCGCGCGGCTCGACGCCGATCTCATCGTGCTCGGTGCCCGCGGGCTCGGCGCGCTGAGACGGTTACTCCTCGGCAGCGTCTCGGAATACGTGCTTCGTCACGCCGACTGTCCGGTGCTCATCGTTCGCGGTAGCCTCATGGACCGGCTCGCGCGGCGGCGACGGCGCCGAGCCAAGTCGTCGGCATCGGCCTGATCGCGGCCGCGGCGTTTCCGCGCGTCATTCGCGCAGCAACCATCGCGGTCGCGGCCGTCGCTCGGCCAGCCCGAAGCGGCGCGTGGTGACGTCCCGCACGGCCGTGACCGCCTCGACCGCAGAGTCCACAACCACCAGGCGATCGGCATCCGCCGGGTCGATCACCGCCAGCCTCTCCAGCGGGCCATGCAGGAAGTCGACGAGAGGGCGCCAGAAATCCTTCACAATCAGGACGAGCGGGAAGTCGCAGATCTTGTGCGTCTGGATGAGCGTCGCCGTCTCGAAGATCTCGTCCAGCGTGCCGAGGCCGCCCGGCAACGCAATGAACGCATAGGAGTACTTGAGGAGCATGACCTTGCGCACGAAGAAATGCCGGAAGGTGATCCAGCGGTCGAGGTAGGCGTTCGGCTTTTGCTCTTGCGGCAGCTCGATGTTGCAGCCGATCGAGCGGCCGCCGGCTTCGCGCGCGCCGCGGTTGGCGGCCTCCATGATCCCAGGTCCACCGCCGGTGACCACGGTGAAGCCGCACCGAGCCAAGCCTCGACCGACCTCGCGTGCGATCGCGTAATACGGATGATCTTCCTTGAACCTCGCAGAGCCGAACACGGTGACGCACGGGCCGACGAAGTGAAGCGCCCGAAACCCGCGTATGAACTCCAAGAAGATCCGCCCGGCGCGAAGCAGTTCGAAGGTGCGTGACTGCGGCCCCTCCAGGAATCGCACCGCGTCGCCGAGATGCGCCGCTTCGCCCCACTGCTGACGCAAATCCTTCACGCGCATGACGGGCGCGCCTCACTGGACGCGTGAAGAATGCGACGCATCATCGACGCACCTCCTGGCGGCTCTGACCCGGTACCGCACGCGCTCTCGACGCGCGCGGTCCCGGCTGGTTTCCCAGCCGCACGACCAGGACCGGACACGTGGCATGACGGATGACACGATCGGCGACGCTGCCGAGCATGAATCGTCCGACTCGTCCCCGGCCGTGCGTGCCCATGACGATGTAGCCCGCGTGCTCCTCCGCCGCCGCCTTCACGATCTCTTCGTGTGGGATGCCGACCCGACGCCGCCAGCCCGTGGTCACGCCCTGGCTTGCGAGATGCCGCGCGCGTTCCGCCAGCCTGTCCTCGGCCCACCGGGCCTGCGCCTGGTAGATCTTCTTGAGCTCCTTCATGCCGAAGGGCGTTTCACCATAGGGCGGCGTCTCGACCGCCACGTGCACGAGGAGCAGCTCGCCGCCAAGCGCGCGCGCGAGCCGTACGGCCTCGGTTTCTGCCGCTTGCGCCTCTGCGGAGAAGTCGGTCGCGTGGATGATTCTCACCGGCTGCTTAGCGTCGGCCACGCGTCCCATGCGCATCTTCCTTTCCGTTGGCGCGGAGCGCCGACCGGATGGCCAAGAACTCGCCGACGTTGTCCGGCGTCAGGACTCCCACGAGCTTATCCCCTTGCAGCACAGGCAGCGCTGGACACGTGGAGGTTTGCAGACGCTGGAAGGCGCTTTCCAGCATCTCCGAAGCCTGCGCTGTCTCGAAACCTGGCGTCATCACAGCGGCAACCAAAGCTTCCCCACCTTTGTCGGTCAGGCCTCTCATCAAATCGGCTCGCGTGAGCACACCCACCACACGATTGCCCTCCATGACGGGAAAGTCGTGCTGAAAACCCGCGAGCACGTGATCCATCGCCCGCTGCAACGTGTCACCCGGCGCAAGCGTCTCGAAATGCGTGATCATCACCTGATTGACGGGAATGCTGCCGAGCGCGGACTTGAGTTGCACCATGCCCGTCTCGGACGTCGCGCCGACCCAAACGAACAGCGCGATGAAGATCAGGAGCGGATTGCCGAACAGCCCGATCAGCCCCAGCATCAGGGCGAGCGCATGCCCGACCTTTGCCGCGACCTCCGTAGCCCGGACGTAATCCATGCGCATCGCCAGCATCGCGCGCAGCACGCGCCCGCCATCCATCGGGAAGGCCGGGAGAAGGTTGAACGCGGCGAGGCTCACGTTCACCCACGCGAGCTTGCCGAGAAAACCGCCGCCGATCCGATGGATCTCGCCCAACGTCGTGGGCGACGTCGCCGACGGCGCGAGCATGAACAGCACCGCCGCAAGCGCCACGTTGACCAGAGGTCCTGCGAATGCGACGAGCAGCTCTTGCTTCGGGTCGTCGGGCATGCGCTCGAGTCTGGCCACGCCGCCAATCGGAAGTAGCGTGATGTCGCGCGTGCGGATGCCGTAGTGCCGCGCGGTGAGCGCATGACCGAGCTCGTGAAGCACCACGATCGCGAACAGGGCGAGGATGAACACGAGCCCCGTGCCGGCGTCGATCCAGCGATGGCGCTCGAGATAATGACTGACGGCAACCCAGGCCAGGAGGATGAGGAACGTGCCATGCATGTACACGTCGATCCCCGCGACGCGACCGAGCCTCCACGACCAGCCCGACATGTCGGCGCCCTCAGAGGATCGAGAAGCGGCGGTAGCTCATCGCCCGCTTCACCTGCGCCGTGGCCAGGTCGAGGGCGGCGCGCCTGGGTGAAACCCGCGCCGCGGCGGCGGTCTCGAGCATGGCCGTGGTGTTCGCGCGAATCTTCTCTTCGATCGCGGCGAAGGCTGCGGCGTGCGTCGCGCCGCGATACTCCATCGCCGCGCAGATGACGCCGCCCGCATTCGCGATGAAATCCGGGATGACGAGCACGCCACGCTCGTGCAGCGTCTGCTCCGCGCCGGCCGTGAATGGGATGTTGGCGCCCTGGAGGACCAGCCTCGTCTTCAATCGACCGACGTTGTCCTCGCGGACGACGTCGGGACGGGCGGCCGGAATCCAGATGTCGCAGTCGATGTCGAGGATCGCGTCCCCGTCGAGCCGCTGGCCATCGTCGTAGTCGACGACGCTGTTTCCGCCGCTCTTGAGCGCAATCAGCCGTGTCACGTCGAGGCCGGCCCTGTTGTGGATCGTGCCCTCGGAGTCGGAGGCCGCGATCAGCATCGCGCCGCACGCCGCGAGAAAGCGCGCGCTGTGCTTGCCGACAGCACCGAAGCCCTGGATGGCCACGCGTGCCCCGCTGAGGGCCAGACCGCAGTACGATGCCGCCACCTCCGCGGCGTGCCGGATTCCCCATCCGGTGGCGCCGATCTCGTCGAGCGGGATCCCGCCGAGGGCGGGTGGCAGCCCCACCGCGCGGCCGATCTCGTCCTCGATCCACGCCATGCAGGTCTCGTCGGTGCCCATGTCGGGACCGAAGATGTAGTCGTCCTCGTGACGGAGCACATGGGCGAACGCCCGGATGAGACGCTCCTTCTGGTCAGCGGGCATGCGCGGGTCGCCGCGGAGGACGGATTTGCCGCCGCCGTGCGGGAGGCCTGCGGCGGCGTTCTTCAGGGTCATTGCGCGCGCGAGCCGGATGCACTCCTCGGTGCTCACATCGGGCGCCATGCGCAAGCCGCCGATCGAGGGGCCACGCGCGACATTGTCGACGACGAGGACGGCGTCGAGCCCGAGCCTGGGCTCGCGCACCTGAACGATTTTCGCGGGACCGAGCTCGTCCGCGAATCCGGGCACGATTCCTTCGTTCATCGGTGGTCGACTTCGCAACCTCAGTGCCATGCGCACAGGGACGCGAAATCAGTCGCTTGCCGTTCGATCACGCGCATGCATAGCGAGGCGCTGGCGCCCCACTCGGGCGTCCGCACCCCACCCGGAACAGGCCAAAGCCGCGATTGCGAAGGCATCCGGTATGGCAAAGCGCTTGCTCCATCACATGGGCATGACTGAATCGATGACGGATGCTTGTGTCGTGCACCAGCTACGCGCGGACAACTGCTTCGCCTATCTCATCGCCGATCCCGACACGCGCGAGGCTGCCCTGGTCGATCCCCGAGCCGATCGCGTGATGGACTACGTGCGTGAGCTCGAGGAGCGCGGGCTGCGTCTACGCCTGGTGATCGAGACCCATACGCATGCCGACCACCTGTCGGGCGCCGCGGAGCTCCGTGCGCGCACGGGAGCCGACGTCGCGCTCTCGGGCGGGGCGACGTCCGAGGTCGCGACGCGCTGGCTTCGCGATGGGGATCATCTGACACTCGGCGGCCACAAGATTGCTGTCCTCGCGAGCCCGGGCCACACGGACGACTCCGTGAGCCTCCTGGTGGACGGAGCGATCCTCACCGGCGACGCTCTGCTCATCGGCGGGGCCGGCCGCACCGACTTTCAGAACGGCAGCCCGGAGGCTCTCTACGAGACATTACATAAGCGGTTCGCCGGATTGCCCGGCGAGCTGACCGTCTATCCCGCCCACGACTACGCCGGACGGACGCACTCGACATTGGCCCAGGAGCGGCAGACGAACCCGTTGTTGCGGCCCGCCGACCGCGATCGGTTCGTCTCGACCCTGCGCGCCCGACGCCAGCCGAAGCCGGCGAACATGGAGGCCATCGTCGCAGCCAACATCCGCGGCGTCAGGCCGTCGACGAGGGTCACGGTCGACGAGCTCGCCCGGGTGCTCACCGGCGCCGAACCGCCGCTCGTGGTGGATGTGCGCCTACCGGCAGAGTATCGCTCGGTACATCTGGAGCCAAGCATCTTGCTGCCGCTCGACGAAATCGCGCGGCGCCGTGACGAACTGCCGCGCGAGCGCGAGCTCGTGCTTGTCTGTCGCACGGGCGCCCGCGCGCGGCTCGCCGCGGCGGAGCTGAGCGGCTTTCGCACGCGTGTTCTCGAAGGCGGAATCGTCGCCTGGCAAGAGGCGGGGCACCCCGTCGTCGAGGGCAAGGCCCACGTGAGCCTCGAGCGTCAGGTCCGCATCGCGGCAGGCGCGCTGGCATGCATCGGCGGCGCGCTGGCCGTCGCGGTGAGCCCGTGGTTCGGCCTGTTACCCGCGTTCGTGGGAGCGGGCCTCGTCTACGCCGGAATCACCGATCGCTGCGGCATGGCGATGCTGCTGGCGAAGCTGCCCTACAACCGTACCGGCGCTGACGGAAGCGGAACGTGCGCGGCTTCGATCGCGACCGGCACATCCGCCGCGCCGGTCACCGAAGCTGGCGGTGGGACCTGTGCCGCGCCGCTCGATCGGGATCAGCCCGTGAAGAGTTAGAGGAGTGATGAGCCTGGTTCTCTTTCGCGATCGCCGTCATGCCGGGCAACTTCTCGCCGCGCAGCTCGGCGCCTACGCAGGACGTGACGACGTCATCGTGCTGGCGTTGCCACGCGGCGGTGTCCCCGTCGCGTTCGAGGTCGCCCGTGCGCTGCACGCCCCGCTCGACGTGTTCACCGTGCGAAAGCTCGGCGTGCCAGGCCACGAAGAGCTGGGCTTCGGCGCCATCGCCAGCGGCGGCGTCAGAGTGCTCGATGACCATCTAGTGAGCGAGCTCGGCCTGCCTGCGCCCGTCATCGAAAAAATCACGCAGCGAGAGCGCCACGAGCTCGAGCGCCGCGAGCAGGCCTACCGCGGTGACCGACCTTTCCCGATGGTGACGGGAAAAACGGTGATCGTCGTCGACGACGGGCTCGCCACCGGCGGATCCATGCGTGCTGCCGTACGCGCGCTTCGAGCGCTCCGGCCCGCGCGGATCGTCGTGGCCGTCCCAACGGGCGCCCAGCAAACGTGCGACACCCTGCGCCTGCAGGTCGAAGCCCTTGTCTGCATCTCGATGCCCGAGCCCTTCTATGCCGTGGGGTGGCACTACCACGACTTTCGGCCGACGTCCGATGAGGAGGTGGGTCAGTTCCTGGCCGCCGCCCGGGAGGGGGCGGCCGCTGTCGCATGACGGCGAACAGTATGAACCTCGCGTCTGCCGTGCGGCAGCTCGCCAGGCCGCTCGCCGGCAACCAGCGTGCCCTGGACAGTCTCACGGCTGAGAAGAAGCTGGAAATCGTGCCGGAGCCCGGCCATCTCTTCGAGGAGCCGGGAACGCTGGATATCGTCGCGCGTTCGGCGTGCGAGTGGTTCGGCCGGCACCTGCACGAACCAGCGCCAGCTGGCTTCACGTCACGCTAGATCCAGGCCGCGGCCCAATGATGGATCTCTTCCGGCTGCTCCAGCTCGGGTATTTCATGCTGCCAGCCTACGCGGCCAACATGACCCCGCCGTTCATGAGGTACTGGAAAGGGTGGAATCCGCCGATCGCGGCACGACAGCTCGGTGCACACAAGACCGTACTCGGATTCGGATCCGGGATCCTCGCCGCTATCCTCGTCGCATCGATCCAGTCGTGGATCGCCTGGGACGGCAGTCTCGTCAAGTATGATGCCTGGCTCGGATTGCGCTTCGGCGTCGGGGCGATGGCGGGCGACAGCGTGAAGAGCTCCTGAAGCGCCGCCTCGGCATTCCGCCGGGGGCGCGCTGGCTACCATTCGATCAGCTCGACTTCGCGATCGGTGCGCTTGTGCTCACCTGGTCACGCGCCTCCCTCACCTGGTTGGATGGTGCGGCGATCCTCGTACTGACGGCCGCAGGACATATCCTCGTGGATCACCTGGGCTACTGGCTCCGTATTCGAGAGACGAAGTGGTGACCAACGACACATGCTTAAGATCGGTTCATGACCCAGCGCGCGCCTGTGAGATTTTGAACTACGCGACGAGATCCGCCATTTCAGCGGCGCTCAACGAAGACGAGGTGGCGCCCTGACCTTTGATCTCGAGCGCCATCAGGAACACGTGATTCCACATCTGCGCCACGATGCTCCACGGTGGCTCCCCAGCCCTTCAGGTCGTCGAGGCTTCCGGCCCGTTGATCTCGCCCGAGGCCTACGTGTTCTCGCCATGATCAGGGCCCCCGATGCCGACCGTCGGCTCGGCGATGAGCCGCGCTCCGCCTCCATGATGCTCGGGCCACACCTGTGGCATGGGCTCGAATGCATCGCACGTGCACCCGGGGGCGCGACAGCAGCCGCGGGAGTCATGGGCGCTATCAGGGTGGCCGCAGACGCAGCTCATCGCGCACCACACGGTTGCGATGCCCGATCGACCGCGGAGTAGACGAGAGCCCGGGCCGCCCCGGCAAGATCTTGCAGCTCGCCCCGACACCACCGCCGCTCGAGCTTCGCCAGCCGCACGGCAAGGACGCGGTCGCTGATGACGTCGCGAACCCAACGCGAAAAGTCGCCGCGCCGCGCATGATGCAGGACCGAGGCACGTGGCACCTCGGCGAGCATGTGGATGAACTCCGCCAGGCTCGCGGCCGCCGCGACCGTGGATTCGTCCGCTCCGAGAAAAAAGAACCGATGGTGCGGGGCCACCCCGCGGTCCGCGTACTTCGTTAGGTGACGGACGTGTCGGACGAGCCGCCGCGGTGGGACGAACGTCGCCCCAGGGACGCCCGGCCGCAGGATCACGAACGTGCCGCATGGCAGCTCTGCCAGCATCGCCGACGTGATCGGCCCGCCAAGGCCTCGCTCAGCAACGAGATGCTCCAGAAATCGCAGCTCGTCCGGCTGCGTGGTTCGGCCGATGACGAATACATCCATCGCTTCGACGACGGTGCGGTTGAGTTCGCTCGCTCTGAATGTCGCCAGGCAGAAGCCTTTGGCCGCGAGCGTCGTCGGCGCCTCGCAGTGACGGGGGAACAGATAATGTGCCTCGTCCACGATCGTCCAGTGCGGAATGCCGATGCGTTCACGCAGGCGGTCAGTGAGCGCGAGGCTCGAAAGGGCGACCGCCGCCTTCGCCGAGTGTTCCACGCAGGTGAGATCGGCGATGACGGGCGTGGCAGTCTGCAACGCATCCACGACGCCAGTCCAGTCTTCCCTCTTGGCGACATCGATCAGTCGCGCGGTGGGAAGGCCGTGGAGGACTTCATAGTCACCCTCGGGATCCAGGATGCACACGCTGTCGTGCGCCGCCGCCAACCGTTCGGCTAACCCGCCGACCAGCGAGGACTTGCCGCACAGCGAGTCGCCTTGGACCAGTACATTGACGCCCCGCGCTGGGATCTCCACTGCCTCCGCGGTGCCGAGCATCCAGCCGAGGAGGAGCTGATGGCGGCCACTTCGTGGAGGCGGTAGCCTGCCGGGGAGGATGCGTCCGTCGATGGCGCGGACGACACCCTCACCATCGGCGCCCGGGAAGATCCAGTCGACGCGCGCCTTCACCTCCGGGAGAGCGTTGTCTGGACAAGCCGACCAGCCGCACGCATCGAAGAGGGCAAGGTCGTTCTCGGCATCCCCGATCGCGAGCACCTCGGCTGGCGTGATATCGAGAGCGAACAGAGCGCTGATGAGCCCGGTGCCCTTCGAAATAGGCAATAGCATCAACGCCGCGCGGTTCGGGATGAGCTCAAGCGGCGCCTCCGCTTCGGCCAGTGCCGCGCGAACGGCATCGCGATAGTCATGCGTCGTCGCGACGATGACCCGACCAATCTGGAACGGCACCCGCCGCCGATCAAGGGCTGCCAGCAGGCGCGTGGAGGGTGGTGGTCCTTCCTCGCGGACCGCACTATCCGCCGGGAAATACAGCACCGCTCCGTTCTCGGCGACGACCGCGTCGAATAGATCGAGCCGTTCGCACACACAAGTGAGCTCGAATAATGTGCGTCCGGTCACGAGGATGAGGCGCACTCCGGAGGCCCGCACCCGCTCAAGCGCCCGAATCGTGGACGCCGCGAGCTTGTCGTGTTCAGCCAGTGTTCCGTCGTAATCGCACGCGATCGCGCGGAAGGGCGCCGCTTTCCCCCGTGCGCTCGCCCCCGCTCCATCCAACGTTTCACTCACTGACTTCGAGCAAATCCCGCACGGCCTCCAGGACATCGATGTAGCTCACGATACCGACCAGTTCCTGGGTCTCCGGGCGCACAACGGGAACGGCGCCGATGCGATTCTCGACTAGAAGATCGACGACTTCGCCGAGCTCCGCGTCAGCGCTTACGTCGACGACGTCGGCGCTCATGACCTTTACTACGGGCGTGCTCAGTTCACGTCGAAGCGCCTCCGCACCCTCGGCAGTAAGAACGCGCGCCATGTCGAAGGGAGTGAGATCGCGGTCACTCACCATGCCAACGAGGGCGCCTCGATCGAGCACGGGCATGTGGCGGACAGCATGCTGACGCATCAAGTCCCACGCCTCGGCCACGCTCGTCTCAGGAGAGATGGTGGCCGGATTCGGAGTCATTACATCCTGCGCTTGCATCGCGAGTTCCTCCTTCGAGAAAATGACGTCGATCCGATCTTTGCAGAAGGAGCAATGCGAGTGCCAGACGCGGCGTCCGCGGAGGCCGCGAATTAGCTCGCATTTAGTACCATCGGGCAACGCTGAGTTGCCGAGCATTGGGGCAGTCTCGGGACACATGGGAACGCGAAGCCCCGCGCGCGCCGCCCCACAATGACGCGGCCGCTATTACGCCTTGCGTCGTAGAAGGCTAACAAAGAACATGACAGCGACGATCGCGATGACCATGGGACCGGCGTCGCAATGAACGGCGCGCGCGACCACGCTGCCCGCGATCGCCGAAGACATCGCAATTGTGACGGCGATGACGAGCATGGAGTTCAGCGCGGTCGCGAGATGCTTGGCGGTAGCCGCGGGAATGATGATGAGCGATCCCATAAGAAGCACGCCGAGGTAGCGAAGCCCAAGCGCAACGGTGATGGAGAACGTGGTGAGATAGAGCACACTCAAGCGGGACGCATCGATGCCCGACGTGCGCGCCATATCGCGCGACACAAGCGCGATCACCAGCCGGTCGCGTTGGCTGAGGAAGAACGCAGCCACACCGATCGAAGCACCGACGGCGAACATCGTCTCCCAGCCGGTCGGCGCTCCGGGCTTCCCGAACAGGGCTTCGATGAGACTCTCTCCCGGAGTGAACAGCGCCCCGACCGCAAGCGCGGCGGAAAAGACCACCCCGATTACCGTCTCGGTCGCGATTCGAGTCTTCCTTCGACGATTCAGATCAGCAGCGTGCCGAGGAGCCGCATGACGATCGCACCGAGGAGTGGCTGAACATTCAGGAGCAGCGCGAGCCCGATGCCGGGGAGAGCGACATGCGACATCGTCTCGGACGCCAGCGTCATCCGCCGCATCACCGCGAAGCAGCCGGTCAGTCCCGCCGCGGTCGCCATTCCGACGATGAGCAATAGTTCGGTGACGGTCGGCATCAGTCGTGGACGTGGTATTTGAGCGGCGTCCCGTACACTTCTTCGAGCCGCCCAGGAGTCAGGATCTCCGTGGGGGGCCCAAGGTAGCTCCGGCCGTGTCCGAGGCAGAGAACACGGGTCGCATACCGATAGACAAGGCCCAGCTCGTGGGAGATGAGGAGGAGCGTGAGCTGCCGCTCCTGCTTGAGACGATCGATCTGTTCGTACAGTCGCTCCTCGCCCGCTTCGTCGATGCCCGCTGTCGCCTCGTCGAACAGCAGCACGTTCGGTCGGCCGAGGAACGCGAAGCGAGCAACAGCCGCTGAAATTGCCCGCCGGAGAGCGTGCCAAGCGGCTTACGCCCAACGTCATGTCCGAGGTTGACGAGTTCGAGCGTCCCGGCGACTTCGGCTTCCGCTGCGCGCGCGACGTGTGCCTTCGCGCGAAGGAGATCGTGGCCGGTGATCGGCGGGTCACGCTCGATGTCGAGCTTCTACGGGACATAGCCGATCCTCGCGCCGGCTGCCCAACAGGTCTCTCCCGTGTACGGCAGCGCGCCAATGAGCGCCCGAAAGAGCACCGTCTTGCCCGACCCCGTGGGACCGATGATGGCCAGCGATTCCCCTTCGGCGACGCTGAAGCTCAGATCGTCGATAACCGGTGACGTGCCAAATGAGATGGTGAGGCGCCGCACCTCGAGCACGGTCATGTCGAGCGCCCTCGCCTGGCTCGCGCCATCTTGCTTCCCTCCAGAACGATCATCGGCCACGTGACCGCCAGCACGACAGTCGCCCAGTCGATGAGCGAGAGAGGTTGCGTCCGCAGGAGGACCCCGAGTGGTCCCCAGGAGACGGCGAGCCACTGGACACCGACCAATACGACGAGCGCGGCCCAGGTCAGCGCGTTCGGCGGCAGTTGCCACCAGGGCAACCGGTCCGATCGGCAGTACATCGCCTGCAACGGGTGGATGAGAACGAGGGCGACGAGGGCGGCCGTATTCGCCCGCGCTCCGGCCCCCTCCTGCCAGACAATCCAGAAGTAGGCGGTCAGGACGCCCGCGGCCAGCACGAGGCCCTCGGCAAGCATCCGCCTGCCAGATCGCCAGGTGACCAGCGCTTCTCGCGGATCGCGCGGCGCGCGCCGCATGACATCCGGCTCCGCGGGATCGCGGATCAGCGCCAGCGCCGGCGCGATATCCGTCACGAGGTTCACCCAGAGGATCTGCAGCGGGAGCAGCGGCGCGGGAAAACCGAGCGCGACCGCGACGAAGATCGTCGCGATCTCCGAGAGATTGGCGGTGAAGAGGAAGTGGATGACCTTGCGCAGGTTTGCGTAGATGGCGCGCCCTTCTTCCACGGCTCGCACGAGCGTCGCGAAGTTGTCGTCGGTGAGGACGAGGTCCGCGGCCTCGCGCGCCACGTCCGTTCCACGCCGGCCCATCGCCACGCCGATGTCGGCGCGCGCGAGCGCCGGGGCATCGTTGACGCCGTCGCCGGTCATGGCCACGATCTCGCCTTGCGTTTGGAACGTCTTGATGAGCTCGAGCTTGTCCTCGGGGCTGACGCGGCTTCGAATGGCATCGGGCGGCAGGCCGAGCTCGCGGCCGACGGCCTCCGCCGTCGCGCGCTGATCACCGGTCAGCATCACCGTACGGATCCCCGCCGCTGAGCAATCGGCGATCGCATCCTTGACGCCGGGCTTTACCGGGTCTTGGAGGCAGAGAAAGCCGAGAAACGTCAAGTCGTCGATGTGTCCGTTTGGCGGCCACCCGTCGGGCCTCCACGCGACGGCCAGCACGCGTAGCCCCTCACTGCCCAGCGCGTGATTCAACGCGAGCAGCCGCTCACGATCGTTTTCGATGAGGGGTCGGCGTCCGGCGATGGTCCCGACGTGCGTCGAACGCTGCAGCACCGCGTCGGGCCCACCCTTGACGAGTACCACCGGCCGCCCGTCGGGTGCCTTGTTGAAGGTCGCCATCAGGCGTAGCGCCGGGTCGAACGGGATCTCGCGATAGCGTGGCCATTCGCGCGCGAGTGCCGACGGGTCGATCCCTGCTCTTACCGCAGCCAGGAGCAGCGCAGTCTCGGTCGGATCACCATGGAGGATCACTTTTTCTGCGTCGCGCTCGAGGCTGGCATCGTTCACCAACGCGGCGAAGCTCAGCACCTGGGTCAGGTCGGCGTCTCGCCCTGCATCGATCACGCTGCCGTTCTCGGTGAATTGACCGTGGACGGATTCGGCGCGACCGGTGACCGTGATGCTCCTGCCGTCGAGTACGATCCGGATCAGCGCCATCTGGTTTTCGGTCATGGTGCCGGTCTTGTCTGCGCAGATCACTGTCGTCGAGCCCAGCGTCTCGACTGCGGGTAACCGGCGGACGAGAGCCCCTGCACGCGCGAGACGCCAAAGGCCCGCGGCCAGCGCGACGGTCGTCATGGCGGGCAGGCCCTCGGGAATCGCGGCGATGGCCAGGCTGATGGCGGTCTCGAGCATCAGCCAGACCGGCTCCGCGTGAAGAATGCCGACGAGCCCCACGACTGCGCAAATCGCGAGGCCCAGGACGATCAGGCGCCGGCCGAGCTGCTCGACCTGTTGCTCCAGCGGGGTCATACGTTCCCCGGCGAGTCCGATCAGCTGCCCGATGCGTCCGAGCTCGGTCGCAAGCCCCGTGGCCGTCACCACGGCGACGCCACTGCCGCCGACGACGCTCGTGGCGAGATACACCATCGTCCGGCGCTCCGCCAGCGGAGCGCCGGACTCCACCTGGGCGCTCGCGTCCTTGTCGACCGGCTCGCTCTCGCCGGTCAAGGTGGCTTCTGTCAGACGTAACGCGGCGCTTCGAATCAGCCTGGCGTCCGCTGCAATCTGTGCCCCGGCCTCCAGCACCATGACGTCGCCGGGGACGAGGTCCGCGGCCGGAAGCCGAACCACCCGGCCCTCACGGTGGACGACGGCGTGCGGGACGGTGAGCGCCCGAAGACGCGAGAGCGACCGTCGTGCGCGAGCCTCCGTCGCGAAGCCGATGACGGCATTGAGCACGAGAGCGGCCAAGATCGCCGCGGCCTCCAGGCGTTCGCCCAGACCCCAGGCAATCCCGCTCGCCCCGAGCAGCAGCAGCACCACGATGCTCCGGAACTGCTGGAGCGCCAGCCGCCAGAGTGGCGTTTCACGGTGCTCGCCGACTCGATTGGGGCCAATGCGCGCGAGACGTCGTGCGGCGTCGCGCCGGCTGAGGCCCCGTTCGGCGTCCGTGCTGAGCCGGTTCAAGACCTCGGCAACGTCGAGCGCGTGCCAGGCCGGGGAGATTTGCGGTGGTGTCGGCGGTGATGTCAGCGGACACGCTCTTT
>Ga0070698_100000890_pt1 | contig 32821 bp, 32 predicted proteins | sample KBSK1502metaG_FD_65477 | JGI IMG/M metagenome (GOLD analysis project Ga0070698, IMG submission 65477) | Corn, switchgrass and miscanthus rhizosphere microbial communities from Kellogg Biological Station, Michigan, USA - KBS K1-50-2 metaG | ecosystem: Host-associated > Plants > Roots >... | reverse complement strand
CCTGTGAAGAGATATAGCAGCGGGATGTATGTCCGGTTGGCGTTTTCTGTTGCAGCCCATTTGGAACCTGAAATTCTTTTAGTAGATGAAGTACTGGCTGTCGGGGATGAGGAATTTCAAAAGAAATGTTTGGGAAAGATGAAAGATGTAAGTACGGATGAAGGTCGTACAGTACTGTTTGTCAGTCATAACATGGGAATTATTGCTCAGCTGTGTAATAAGGCCATATTATTGAACAAAGGCATGGTAGAAATTTCCGGAGAAACAAATGCAGTAGTTGATCAATATATTAATCATGGAATTAACTCTCCCGATACCGTATATGAGATAGAAGAGAAGGCAAAATCGATACGTTCAAATTATTTTACAAGAATATATACTTCCAAAACCAGCGGAGAGCTTTCATCAGATTTTTCATTTGACGAAAACATAGTCTTGAATTTTGAATTTATCATCAATGATTATCTGGATAACCTGCTTATTGGGATAGGGCTGCATGATAAATATCATAAAAGAGTAACTACTTTCCTGCGTAATGTATCTCAATTCAAAAAAAATGGAAACGTTTACCAGGGTAAACTTATAGTTCCTTCTGATATCATAGCGCCCAACGTATATACTTTTTTATGTGCCATATGGGTAAAAGGTGGGACTGTGTATGATAAGATCGAATCAATTTGCCAGGTGAAAATTCATGATAATGGAACTGAATTTGCCATCCACGAAGGCGACGACTATGGGAATATGATTTTGAAAGCCAGCTGGCAATAGTGTATACGATTTTAAAACATTCAATGAAAATTTCAATTAGAAAAAAATTTTAGCTAAAACATTTACAAATAATGGGAAAAAATAGTTTAAAAAAAGTCATAAAATTTGTTGTTCCTGCAGGACTAATAGAAGTTTATAGGAATTTGAAATCTCCCAATAAAAATGATTCTCAAATTGAAAGAATTAAAAAAAGGCTGAAATATAATAAAGAGGGCAATCAGGATATTGATATTTATTGGGATGATGAATTTGTCAAGATCCTTGATACCTGGGGTGTGGACAATGCGTGGCTGGAAATTCAATTATTACTTTCTAACTGTAAAGGAAGAGTATTGGATATTGCCTGTGGTTCCGCTCCGGTTTTAGAAATATGTAAAGATTTTCGAAATATAGAATTATATGGTTGTGATATTTCAGATAAATTGATTGCCAGGGCTCATGATCTGAGAGGTATTTCTAAAGAAAGACTTTTGGTGACTGATGCAACAAAAATGGCTTATCATGATGACGAATTTAATTATTCCTATTCTATAGGTTCATTAGAGCATTTTACTGAAGATGGGATTGATCAGGTAGTAGCTGAGTCATACAGGGTGACCAAATATGGTTCCTTTCACATGTTGCCAACAAATGAAAGGGGTGAAAATGAGGGTTGGATCAGTCCTTTACAGAGTTATCACAATAATTCTATTGATTGGTGGCTAAGTCATTTTAAAAAGAAATATAATACTGTTATCGTTGTGAAATCAAAATGGCAGGACCCCGGTCGTTCCTTAGGACATTGGTTTTTATGTTATAAAAATTTACCTGATTAACATGATGGGTGTTGCCGATTCTCAATTGAATTGATTTATTTTTGGCGATAAGAGTGAAGAAGAAAAATATTATTTGTACCAATAACTGAATACAAGAAGAAATGTTTGGCAGATTACAGAGATTTATAAAAACCAAGAACCGTCAGATTTCAAAGATTGAAGACCTCCATAGGATTTTGAACAATGATCTGAAGAACCCAAAAGTTAATTTAGGACAAATTCAAACCCATTTGAATAATCAGAAGGATTCGTACAATTCATTACATGAATTGGAGTTCCAGGTTTTTTCACAGTTTGGGGATGATGGCATCATACAATGGCTGGTAAATAAAATAGATATCCCTAATAAAGTGTTTGTTGAGTTTGGTGTAGAAAATTACAGGGAGGCAAACACTCGTTTTTTACTTATCAATAATAACTGGAGCGGGTTGGTAATTGATGGCTCAAAAGAGAATATTGACTATGTGAAAAATGATATTATTTCATGGGCACATGATATTCATGCCGTTCATAGTTTCATTACAAAAGATAATATCAATAAACTTCTTCTTGATTTCATCGGCCAGGGTTATAATCGTGAACTTGGCATACTCAGCATTGACATTGATGGCAACGACTATTGGGTTTGGAAGGAGATCAATGTGGTTAACCCGGTGATTGTAATTGCAGAATACAATGCACTTTTCGGAAAGGATAAAGCATGGACGATCCCATACCAGGAAGATTTTTTCCGGCTCAATGCTCATAGCAGTCAGTTGTACTGGGGTACTTCGTTAAAAGCGTTGTACATATTAGCAAAAGAAAAAGGATATGAATTCATTGGTTGCAATAGACATGGAAATAATGCGTATTTTATCAGGAGTGATAAAATTGGTAACCTGAAGAAGGTTTCATGTGAGGGGGGATTTGTTGATTCCAAGTTTAGAGAATATAAGATCCCAAATGGTGATTGGGTTTCGGGAGCCAAAAGGGTTGAAGTAATAAAAGGTATGCCTGTATTCAATATTGAAACACAGCAAATAGAAAAAATTTAGTGCAATTGAGGATATTGATTATCGGTTCCGAGGGATTTATTGGGAAAGCAGCGACTGCTTATTTTAAGAATAAAGGAGACGAGATATTTTGTGTAGATATTTTTGAAAAATCAGATCCACATTATTACAAGACTTCATCTCAACATTTTTCTTTTCCTGATATTTTTAATCATTTTGCCTCACTTGATGTATGTATCAATGCAAGTGGTGCGGCAAATGTGCAACAATCTTTCAAGGATACGCCTGGCGATTTTCAACTGAATACTTACAATGTTTTATTGATTGCTGAAGCCATCCGCAGGTTGCAACCCGCATGCAAATTAATTAACCTTTCAAGTGCAGCTGTATATGGCAATCCAAAGCAATTACCGATCTGTGAGACTGCAATGACTACTCCTCTTTCGCCATATGGCTGGCATAAGCTGATGAGTGAACAAATTTGCAGGGAATACACAGAACAATTCGGTGTGCAAACTCAATCACTCCGTGTATTCAGTGCATATGGCGAGGGACAAAAAAAATTATTGTTTTGGGATGTGTACCAGAAGCTATTGCACTCTTCCGATAATACTATCGAACTATTTGGCACCGGTAAAGAAACAAGGGACTTTATTTATATTGGTGATGTAATGCGTGCCGTAGAATGTGTGATCAAAAATGGCAACTTTGATGGAAGTGCAATTAATATTGCAAGCGGAACGGCTACAACTATTAATGAAGCGGTTAACATTTTTCTGAAAGAAACTTCACCGGGCTTTGGGATTCGGTATACAGGCGATAACAAAAAAGGAGATCCATTATATTGGCAAGCTGATATAAAAAAACTGCAAGATCTGGGATATGCGCCTGGCATTTCTCTTCATGACGGATTAAAAGTGACATGGAAATGGCTGAAAGACCAACACTGACAGTAATTAGCAATTATTTTGTTGGAGGCGTATACAATTTTCATCGTAATATTCTTTCGCAAGATATTACCAACGCCTTCGATAAAAAAGTGATATTCCTTCACTGGAAGGATCACGGTATCATTCACCCGGATAACCAAAAAGGATTCGGTTTGTGCCCTGAATTTGTCTGTGAAGTTGGTTCCGACATCAGAGCTTATGCAAAGGAAATCGCCGATCTAATAGGAAATGAAAAAGGAATTGTTGTTACAAATTTTGAGCCTGAGCTGGTGGCACTCCATTTTTATCCCAAGCCTGAGAAAACTGTAATATTTCTTTGCCACGATGAATATTATGTTAGAAATGCTCTTAAATACGAATTTATCATTGATGCCTTTGTAACACATAACCCATATTTTTATGAGTTGTTGCTTGAACAGCTTCCACAGAGAAAGGAGGATATATATTATTTACCTTATGGGGTAGAAATAACTGAATTGCACAAGGCACCTAACATGGAAGGGCCGCTTAATCTTGTATGGCTGGCCCGATTGGTGGTTTCGAAAGGTATTTATGAGATACCTGAAATTGATGATCTATTAAAAGAAAAACAAATTCCGGTTAACTGGACAATAATAGGGTATGGACCCGAGAGTGAGAATTTTAAGATCAGGATGAAAGACAGGACGAATTTTTCTTATGATGCTCCATCGGGTAATAAGGAATTAATGAACTTATTGGAACAGCAGGACATTTTTGTTTTGCCTTCCAGACTTGACGGTCTGCCAGTAGCAATGCTGGAGGTTATGAGTAGAGGTATTGTCCCCGTAATGTATAAATTCAATAAGGGCATAACAAAAGTTATAACAAAGGATGTTGGTTTTATTGTTGAGCCTGGCGACAATATTTCTCTTGCAGAGTGTATAGGACAATTGCATTATGACCGGACACTGCTCAGTCGCATGAGCGAGCAGTCAAGAGCAAAAGTTGTGGAAGAATATGATTTAAGAAAACAAGCAGAAAAATATTTTCATTTATACGAAAATATTCAGCCATCAACCAGGAAAGGAAAATGGAGACCACTTTCCGCTGTTCATGGAAAAGAATTTCATCCCCTTATCCCCCGATCCATTGTGCGGATGTACAGGAAATTTAAAAACATGTTTTTTAAACAAGAAAAAGGTTTATCAATAGATCCTTTAAAATAAATCATCAATCAAAATAGGGTGAAACAATCAGGCACAATCTCTCTTCTCATAATTTATAGAATTATTTATATAAATATCGATGCAATGAAAATTTCAATTTTTTGAATAATGATCAATGTAACTAAAACATTTCTTCCACCTTTTGAAGAATATGCAGCTATTCTTAAAAGAGCATGGGATAAAGCATGGATTACTAACAATGGTGAATTGGTGCAGGAGCTTGAATCAATGTTGAAAGAATATCTAGCAGTAGATCAATTACTGTATACCTCAAATGGAACCGTAGTTTTACAAATAGCATTAAAGGCTTTAAATATTACAAAGGAAGTAATCACAACTCCCTTTTCTTATGTGGCTACTACCAATGCGCTGCTCTGGGAAAAATGTTCTCCTGTTTTTGTGGATATCGATCCTGGAAATTTTTGTATAGATGCGGATAAAATTGAAGCAGCCATTACTGAGAATACACAGGCTATTCTGGCTACACATGTGTATGGGTTGCCCTGCAACGTAGAAAAGATCGGGGAAATTTCTCTTAAACATAATCTGAAAGTAATTTATGACGGGGCTCATGCCTTTGGATGCATATATAAGGGAAAATCTTTGTTAAGCTATGGTGATATATCTACCTGTAGCTTTCATGCTACAAAATTATTTCATACTGTAGAAGGGGGGTGTTTAATATCTCATTATAAAGAGATGAATGATCAACTTTTTTTGTACAGAAGTTTTGGTCACCTGGTTGATGATTATTATTGTGTAGGAATAAACGCAAAGAATTCTGAATTTCATGCAGCTATGGGATTGGCTCTTTTGCCTTACATCAATTCAATAATTGAAGAAAGAAAAGAATTAGTTAGTGTCTATGATAGTTATCTGAGCGGGCATGTTCAACTACCCGTCAGGACGATAAAAGATTTTACCTATAACCATTCATATTATCCCATTGTAGTTCAATCTGAGGATGTTCTTTTAAAATTGAAAATTTCACTGGAAGCTAAAGGCGTAAATGTCAGAAGATATTTCTATCCTTCGTTGAATACGCTTCCTTTTTTACCTGCAGGCAGTAACAGTTGCCCGATATCAGAAGATATAAGCAAGCGGGTTTTATGTTTGCCCCTGTACCCATCTTTAAAAACAAGCGAGGTAAAGATGATTGCTGAGCATATTCTTTCTCTTATTTGAGCGTGGATGTTTTACCTTGATATCATTGTTTTCATAAAAATTTAATTATTCTATGGTGATTAACATAATTGAATATTTTGAAAGGAATTTACCGGTTCAGGCAAACAAGATTGCAATAATCGATAACGATAGAACTATTGACTTCAATACACTGGCTGCTCATTCAAAAAAACTGGCATCTATCCTTATTGAGAAGAGAGATGTTTTTAACAAACCCGTCGCAGTTTTTTTACCTAAAAGTATTGAGAGTGTGATAAGTAATCTTGGAATCACCTATAGCGGTAATATTTACATGAACCTGGATATTAAAAATCCTGACACAAGAATATCTAATATTTTACAGAAAATACAGCCGGAGATTATTATTACTAACAAAAGTTTATCTAAGAAAATTAGTTCGTTAAATATAGGCGCTGCTATTATTGTGCACATTGAAGAACTGGAAGATAGTAATACTTTTTCTGAAGAATTGATTTTTAAGCGCCTGGGAAATACTATAGATACAGATCCCTACTGTATTATTAATACCTCCGGCTCTACGGGTACGCCAAAAGGAGTTGCTCTGAACCATAAAAGCTTTGTAGATTTTATTGAGTGGTCTATACCGACATTGAAGATTACAAATAATCAGGTCATCGGTAGTTTATCACCGCTCTATTTTGATATTTATAGTTTTGAGCTTTGTTTGTTAATGGCAAAAGGTGCTACAATCGTTATCATACCGGAAGGGTTGGCCACATTTCCGGTTAAGCTGATAGAATATCTGAAGGACCGGAAAGTAGACTGGATATTCTGGGTTCCGACAATAATGGTAAATATTGCCAATCTTGATTTATTTTCCGCTCTTCAATTACCGGATTTGAAAACAGTGTGGTTTGCGGGAGAGGTTTTTCCAACAAAGCATTTAAATTACTGGCGTAGGTATTTGCCACATGCGATGTTTGTGAACTTATACGGGCCAATAGAAATTACATTAGACTGTACATATTACATCGTAGAGAAAGATTTATCCAATGATATGCCTGTACCGATAGGTTATCCCTGCCGCAATACAGACGTGCTTATCTTAAACGAAAATGATCAGCCTTCTGGTGTAAATGAAAAAGGGGAATTATGTGTACGCGGAACATCCCTGGCATTAGGTTATTACAACGATCCTGATAAAACAGCGAAGGCTTTTGTGCAAAATCCATTGAACACAACTTATCCTGAGTTGATTTACAGGACCGGAGATGTGGTATACAAAAATGAGGCAGGAGAAATCATTTTCGTTGGACGCAAGGATTTTCAGGTAAAGCATTTAGGCTACAGGATCGATTTAAGCGAGGTGGAGCATGTGATTGTCAACACCTGGGCAAAAGCACCTAACGCATGCGTTTTGTATGATCATACCAAGAAAGAAATCTGTTTATTTTATGAAGGCACGGATGAAATCGCACCTGCTGTTTTTAGAAAGGAATTAGCACAATATCTGCCCAAATACATGGTGCCAACACTTTACCGGCTATTTAAAGAATTACCGCGTAATCCGAATGGCAAAATCGACCGTAATTTATTAGCTACAATGATTCAGAATGAACTTAGTGCATAAAGCGGAAGAGATCACCGCGTTAGTGCAAAAGGTAAAAGAGAAGGGCGGTTCATTTTTTACTAACTTTTTCATCGACGCTGAAAAACTTGATTATTGGTTATACAATAAGCGCCTTTATTATCAGCTTACCGATTTTGGTGTATTATTCTTTCGGAAGAATGAGTCGTTCTATTATCTGTATTATTGCGTCGTTTCGTTAGAAAATTTAAAACGATTAATCAACCAGGATTTGCCGGATGAACTGTTGGTAGTTGATATAATTGGGAAGATTGAAAACATTGCGAACATTGTTGAACTGTTTACTGTATCCGGATTTAAAATATATACCCAGTTACATCGGTTCATAAGGCTCAATAATGACGACAGCAGTTACTATGAACCGTCTGATGAAGTTACAGAAGCAACCTTGGCAGATGCGGAAGAAATCGCCAGGTTGTTTAAAGATAATTTTGATAAACTATCGGAACAAGTTCTTAATTTTGATGAGGTAAAAAAATGGATAACGGAAAGAAAAGTATTCATTATAAAAGGCCTTGCCGGAATTAAAGGCTTTTTAATAAGAACAACTACCGGGCAAACCACTATTTTAAATAATTTTCTCGTCCAGAAACACTACCGTGGTCAAAAAATCGGTTCTAAACTAATCAAGCATTATATTTTTCAATCACTAGGGGTTAAACGAATGCTGCTTTGGGTAGTTTTTGATAATGACAGGACAATAGAGATTTATAAGAAACACGGATATATCAAGGATGATCTTGTTGATTTTATTTTAATAAAAGAACATGGATAAAATAGTGAATATATTATCGGGTATCAGGCCTGAGTTTGATTTTACCCAGTCTCAGGACTTTATCGCTGACGGTTTTTTGGATTCTTTAGATGTAGTGATGCTGGTTACTGAATTGGATCAGCAATTTTCTATTTCAATAGACGGTATGGATATTATCCCGGACAATTTTAAAAATGTAGACAGTATTAAGGCGCTGCTGGAAAAGAAAGGAGTCGTCGTATGAACTTAAAGTTTAGAAATAAGCGAATCTCAGGCATGCTCACTGTACTGCCAAAAAAGGAAATTCGATTTGAGGATGAAATAGAAAATTATAACTTTTCGGCGGCGAAATCATTGAAGCTGAAGCTTACAATGGGATATGATAAACGCCGGGTGGCGGAGGACGAAACATGCACATCGGATCTTTGTATCAAAGGGCTCAATTACTTATTTGATAAGGGCTTATTACAGAAGCAGGAAATTGACGCATTAATTCTGGTAACTCAATCGCCAGATTATTTTATGCCGCCTACAAGCAGTATCATTCAAGGCAAATTGGAGCTAAAACAAGACATGTTTTGTTTGGATATTAATCAGGGGTGTGCTGGATTTGTTATTGGATTGTTTCAGGCCTTTTCATTGCTGGAACAAGAGGCTATAAACAAAGTGGTTCTATTAAACGCAGACGTGTTAAGTAGAAAGGTTTCAAAAAGAGATCGCAACAGTAATCCACTTGTAGGAGACGGGGCGTCTATAACGGTTATTGAAAAAGCAAGTGGTCAACCAGTAATTTTCGCCAATATAAAAATGGATGGCCGGGGCGCAGAATCATTAATGATTCCGGCCGGGGGAATGAGACTGCCAGCCAGCCCCGAAACCGCAACAATGGAGGAGGATGCTAATGGTAACTTTCGGTCTAAAGATAATCTGGTTATGAAGGGAGATGAAGTATTTAACTTTGTGCAGACAGAAGTACCTCCCATGATAGAAGCGTTATTGAAGGAGGCGGATACCTCCATAGAAAAAGTGGACTATTTCATGTTTCACCAGCCCAATAAATTCATGTTGCAAAAGCTGGCTGATAAAATGGGAGTGGCTTATTCCAAAATGCCAAATGATATTGTACAGAATTACGGTAATTCAAGCGGCGTTTCTATTCCGGTTGCTATTACGCATACCTTAGGTAAAAAACTGGAAGAAGGCCAATATAAGTTGTGTCTCGCCGGGTTTGGTGTAGGTCTTACCTGGAGTTCCATTCTGGCTGATGTCGGTAATTTATCTTTTTGCGAAATGATCGACTATTAGTTAATTACCAGATCAAATACAAAAAATTACAGAAACAAATTATATGGCTACAGTTTCCAAATTTGATGATGAATCGGGTCCGATAGCAAGAAAGCATATAAATGACTTTATTATAAAAGTAGCTAAACAACTAGCATCAGGTACTGGCCGTTTACTTGAGATCGGGCCGCAGGAAAGATCATTGGTCAGGCAGTCATTTACTAATTTTCAAATAGACACATTTGATATCATTGACACATACGGACCCACTTACGTAGGCGATATAACAAGGCACAATGTTTTTATTCCTGACGAAACATATGATTGTGTATTTGGCATGGAAGTTCTGGAACACACTTTGGATCCTTTTGGTGCAGTGAGAGAGATGCGCCGTATACTTAAAGATGGAGGGCATCTTATTGTTTCCGCCCCCTTAAACTGGCGCATTCACGGTCCGATACCCGATTGCTGGCGTTTTACGGAGCATGGTTTTAAAGTGCTGCTTCGTGATTTCGATATTATTGAGATTGACATATTGGAAACTCCAGGGAGAGATTTGTTTCCAATTCATTATAATGTATTGGCAAAATGCAATAAGGCAAAGGCTGCACTTGATAGTGAATTGAAATTCCGCTTTATTACCTGAAGTTAAACCCCGATTATTTATGCAACATCATATTAGTAAACAAAAATAAATTCTTATGAAACACAATAGTCCTGAGTTAATTAATAGTTTGATCGATAAAGTAGAGGCAAAAGAATTTGATAAAGATATTTTTGAAAAAACAGGCGTTTTCGTAGTAAGAGATGCGCTACCTAAAGAGCTGGTATCACAGTGGAGAGAAGAATGGGATAAATTTTATGATGAGAAATTAGCTTCAGGAAGAAACGTTAATGTGAATAACCCGGTGGATCTGAAAGAGGAATTACCTCCCACATTAGCTAAGATGTATAAAAATGACATTTTATTGGATTATGTACAAAAGGTTTTTGGCGAAAATGTTGCATTATATAATCATCGGTTTGTGATTAAAGATAAATTTAGCCCTGGCGAAGTGTTTCTGCACCAGGATTTCTGTTACCACCTGGGTATGCCTGCAAAAGCATCTTTTTTTGTTCCCTTAAGTTATGCAGGGAAGAAAAATGGGGGTTTAACTTATTATCTGGGTACACATAAGTATGGTTTTTTAGGCGATGCCGGAGAAATTAATCCTGATCAGTTCAAGGAAAAGTGGCCACAATACACACCCGAATTACACCCCGGAGATTTTGCTATTATGAACAGTTTAGTTTGGCATACGTCAGGAGTCAATGAAGCAGGGATTGACAGGATTGTGGCCGATATTATTTACCAACCTGCGAGTGATCCAAGCGGCAAGGAGTTGCTCAGGGGTACATGGCAAACTGATTTCTTCATTAATAGGGAAGTTAATGCCAAGAGCTTTTTTAAATGGTCAAGAGTATCAAAAATCATTGATCTCAATGAAAAACTAAAGAGCAATACCTCCACAAATTGAATAGCTATAATAGCTTTATATATAGGGGTCACAAATTATTTTTAGGAGTTTAAAAATCATTTTATTTATGGATAATTTTGAATCAGGTCTTGCTGAACTTTTGGAAGTTGATTCGGTAAGTGATTCAGATATATTGGAAGATTTTGAAGCGTGGGACTCGCTTACTTCTCTATCGATTATTGCGTTCATAGATGAAAATTATCATGTTTCTGTTTCCGCCCAGGATTTGCTGCAATCAAAAACTGTAGGGGGGCTAAAGAGTTTGATTTCTCAAAAAATATAACAAGTAGGTGAATAATAATTTTAATCCTCTGGATCTTTCAGGCAAGAGATTCCTGGTAACGGGTGCTGCATCAGGAATAGGACGTGCCACAAGTATTGTTTTGTCCAGGCTGGGTGCTGATTTAGTTCTTTTGGATTTGAATATTTCCGGGTTAAAAGAAACTCAATCAGCTTGTAAACAAACAGACAGTGTTATAGAATTTGACTTAAAGAATGGATCTGGCATTAAAGACCTGTTATTTACAATAAGTGATAACCAAAAATGTTTGAATGGATTCATTCATCTGGCGGGTATTCCATATATTTCTCCGTTAAAAAGCATTAATGAGAAGAAATATATGGAAGTATTACAAGTTAATACTATTGCAGGGTTGGAGTTAGCGAAAGCATTTACCAGTAGAAAGGTCAGTGAGGAAGGTAGGCGGTCAATTGTTTTTATTTCATCTGTTTATGCTTGTGTAGGTTCAGTAGCCAACGTAGGTTATGCAATGAGTAAAGCGGCGCTGCACGGCATCACGAGATCTTTGGCTGTGGAATTAGCACCTAAAAAGATTAGGGTAAATTGTATTGCTCCCGGGTTCATAAAAACAAATATGATGAAGGAGACCGAAAAGTTTTTCTCAGAACAAAGAAATGAAATTTTAGAAAACCTGCATCCGCTGGGATTAGGCGAAGCAAATGATATAGCATATGCATGTGCTTTTCTCTTATCAGATGCCAGCAAATGGATTACCGGTTCAATTATGAATGTGGATGGCGGATTTACTGCAAAATAAACAGCTATGGATCAGGATAGTTATGTTTTAATTACAGGCGCTTCATCAGGCATCGGTCAGCATATAGCTATTAATTTGTCAGATAAATATAACCTGATATTGAATGGCCGCAACGAGACCACTCTTTCAGAAGTTATATCGAAATGTGCCAACTCAGGTAATCATATCAAATGGGTATATGATCTGGAAAATATTGACAATGTAGAAGAATCATTGCATGCTTTTCTCGCACATCATCAAAAGACTGTTTCCATTTTTATTCATTGTGCCGGGTTTTTAAAAATGCTGCCGCTCAAAAGTATATCCAAAGCACATTTGCTTCAAACAATGAATGTAAATTTTAATGCTGCTGTTTTATTAATTAAATCTTTGATCAATAAAAAGATAAACGGGTCTGCTCTGCAAAATGTGGTTTTTATTTCCAGTACGGCCAGTATAATGGGAGCCAAGGCTTTTAATATTTATAGCGCTTCCAAAGCTGCAGCGGATGCTTTAATGCGGTCTTTGGCAATCGAGTTGGCGCCGCAGGTTCGGCTCAATTCTGTACTGCCGGGTGCTGTTCATACCAAAATGACTGACGAGATGTTCAAAGATGCAGGACTGCTTGAAAGAATGACCAAACAATATCCTTTAGGTTTGGGGAATCCCAATGATGTTTTTGAGATGGTAAAATTTTTAATATCGGATCAGTCACGCTGGGTCACAGGACAGCAATTTGTTGTGGACGGGGGAAGGTCAGTTAATATAACCGCATAGAAATGCAGGACGAAATAGTGATAGAAAGTCTGCGGAATTTTCCTGTTGATTCCAATTGTTATATTGTCAAAAAGCAACATGCAGATAAATATGTTATTGTAGATCCTGCGCAAGGCAACGGATCGGAATTGCATAGGTATTTGCTTGACAAGAAGATCAAGCCGGACTATATTATTCTTACGCATGAACATTTCGATCATATCAGTAGTATAGAATATCTCAGAAAGGAGTTCGGCTGTAAACTAATTGCAACCAGGGCTTGCTCCGAAAAAATCACTCATCCTAAAAAGAATCTTTCACTTTTTTATGACCAGGTGGGTTTCGCATGTGAACCGGCTGATATACTGATTGAAAAAAATAATTTTCATTTTGATTGGTCTGGAACAAGCATATGTTTTTATATTACTCCCGGTCATTCCGAAGGAGGATTATGTTTTAGTATAGGAGATCATTTGTTCACTGGGGATACTCTTATGCAGCATTATAAACCTATTGTAAAATTACCTGGCGGAAATAAAGGCAAACTAATAGAAAGCATAGAAATGTTACTCAGGGAATTTGATAAAACAACAATTGTTTTTCCGGGACATGGCGAGCCATTTCAATTATCCCAAATAAATATCTTGTCTATAATTGACGAAAAATGAATACAATTATTGTTGGATCCGGCGCTGTAGCCGCAGAGCTCACATCATACATAGAAGATCATAATAATTTTGTTTCGGAAGAGAAACGATTTAATCTTTTGGGTTACCTCGATTCGAAGGAAAATATTGAGGCCTATTGGATGAAGTATAAATTAAAAAAACCTGTATTGGCTGACGTTCATTCTTATCATATCAATGATGGGGACAATTTTATAATTGGCATTTCAGATATTATTTTTAGAACCAAAATGATTGAAATCCTGAACGAAAAAAGAGCATCTATCATCGGATTTACTCATTATTCTTCCATTATTTCAGATTCGGCTCGTCTCGGTTTGGGAAATATTATATATCCTCATTGTATCGTAGGCCCTAATTGCAGTATTGGGAATTTCAATTTCATTACATCATATAGTTTTATAAGTCATGATTGTGTAATCGGAAATAATAACTTTTTCTCAACAGCTGGCCTGGGCGGAAGAGTAACGATGGGGAATAATAATTTTTTAGGTATACGTTCTACTGTTATACCCAGGGTTTCCATCGGTTCAGACAATATAATACAGGCGGGAATGATCGTTGATAAGAATATTGAAAATAATACAACAGTTTTTTACCGGTTTAAAGAAAAAGTAATTGCTGTACCTAAAAACTAAAATGTGAAGACTGGTCCTTTAGTAAGTATAATTTGTCCTGTATATAACCATGAAAAATTTGTCGGGAAAGCACTGGACGGGTTTTTAATGCAAGAAACTTCGTTTTCTTTCGAAATTATCGTTCATGATGACGCTTCTACAGATAATACGGTTTCGGTCATCAAAAAATACGAAAAGCAATTTCCTCATCTTTTCAGGAATATTTATCAAAATGAAAATCAGCTTTCGCAGTCAATAGATAGCGTTACCCGGATAACTTTTTCCGCAGCCAGGGGGAAATATATTGCTTTATGTGAAGGAGATGATTATTGGACCGACCCGCTCAAATTGCAGAAACTAGTGGATGTATTAGAGAAAAACAATAAGCTTGCAATTGCTGCACACGGTTCATACAGATTAACAGATAAACTTTCACTTATTGATAGCCCATTTAAGGTCGATACGATTTGGTCAACAAAAGATATACTGGCGAACAATTGGTTTATTATGACAGCAAGCCTAATGTTTCGCAGATCTATGATAGATCTTTCACCGGATTGGATATCTGAAATCAGCCAACTCGATCTTGCACTCGTCTTATTGGCTTCACTAAATGGTGATGGCTTTTATACTCCTGAACCAATGAGTGTTTATAGAATAGCTGGTACAGGAATGATGTCTCGTTTTGCGATTAAAGATTCAAAAAGTTATATTTTCCTATTAAGCCAGTTCAATAGAAAGTCGGATTACAAGTTTGATAAAGAGATTACTACCCTTCAGGAAAAAATACGTGTTGACATTGTACACCAGTATATAGCTCAAAATAAAAGCATAAATCTTTTTTCCCTCAGATACTGGCAAAATGTTATTCAAGGTCTGAAATGGGCACGGATCGAAAATTGGCCTAATCTCGCCAAAAAATTAGTAAAGGGCAAATTATCAAAATGAATAAGTATCTCATGATTAAAACTGAGCTGAGGAAAACCAGATGCAAGACAATCTTTGCACTAATGTAAGGAGTTGTATAACCAATTTAAATTGATTTTTTCGAATATCTACAAGCAACCTAATAAACAAAACTTTATTGCAATGTTCCGGTCAATCATCAAAAAGACATTTAGCCTTATAGGCTATGAATTAACTTTTAAAACTATAGGGTATGAAATAAAAAGAAAAAACCTTCATGATATTTTTTTGATCAGGCAAAGTTTGGACGAAGCATTGGTACAATTAAAAGACGTGGGGTATATCCCTGATCTTATCATTGATGTGGGTGCTGCTGATGGAACTCCGCCACTGCAAAGTGCTTTTCCCGAATCACAGTTTTTTTGGATCGAGCCATTGAAAGAATTTGAGCCTGCTTTAAAAAGCCTTCAGCAAAAGCTGAAAGGAGACTATTTAATAACTGCAGTTGGTCGTAGCGAGGGTAGTTTCGTATTGAATGTTCATAAAGATTTACACGGGAGTACGCTGTTAAATGAAATTGACGGCAAAGACGCAGACGGAACACAACGGCAAATACCCGTCACCACGCTGAATAAGTTGAGTACAATTCATAATTGGAAAACATTCGGCAAAGTTTTATTGAAAGTTGATGTTCAGGGCTTCGAACTCGAAGTGCTGGAAGGCTCAAAGGAAATTCTCTCTAATGTTGATGTGATTATGCTTGAAGTTTCATTTTTCAGATTTTTAAAAAATGCTCCTGATTTTTATGATGTCGTTACTTATATGAAAGACATTGGATATATAGTATATGATATTGTGGGAGGCATCAACCGTCCTCTTGATTATGCATTAGGTCAGAAAGATCTGGTGTTTGTAAAAGAAAATGGATTTTTCAGGCGATCCCAGGGATGGACAGAAAAATAAAATTATTTTTTTTTATGAGCGGGGTTTCTATTATCATTTGTGCTTATAATGCATCGAAACGGATTGTTCCAACTCTTCAACATTTACAAAAACAGCAGTTCAACAAACCAATCAGTTGGGAAGTTATTGTAGTAAATAATGCATCTGATGATAACACCTCAGAAATTGCGAGTGAGGTATGGAATCAAAATCCTGTCACCAATTTTTCTGTTATAAGGGAAGAGAAACCTGGGTTGATGTATGCCAGGCAACTGGGTTTGGAATCGGCGAACTATGAAATAGTTTCTTTTATCGATGATGATAATTGGGTAGAATCATTGTGGGTGCAAAAAGTTGCCGATGTTTTTGCAATGAATGAAAAAATCGGGGCTTGCAGCGGGAGAAGTGAAGCGGTTTTTGAAAGTGCCGCTCCGGAATGGTTTTCATTATTTGAAAGCAGTTTTGCTGTAGGCAGACAAGCAAGTGAAAGTGGCATTATTGATGATAAAAAAGGATATCTCTGGGGAGCTGGCTTTTCTTTTCGTAAGTCTTTGTGGTTTAGACTGCAAAAAAAAGGATTTAAGAATCTTACTGTAGGGAGGCAAGGAAAAAATATCTATTCGGGAGAAGATACAGAACTGTGTTATGCTTTCCGGCTTATGGGTTACCAGCTTTATTATGATAATGATTTATCATTAAAACACTATATGCCTGAGGGCAGGATGAACTTCTCTTACGTGGAAAAAATGAGTAAAGGATTTGGAAAGGCAAACGTTCATCTTAATTGTTACAGAGTTTTGTTGCATCCAGGCACCTTTAGACTTCATCCCTGGTGGTATGAATGGCTTGTAGCAGAAAAAAAAATTATTAAGGAATTTCTTAGATCAATTTTCTCAGCTGATAAAAATCTTATTTGGCAGGCTAAAGTCAGAAAGGCCTATTGGAAAGGATATGTCTCGCAAACATGGAATGAAAAATCCCTGGTAAAACAATATATTTCGTCTTTAAAAGATATTTTTAACGGCAAATGATTTTTTTCTTTTGAAAAGTAAGCTTCCCACATATTTTCCGCGCCTTTTTTTCGTTATTATCCCAACCACCGTACTTTATGAGAAACTATAAAATCCAAACTAATGAAAATCATTCTTTTCGAACTCAACGAAGTTCCGCACAAAGTCATTCGCCATTTCTGCAAGCTCTATCCCGAATCAAATCTTGCCAAGGTTCTATCAAAAGGCCGTAAATATGAAACCTATGCAGAAGATCAGGGACACCTTTCACCCTGGATCACCTGGCCCACTGTTCATAGAGGTGTTACCAATGAAAAACACTTTATTTCTGATTTCGGACAAAATCTTAATGAGCAGGAAAAACAATATCCCGCAATTTGGAACATACTGGCAAAGAGAGGTATGAAAGTCGGGTTATTTGGTTCCTTGCATACTTATCCAATGCCTGAAAACCCGGAGAATTTTTCATTTTATGTACCGGATACTTTTGCAGCAGGCAGTGAGTGCTTCCCTAAAAAATTAGAATCGTTTCAGAAATTCAATCTTGCAATGGCAAGAGATAATAGCCGTGTAGTAAATAGCAAAATACCCGGAAAAGAAGCAATAAATTTTTTGATGAGCTTGCCTGATATGGGTATGAGATTCAAAACGGCAACTGATATTGCTGCTCAGTTAGTAGATGAAAGAATAAATAAATGGAAAGTGATAAGAAGAAGAACTTATCAATCCATCATTAGCTTTGATATTTTTTATAAACAACTTGAAACACATAAGCCGGATTTCTCTACTTTTTTTACAAATCATGTTGCATCATCACAGCACCGGTATTGGGCCGCGGCTTTTCCTGAAGATTATGAAAGCTTAAAATTGGGCAGAGAGTGGATCGAAACGTATAATCGTGAGATCGTTTACACCATGAAGAAAGCGGATGAAATGATCGGTCGGCTTAAAAAATTTATTGAAAAGAATCCTGAATACTCCTTATGGATACTTTCAAGCATGGGACAACAAGCAGTAGAAGCAGAAGAGATCTATACGGATCTATTTGTTACCAATGCAAGAAAATTCATGGGCAATTTTGGACTTGGTGACGGGTATTATGAATTGAAACCCTCGATGGTACCTCAATTCAATGTACAGATACATGTCGATAAAAGGAAAGAGTTTGAAGAAAAACTGGCAACATTTAAAATTAACAGTAAGCAAATTCAATCAAGACAAAAAGCAGAAGGCTTTTATAGCCTTGATATTGGTTTTGCAAACCTGGATGAAAGCAAAATAAAAATTGAACTGATGGGTCAAGTAATCCCACTTGAACATTCAGGAATGGCGAATGTAAAGATCCAGGACAGGTGTGGCGCCACTGCTTATCATATTCCGCAGGGATCACTCATCATTTATGCTCCGGCAAGAGGATTGAACGGAAACGATGTTGCAATGATCTCAACTACTGATATTGCTCCTACTTTACTCAGAAATTTTAATGTTGCTGTTCCCGATTATATGAACAAAGGAATTTCTCTTACGAAATAAAGTGACCTATTTTAATTGAAATAGCAAGATATTTGCAGCCAAACAAAAAGTCCTTGTCCAGGCACTATGAATTTTCCGAAGATCAGCATTGTAATTCCTTCTTATAACCAGGGTCAATTTTTAGAAGAAACAATTCTTTCTATAATTAATCAACGATATCCTAATCTTGAGCTTTTTGTTGTTGATGGCGAAAGTAATGACAACAGCGTTGATATTATTAAGAAATATGAATCACACATTTCATGGTGGATAAGTGAAAAAGATAAAGGTCAAAGTGATGCGATCAATAAAGGGTTTGCAAGAGCAAGAGGAGAGATCATCAGTTGGATATGCAGTGATGATTTACTGACTGAAAATGCACTTAAAGCAGTATCCTCTTATTTTTTGTCTGCAAATGAAAAGATTGGTCTTCTTCATGGAGGCGCAGTCATTTTCAAGCCTGGCAAAATAAAGGGGACACGATTTTCTTACCAGGTTCCAAATCGGGAGGCTTATCTCAGCGGAATAGTATTCCCGCAACCAGCTGCCTTTTTCCGAAGACCATTTTTAGATAAGGTTGGATTTTTGAACGAATCGTTTCATTATGGCATGGACTATGATTTGTTTTTAAGGTTATCACTGGTTTGTGATTTTTTACCAATTAATGAAGTTCTTGCAAAATATCGCTTGCACGAAAAAAGTAAATCCATAACTCAAAGCAATTGCTTTATTAATGACTGGAAAAGATCATTTGTTAACCTGTGTAAAAATCTTGAATGGTCAAAAGAACTCAAATATTTGGAAAGAACAGGATTGTTTGTCAATGAGATCAATTTTTATGAAGCGTATTCATTTAAACCGGACAATTCTATTCAATCGGGGATCAATAAAAGCAAGTCGCTTTTCTTTCATCTTGGTCACATTCTTAAGGATCTGTATTGGACAGACCAACTCGGGCAGGCGAGGATCTTAAAAAATATGATGAAGGCAGACTTTGATGTCAATTGGTGGAAAGAGAACCCAAGGCTGAATACGATCGCTGCCAAATTGAGTTATCCTCCTTTTGCATTGAACTTATTGAAATCAATTAAAGGTCTTGTTGGCGACAGGTAGTTCTTATGATCTTTTTTTCAATCATCATACCTGTTTATAACCGCTCCCAACTAGTATGCGAAGCTATCGATACTATTTTGATCCAGACACATCAGCATTTTGAAATTATTATTGTAGATGATGGAAGTACTGAAAATATAAATCAGGTACTAGGCGAAAAATATGGTAAAGAGCAAAAAATAAAATATTTCCACAAGCAAAATGAAGAAAGGGGCGCAGCAAGAAATTTTGGTTTGGCGCAGGCTAAAGGTGACTATGCAGTTTTTTTTGACTCCGATGATTTTATGAAGCTGCATTATTTAGAGATTTTAAATAAAATTATCCTCGAAAATCCTGGTGTAAAAATGCTTGCGGCCAAATATAACTATGTTAATGATGGAAAAACAGAGCATCACCCGGTGCTTCAAAGCCTTTCTGAAGGCTGGTATGATCAAAATTTATTTTTACAAGGAAATATTCTTGCATGCAACTATTGTCTAAAGATTAAAGATCATTCATTTAAGTATTTTCCGCCAGAACGGGAATTAGCTACAATGGAAGATTGGTTGTTTCTGTTAGCAAATTTGGAAAGCAATAAAATATTTATAAAAGATGAAATAGGAGTAACCATGCGCCAGCATGATGAACGTTCAATGAGCAACAATCAAAAAGTAATTGAAGCAAGAAGAAAGGCCACAAACTGGGCATTGAATAACCTTGTGTTTTCTTCTGAAAAAAAGAAAATACTGATAGCCTGGTCACATTATTTTTGCGGCATTCATGAATACCTCGATAATAAAAGAGCAGCAGCAATTAAGGAAGCAATAACGGCAATAAAAGGAAATGGATTAAAAAAATATTTTCTGTTATTACTTGTTAAATCTATTGTTGGAAGAAAACTGATCAAAGCGATCCGATGAAAGCGTCTGGAAATATTCTTGTTTTTACACAATGGAGTTTTAAAGATGCACTGGTACAGACCTACACATTACCTTACGTTAATATCATCAGGCATATAATTTCACCAGAAAGGAAAATATTTATAGTTACTTCCGAACAACAGCATATTGCCCTGACGAATGATGAAAAAGCCCAGATCAATAAAGATTGGGAAAAAAAGAATATGCAATTAATTCCCGAACCTTATAAAAGATTTGGTTTAAAGAAAATGCTTTTAGCGGTTAGGAACCTTTCCAGGCTCATTCGTATTATTAAAAAAGAAAAAATACAAATCATACATGCATTTTGCACACCCGCAGGGAGTATAGCTTATTTGTTAAGTAAATTCACCGGGGCTGAACTTATTATTGACAGCTATGAACCGCATGCCGAAGCGATGATAGAAAATGGGACATGGAAAAAAAGCGGGGCTGCATATAAAATCTTATTCCGCCTGGAAAAAAAGCAAACGCAAAGAGCAAAAGCTTTAATTGCTACTACGGAAGGGATGAAACAATATGCCTTAGACAGGTATGGAGTTAAGGTTAAAAATTTTTTTGTAAAACCTGCTTGCGTAGATCTTAATAAATTTTCTCTTCCTGAAAAAGATGCTTCTCTTTTAAGACAACTTGGTTTGGAAAGTAAGATCATTTGTGTGTATGCCGGTAAGCTTGGTGGCATCTATTTAAAAAAAGAGGTTTTTGATTTCATCAATTTATGTTATGAACATTGGAAAGATGACTTCCGGTTTTTGATGCTGACAAATTCACCGAAAGAGGAGATCGACGGGGAAATAAGAAGAGTAGGGCTACCGGGAAATATCGTTGTTAGCAAATTTGTTTTTCACAATGAAGTACCCAAATATCTTTCACTCGGAGATTTTGCGATCAATCCTGTAAAACCAGTTCCAACAAAACAATATTGCACTTCAATAAAAGATGGTGAATATTGGGCAATGGGATTGCCGGTTATTATTTCTCCCGGGATATCTGATGATTCGGAAATAATAGAAAAAGAAAATATCGGTGTTGTTGTTGATTTTTTTAATAAGGGAGAATTAACAAACGCAATTGATAAATTGGATTTTTTGATAAATGATAAAGCAGGGTTGAAGGAAAAGATCAGGCAGATTGCAATCCGTTATCGTTCTTTTGAAATTGCAGAAAAGGTCTATAAAGAGATTTATACTTAAGTATTGAACCCGATAAATAAACCAAAACCTGTAATACATTTCTGGGTTCCCTATCCAATCGGTGTTGCGCCTTCTCAGCGTTTCAGGGTAGAATTGTTTTTACCGAAACTTAAAACAGAGGGTTATTCATTTAAGTTATTGACATTTCTTGATAAAAATGCCTGGGATATTTTGTACAAACCGGGAAACAGGGTTTTAAAAGCATTGGGAACTGTGAAAGGTTTTTTCAGAAGGATCGGTCATCTTTTTCAATCTGTAAAAGCGGATTATATTTTTATACATCGTGAGGCAACACCACTTGGTCCCCCGGTTTTTGAATGGTTGCTTACAAAAGCCTTAAGAAAAAAAGTTATTTATGAATATGATGATGCTATTTGGATGCCTGGCGGAGAGGAAATTTCATTCAGAAAAAAATGGTTAAAAGCAACCTGGAAAATTAAATACATAATAAAATGGTCTTACAAGGTTGCTGCGGGGAATAAATTTTTATGTGATTATGCACGGCAATATAGTTCTTCAGTTTTTCTTATCCCAACAGTTGTCGATACCATGCATGGACATTTTAAACAACGTGATCAAAAACATGGCAATAAAATAGTTGTTGGATGGACAGGTACACATACAACACTCCATAATCTTGAAGTGATCGAAGGGGTTATTCCTGAGTTAAAAAAAGAAATTGATTTTGATTTCTTCGTTATTTCTAATAAACCACCGCAATGGAGTTTTGATTTTATCTATAAACAGTGGGAGCTTGAAACTGAACAAGAAGATCTTTTAAAAATGCATATTGGAATAATGCCTTCAAAGCAAGGCCCATGGTTTGAAGGTAAATGCGGGTTTAAATTAATCCAGTATCATGCTTGTGGAATTCCTGCTGTTGCTTCTCCCGTCGGAGTAAATGAATTGATCACACTTCATGATAAAACAGGTTTTATTGCAGCTGATAAAGAAGAATGGAAAAGATATTTGAAGAAATTAATTTCTAATGCTGCTCTTCGTTGTGAAATGGGAAAAGCAGGAAGAGAACATATAGAAAAAAATTACAGCTTACACAGTTTGTTTCCTGCTTTTGTCTCTTTGTTTTCTTAATACGAGTTCTTGTTTCGGCGGATAAAATAAAATAATAAGAAAAGCAGTATAAAACGGCAGGCAGGGTATTTTATATCTCACCAATGAGCCAAAATTAGAGGTAGAGATGCCGACTGCGAAAGCAAAAATCAAAGTAAATATCAGGCAGAACTGAAGTGTTTCATCGGCAAGAATACGTTGCACCATTCGAATTGGATTATTTCGCACGATTGCGACAATTGTGAATATAAGATAAAGCAATGATTCCAGTGCTGAGATCATCACAATTGGCTTTCTCGCCTCCCATAAATATGGACGAAACAAAGTAACATTCACCCCGGCTGGTGCTTTTTCAAGCATACCAAGAATTGTAGGGTCCATATCGCCGAGAGTATAACCCGAACCGTCCTGTTCATTCGAAATGCGGTACAAATAATCTCTTGTTACAAAAGATTTAAAGGCTACACTTTCCACATTGTACTCGCCGAATAGCTCGGCTTGTAATCTTCCTCCTATAAGTACAAGCCCGGCAATAGTTGAAGCATATAAAAAATACCGGACAACAATTATCAACCTGGCATCTCTTATCTTGTACGAAAGTAAACCGATACCCCAAAGTAATGCGGCAGGCAAAAAAGCCATCACTATATAAGATTTGACCACATATATAACATAAAGGAAAAATAAAGCGTAAGCTGAGTTAATAATGATCTTTTTATTTTCAAAAAAAATACGATAAAAGAAATGTGTGACCCAACCAATACAGGTCATTGTTATGGTGTCTTTCATAAAACCCGAACCCCAGAAAATGACGCTTGGAATAAACAAAATGGCAAAAGCCATGTGTTTGGTAAGCCGTGGATAGAGTTTTGTGAATACGACATACATTTTCCATACACCAATAAATGAAAGTGCTGCGAAGATCACGGAGGTAGGGAGGTAGGTAGTCATTGTGAATAAACCAAGCACGGCACCAATAATTGAAATAATATATTCAGGAGATTTGATACCATACCAATAGATCTGCGTGGTGTATTTGTAAACGTCAACATCATAAATGTCCGCTGTGGCGGTTACCAACCGAAACCAGGTGCCAACCGATTCATTCAGCGAAGAATTAATTATTTCAGTTTGTTTCCAATAATTTAATGTATCACCACCTTTATAATAGAATTGATATATGATGCCAAGAAATATAGCGCCGATAATTTTGAATGTAAAGGCAGGCATGAAATAGGGACGTAACGGATGACCTTTCGGATAATATTTATTTTTGAAATATGAAGCAAATATGAAAACAACAAAAATATAAACTGGAAGTAATAGGAAATCGGTTATGGTGATATATTGGATATATTGCATAAAAAAATTAAGGATATTGTATGTGTGGCATTGCTGGGATAGTTGCCCTTTCTGATACAGGCCGGCAACAGGTTTCGAAAATACGACAATCCATCCGAACTCTGCAGACAAGAGGACCGGATGACGAGGGCATTTATCTCTGCGAAAATATGGGGCTTGCGCAACGAAGATTAGCGATCATTGATACAAGCGCCGCTGCTAACCAACCGATGTGGGATAAGACAAACCGCTATGCAATTATTTTCAATGGCGAGATCTTCAATTATCAACAACTTCGCGACAAATATTTTTCTGCTGAAGAACAAAAACAACTTCATACAAGTTCTGACACGGAAATTTTACTCGAACTTTTTATAAAGCAAGGAGAAGATTGCCTTCCGTTACTGGAAGGTTTTTTTGCATTTGTTATTTATGATACTCAAACAAAGGAATTATTTATTGCAAGAGACCGGTTTGGAAAAAAACCCCTCAATTTTTATATAGATGATGACAGGTTCATTTTTGCATCTGAGATCAAGGCATTATATGAATTTGGAATTCCTAAAGAATTGAATTATGAAGCATTGCAGCTTTACCTGCAGCTATCATATATTCCACACCCAATGAGTATGCTGAAGCATGTGAAAAAGCTAGAAGCAGGCTCAAGACTAATTCTTAAAGGAAAAAATATTGAAGAAAAAAAGTGGTACCAGCTTACACCCACTTATGATTATAAAAATGCACCATCGTATGAGCAGGCGCAAAAAGAACTTGTTCCTTTATTGGAAGAGGCAGTGGTAAAAAGATTGATAAGCGATGTGCCGCTTGGCGCCTTTCTTAGTGGTGGTATCGACTCTTCGGTCATTGTTGCATTGGCAAGCCGTCATCAAAAATCATTAAATACATTTTCAATTGGGTTTAAAGGAGAACAATATTTTGATGAAACTCATTTTGCAGAAATGGTCGCTGCAAAATTTAAAACCAATCATGCAACATTTCGTTTGGGATTTGATGATTATCTATCACATATATATGATGTGCTGAATTATTTTGATGAGCCCTTTGCAGATTCTGCATCGCTGCCTCAATTTATTCTTTGCATGGAAACAAGAAAGCATGCAACAGTTGCTATCTCTGGTGATGGGGGCGATGAAGTATTTGCAGGTTATAATAAGCATTATGCAGAATGGTTGACTAGAAAAAGATCTTTGGCCGGAACTATTGTAAAGATGGGTTACCCCATTTGGAAGATAATGCCAAAGAGCAGAAACAACCGTTTTTCTGATCTCATCAGGCAATTACATCGTTATGCTGAAGGTGCCGGGCTTGGTGCAAAAGAACGTTACTGGCACTGGGCCTCCACATTTTCTGAGAAAGAAGTAGATAAATTGATTGCAAAAGAAACAAGCAACAAGATCAATGATTCGATCATTGATTCAATAAAAGAAAAATATCTTTCCAATATTAATAATGACTTTAATTCTGTATTAAAAACTGATCTTGACCTTGTGCTTATTAGCGATATGCTTGTAAAAGTTGATTTGATGAGCATGGCAAACAGTGTTGAAGTTCGATCTCCATTCCTTGATCATCATGTCGTGGAATTTGCTTTTACGCTGCCATCGGAATATAAAATAAATAACGCCGGCAGAAAGAGAATTGTAAAAGATGCTTTTCGTGATATTTTGCCTCCTGAAATTTATAACCGCGGAAAAAGGGGATTTGAAATTCCAATGCTAAAATGGTTCAGGGAAGAGTTGCACACGTATATTTTTGACGATCTGTTAAATGAAAAGTTTGTAAAGGAACAGGGAATATTTGATCCGGAGTTTATCAGTTGTATGAAAAAGCAACTTTATTCTAATGCTCCTGGTCACATTGTGGAGCAACTATGGGTATTGATCGTTTTTCAGCATTGGTATAAGAAATATTTTATGTAAAACCCGTGAGTAAAGGAATCTTTACTATATCACTTGACTTCGAGCTTTTTTGGGGTGTGAGAGATCACCGCACACTGGAGAACTATGGCGAAAATATCCGCAATGTTCATCTTGTTGTTCCCCGGTTACTTGAATTATTTACAAAATATAATGTGCATTGTACATGGGCTACAGTTGGATTTCTTTTTTTTAAAGAGAAACAAGAAATGCTTTCTTATTTACCTGCAGAACGACCTGATTATTATAAAAAGGAATATGATCCTTATCCATATCTTGAAAGAAACGAATTAAAAAGTGAATATCATTTTGCTCCTGAATTGATTGAACAAATAAAAAAAACGCCGGGACAGGAGATTGGTACACATACATTCTCTCATTTTTATACCCTTGAAAGAAATACAACAATCGAGCAATTCAGAAGTGATTTGCACGCTGCAATAATAATTGCAAGAGAAAAAGGAGTTAAAATAATGAGTATAGTTTTTCCACGCAATCAATATTCTGATGAGCACATCAAAGTATGTTTACAGGAAGGGATCAAAATTTATCGTGGCAATGAATCATCGGGGGCATACAAACCTATATCCAGGGAAAATGAAAGTATTTTAAGAAAAGGAATTCGTTTTGCCGACGCATATATAAATATGACTGGTAATCACTGCCACCAAATTCCTGCCACTGGGGATATCATTAATATACCTTCCAGTCGGTTTCTCAGGCCTTACAGACCTAAATTGAAAATGTTTGATCGTTTAAAACTTAGCAGGATAAAACAGGGAATAAAATTTGCGGCAGATAGTGGATCAATTTACCAGCTGTGGTGGCACCCTCATAATTTCGGAAAATACATGGATGAGAATTTTAATTTCCTTGAGCAGGCTTTAAAATTTTATCAACAGTTAAACCAGCAAGGAAAAATTGAATCATTAAATCTTATGGAAATCTATTTAAGAACTAAGAATCCATGAAACCCAGGATCATTATACTTGCCAGGGACTGTGACTCAACCAATGTGGTCTACAACTATCTAAATAAATATTTTGATATAGATACAGTCGTATTTGAAAAACCAATTCCGAGGAAAAAACAGTTTTTAAACAGGGCTAAGCGACTTGGTTATATAAATGCGATGAGCCAGGTAATATTCTTCCTTTGCATCGCTCCTTTTATTAAAAGATTTTCTCAAAAAAGAAAAGCAGAGATCTTTAAGGAATTTGATCTTGATGAAACTGGTCCACCCACACAAATAGTAAAAAGAATAAGGTATGCCAATACTGATGAGGGCCGTTCGCTGCTAAAACAATTAAACCCTGATCTTATTATTGTAAATGGAACAAGAATTATTTCCAAAAAAACACTTGAATCAGTTCCTGCGACTTTTATAAATATTCATACAGGAATTACCCCTGCCTTTCGTGGTGTGCATGGCGGCTATTGGGCTGTGGCAAAAAGACAAAAAGGTCTTTTTGGCACTACTATTCATTATGTAGACACAGGCGTGGATACAGGCGGGATCATTGAGCAGGTTTTTACTGACCCTCTGAAAAAAGATAATTTCTATACATATCCTTATTTGCAATATGCTACCGTGTTACCAGCGCTAAAACAGGTAATTCAATCTTTTATTGATGGCAATAAACCTCCGACAAAACCTCCTGTAACTACCGATTCTGAATTATGGTTTCATCCTACAATTTTTCAATGGCTGGGAAATCTCAAAAGGACTTTTATTTTCATTCTTCTATCTTCTTTTATACAATTCTGAATTAATTTGCAGCAGTAATGCCAAGAGTATTAAGAATTCTTAATCGCCTGATAATCGGCGGCCCTTCGAAAAACGCAGTGTACTTAACAAGATACATGCAACCTGATTTTGATACCATCCTTGTTATTGGTGGTAAAGAAGATCATGAACAAGATGCAGATTTTTTAGCTACTGCGAATAATATTCAGCCTACATGTATTCCTCAAATGAAAAGGGCAATTTCACTAAGAGATGACTGGGCTGCATATAATAAACTAAAAAAATTAATTAAAGAATTCAAGCCGGATATCGTACACACACACGCTGCTAAATCAGGAGCATTGGGAAGATTAGCTGCAAAACACTCAAATGTGCCCGTAATAGTTCATACTTTTCACGGCCATATATTTCATTCTTATTTTAATTCACTAAAGACAAATCTTTTTATAAGAACAGAAAGATATCTTGGCGGCTTGAGTGATGCAATAGTTGCGATCAGTGATGTGCAGAAAAAAGAATTGTCGGGTGATTTCAGGATAGCAGCGGCTGAAAAATTCAGAGTAATACCGCTTGGTCTTGACCTTGATAATTTTATAATTGACTGCGATGCAAAACGAAATAAGTTCAGAACTGAATTTGGGTTAGATGACGAAACAGTTGCTATTGGCATAATTGGAAGATTGGTGCCGGTAAAAAATCATTCTCTTTTTTTAACTGCATTAAAATATGTGTTGAATAATTCTTCCATTAAAGTAAAAGCGTTTATAATTGGTGATGGCGAAAGCCGTACTTCAATAGAAAAATTAGCAACAACTCTTGATATAAAATTTTCAAAGCACATAGATAAAGAATATCCCAATCCATTAATTTTTACTTCATGGAGAACAGATATTGATACTATTTGTGCCGGTCTTGATATTATTGCGTTAACTTCTTTAAATGAAGGAACTCCTGTAAGTTTGATCGAAGCACAAGCTGCAGGAAAACCGATCGTATCAACAAGAGTTGGGGGTATAGCAGATGTAGTATTGGAGAATAAAACAGCTTTACTTTCAGATATAGCGGATGAAAAAGCATATTGCAACAATTTATTGCAGATGGTAAATGATGTTTCAATGAGGCAAAAATTCAGCAATGCCGGGCAGGAATATGTATTAAACAAATTTGGGTATCAAAGATTGGTCGCTGATATGAGTGGCTTATATCGTGATTTACTTGATAAAAAGAATCACAGCAATAAAAGATAGAATTTATGAAACTGTGGGGTAAAAAAGAACATGGCGGGTTTGATTATGCTCTTCTTGGCCCAGACATGCATTCTCATCTTATTCCGGGGATCGATGATGGATCGCCTGACCTGGAAACATCAGTAAAAATGATAGAGGGACTAACAGAATTAGGGTTTAAAAAACTTATTACTACTCCGCATATCATGCAGGATATGTACCCTAACAAAAGAGAAGATATTTTACAACGTTACGCAGGCTTAAAAAAACATCTTGAGTCAGAAAAAATAAATGTGCAGATAGACGCTGCTGCTGAGTATTTTCTTGACGACAATTTGAAAAAACTACTTGCGAATAAGGAACCGTTGTTGTCATTTGGTGATAATCTTGTATTGGTAGAGTTTTCAATGGCGAGTGAGCCTATTGATTTTAAAGAGCTGCTATTTGAAATGCAAATGCAGAACTATCAGCCTGTGATCGCACATCCTGAAAGGTATGTTTACCATGAAAGAAATAAAGATTTTTTTGAAGAGTTGAAAAGTGCCGGCTATTATTTCCAGTTAAATATTATGGCATTGGCAGGCGCCTATGGTAAGTCTGTAAATGAGCTTGCAAAATATTTTATTAAACACCAATATTACGAGTTAGCCGGTACTGATCTTCATAACCCACACCAACTTGCTCACCTGCACAATCATTCTATTGCTCACGCCCTAAAAGAATTATTTGATTCAGGAAGATTATTGAATCCTGGGCTATAATTTTTTTCTTCACTTTATTCATCCAAACACAAACAGGTTTCGTATTTTTTGTTTAGAAAAATTACTTTCACTCAGCGGAATTTTAAATACCTTTTACGTATATAAGATCTACAATTTCCAATTATGTCATCTTCTGTGATCATCGTGGGTAGTGGTTTTGCAGGCTTATCGGCTGCATCGTTCATGGCAAAAGCGGGATGGAAGGTCACAGTAATTGAAAAAAATAATGGACCCGGTGGCAGGGCAAGACAATTAAAAGAAGATGGTTTTACTTTCGATATGGGCCCAAGCTGGTATTGGATGCCGGATGTATTTGAAAGTTATTTTGAAAAATTTGGAAAGAAAGTTCGTGATTATTATTCGCTGCATCGTCTTGATCCTTCTTATCGAATCTATTGGAATGATGGTTTTACTGATGTGCCTGCAGATTATCGAGCCTTCAAAGAAATGGTTGATGAATTTGAGCCAGGCGCAAGTGAGCAACTTGAGAAATATTTAAGAGAAGCAGCTTTTAAATATGAAGTGGGAATAAAAAAATTAGTTCATAAGCCGGGGCGTTCATTAACTGAGTTTATCGACAGGGATATTTTCAAAGGAGTTTTCCGGTTAGATGTTTTTACCTCAATTAAAAAACATATCCAAAAACATTTTAAGCATCCACGATTACGTCAGCTAATGGAGTTCCCGGTTTTATTTCTTGGCGCATTGCCGGAAAATACTCCGGCGCTATACAGCTTGATGAATTATGCTGATATCAGGGGAGGCACCTGGTACCCAAAAGGAGGAATGTATTCCGTAGTCGATGCTATGTATAAACTAGCGATTGAATTGGGTGTAAAATTTCATTTTAATGAAGAAGCGAAAAAAATTTTTATACAGGATAATGAAGCAAAGAAATTAATAACCAGCAGGCATGTGTATGATGCTGATGCTATGATCAGTGGAGCCGATTACCATTTCACCGAAGAAAATCTTTTGCCAGAAGAATATCGCAGCTATAATGAAACTTATTGGCAGAAAAGAGTGATGGCGCCAAGTTGTCTTTTATATTTTATCGGTTTGAATAAAAAGCTAAAGAATGTAATTCACCACTCTTTATTCTTCGATGTGCCTTTTGAGCAACATGCAAAAGAAATTTATAGGGATCCGCAATGGCCCGCCAGCCCTCTTTTTTATGTAAGTGTAAATTCAGTTACAGATGAAACAGTAGCTCCCACCGGTTGTGATAATATGGTTTTATTAATACCGGTAGCTTCAGGGTTGCCGGGTGATGATGAAGTGGTAAGAGAAAAATATTTTCAAAAAATAATTGCAAGGATGGAGAAGCACACTGGCCAATCTATATTAGATGCAGTGATCTATAAAAAAACATTTTCAGTTTCAGATTTTTCAAAAGAATACAATTCTTTCCGTGGCAATGCTTATGGTTTGGCAAATACATTAATGCAAACAGCATTGTTCAAGCCTTCATGTAAAAGCAAAAAAGTAAAAAATTTATTTTATACCGGACAATTAACTGTCCCTGGTCCCGGCGTACCTCCCTGCGTTATCAGTGGTGAAGTAGTGGCAAAAGAAGTAATTAAAGAAAATAAAAGATCCGACAAACGAAAAGTTGAAGAATTAATTAACCTGTAAACCGAGTGTTATGATCGCTAAATTTCATAAAGTAAGTGCTAAGTGCAGTGAAATAACAACGACAACCTATAGCACTTCATTTTCATCTGCTATTCGATTGTTGCATCAGGAAATGCGTCAGCCTATTTATAATATTTATGGCTTTGTTCGCTTTGCCGACGAAATCGTTGACACTTTTCATGACTATGATAAATCATCGTTGCTGGCTGATTTTAAAGATGAAACCTATGCTGCCATTAAAAGAGGCATTAGTCTTAATCCTATATTAAACAGCTTTCAGCAAACAGTAAACGAATACGATATCGATCATGATCTCATCGACGTTTTTTTTCATAGCATGGAAATGGACATTACACAAAAAGCTTATGATACAAGAAACTTTGATGAATACGTTTACGGTTCTGCAGAAGTTGTCGGCCTTATGTGTCTTTATGTTTTTTGCGAAGGCAAAAAAGAGTTATATGAAAAACTGAAAGTGCCAGCCCGGGCTTTAGGCGCAGCATTTCAAAAAGTAAATTTCTTAAGAGATATAAAGGCAGATTATAATAGTTTATCAAGAATTTATTTTCCGGGTTGTGATTTTAATAATTTTACAGAACGAGAAAAAAAACAGATCGAGGAAGAAATTTATAAGGATTTTAAAGCAGCGTATTCAGGTATCATAAAATTGCCGTTGAAATCAAGGTTTGGCGTATATGTTGCTTACAAATATTATTTATCGTTGTTTAAAAAAATAAAAGACCTGGAGCCGGCAAGAGTGTTAGAAGCAAGGATCCGCATCCCGGATTATAAAAAAGCAATGATAGTTTTGCGTGCAGGCGTTAAAAATCATTTAGGATTAATAGGATGAAAGAAGAAAATAAAGTAATACTTGTGAATGAACATGATGATATGGTTGGCATCATGGATAAAATGGAAGCACATAAGCAGGGTTTATTGCACAGGGCATTCAGCATTTTTATTTTTAATACTAAAGGAGAAATGTTGCTGCAACAAAGAGAATTGAATAAATATCATAGTGGAGGTTTATGGACAAATGCATGTTGCAGTCATCCAATGCCGGGAGAAAAAACAGAAGATGCAGCGATACGGAGATTAAATGAAGAGCTTGGTTTTGAAACACCGCTTGAGAAGATCTTTGATTTTGTTTATAAGGCAGGGTTTGATAATGGTTTAACTGAAAATGAATTCGATCATGTATTTGCCGGAGAGTATGAAGGCAAAATAAATACTGATCCTGACGAAGTAAGTGATTATTGCTATAAAGGGATCTCAGAAATAAAAAATATGTTACAAACGCACCCACAAAGGTTCACGGCGTGGTTTCATCTTGCCTTTCCTAAGATCGAA
>Ga0070698_100000888_pt1 | contig 32859 bp, 36 predicted proteins | sample KBSK1502metaG_FD_65477 | JGI IMG/M metagenome (GOLD analysis project Ga0070698, IMG submission 65477) | Corn, switchgrass and miscanthus rhizosphere microbial communities from Kellogg Biological Station, Michigan, USA - KBS K1-50-2 metaG | ecosystem: Host-associated > Plants > Roots >... | reverse complement strand
TTTGCTGTCCCGCCGCTCGCCACAAATATCGCGAGCAGAAACGCGGAATGCGGAATGCGGATTGCGGAATGGGGGTCAACGGCGCGATTTTGCTGTCCGGCCGCTCGCCACAAATATCGCCAGCAGTTCTTGAGTCTCTCGCAACGGCTCCTCGCTTGCGGTCAACGCGATCAGATCGGCGCCTTGAGCGAGTTCGAGCCAGTATTCTGTTTCGGAGGTCTCCTTTTCACAGATTCCGATTTTGTGAATGAAGTCATCGCGAGATTGCGCTCGAGTGGCTTCCCGATAGTTAGCTCCGATCGAGGTACCGCTCTTCAGTAATTGATATCCAATCACGTCCGAGGCTTTACAGTGAGGCAGCTTTCCAACGAGCTCGATTATGGAAAGGGCAAATCGTTTGGTTCTCGTTTCAAGATCGTTCTTCATTCAACGCTTGGATTTCGAGTTCAGTATGCCGGCGAGATTAAGGCTTGCCGTTCCGCAATCCGCGATCCGCGTTCCGCATTTTCTGCATGTTCGCGCATTGCACGCATAAATCCTTCGGTGCTTCTCTTTTTCCTCACGCCACTTCGCGAGGCTTCTTTCTCCAGCTCCCTGGGGTTACCGTCCGCGACATTGAGAAGCGCGTTGACGCCATCCAATGCGAGAGCAGCCGCTGTTCCGTAAACTGGAATCTGGCCGGCGACAGTACCGCCGGCTTTGAGGATTGCGCGACGACAATAGATGGTCGCAGCTCGGGTTGCGGCGATCCGCTCCCGCTTGCTCCTATTCCCATTCGCGGCGCGCGCAAAAGCATTTTTGGCGTTCCATCCTTCTTTCGCAGTTTCAGCGGCTCCAATGGAAATACCTAAAACCGGGACCTTGCGGCCAACACTCTCACCGGCTGCGTTAATCAGTGATTCTTCTCCCCCCATAGCGTTCCTTCGATTTTCTCAGAATCCATGGGCCGAATGCTAATAGGCGTCCTAGTGGATGGCAAGAAGAAAACACATAAATAAATGACGTTATTTAACTGCTTCTGCCACCGCCTTTTATTAGCAATCCACAATTCCGTTTACGCCGGCTAACCCGACCCCATTTCGCAATCCGTAAACCGCAATCCGCATTTCTGCTCGCGATATTTGTGGCGAGCGGCCGGACAGCAAAATCACGCCGTTGACCCCCATTCCGCAATCCGCATTCCGCAATCCGCATTTCCCCTCTAGTAGCCAATCGCGCAGCCATCCTTCCGGCTCTCGGAAGCGCCGTAATATACCCCGGTCACCGGGTCGCGCATGATCGCCTGGTACCCGCCATATCCCCCCAGATCAAACCGCACATGGTGCCCTCGGTTCATCAATTCGCGGACGCTATCATATGGCAGACCGGTTTCGACTTCGACGTACCCGCCGTCGCTCATCACATCTCCGGTTGGCTCAGAAGATCCTTCATGGTGCCAGCGCGGCGCATCCCCCGCTTCTTGAAGGCTCATCCCGAAGTCGATCAGATTGGTGAGAACCTGGACATGGCCTTGTGGCTGCATGTCGCCTCCCATCACGCCAAAAGCCAACCACGGTTTGCCCTCCTTCATCACGAATCCAGGAATGAGGGTGTGGAACGGACGTTTGCCGGGCGCATACACGTTGGGATGTCCTGGCTCCATCGTAAACAATTCACCTCGGTCCTGAAATCCGAAGCCAAGGCCTGGTACGACGATGCCGGAGCCCATGCCGCGGTAGTTGCTTTGAATGATCGAAATCATGTTGCCGTCCTTGTCCGCAACGCAGAAATAAGTGGTATCGCCTTGCGCGAGCTTTCCGGCGCCGGCCTCATAATGTCGAGCAGCGTGTTGCCGATCAATCAGGCTCCGGCGCTGAGCCGCATACTCCTTGGCCAGCAGTTTCTCCAGGGGCGCTCGGGAAAACCTTGGATCGCCATACGATCGGGCTCGATCTTCGAATGCCAGCTTCTTAGCCTCGATCATCACGTGGAGAGTGTCGGCACTTCCGAAGCCCATCGTTTTGAGATCGTAGCCTTCCAAGATATTCAGCATCTCCAGCGTAGTAACGCCCTGCGTGTTCGGCGGAAGCTCGCACACATCGTAGCCGCGGTAATTCGTGGATATCGGCTCTACCCACTCCGACTGATGAGCAGCAAAATCTTCCTTGCGTAGATAACCACCGTTAGCACGAAAGAAGGCGTCGATCTTTTCGGCGATCTCACCTTTGTAAAACGCATCGCGTCCCTGTTCCGCGAGCAGACGATAGATGTGGGCTAGATCGGGATTTCGAAACATCTCGCCTTTGGCCGGCGGCTTCCCATTTACCGTATAAGTTCGAACAATCGCCCCCGGTTGTTTGGCCAAAAGGGCAACATTTCTGCCCCAATAGTACGCAATCAATTCACTGACCGGGAAGCCTTCTTCGGCGTACTGTATAGCGGGAGCAAGATCTTGACTGATCGGCAGTTTACCGAATTTCTGGTGTAGCTCGAACCAGGCGTCTACCGTACCCGGGACGTTGATTGGTAGAACGCCGAACTTCGGGATTTGCTTAATACCGAGCTTGTCCAATTCGGATTTCATCTGCTCGTAAGAGAGGCCCATGGGTGAGCAACCACTCCCGTTGATACCATAAAGCTTTTGGCTCTTGGCGTCCCAGATGATGGCAAAGAGATCACCACCCACGCCGCAGCTGACCGGTTCCATGAGACCAAGTGCGGCATTGGCAGCAATCGCTGCGTCGACGGCCGAACCGCCCTTTTTGAGGATGTCGACCGCGATTTCGGTAGCAAGCGGTTGAGCCGTGGCTGCTATCCCATGGCTCGCAATCACCTCCGATCGCGTCGCAAAACGCCTGCCGGTAATCCGGTCTACCTGGGCGAACGAAGTTATCGCGGATATTAAGAGCAAGAGGCCTAGAGAAAACGGGGACTTCACGATGCTATGATTGTTCGACACGTCATCAGATTCAACCGGCAGAAAATGCGGATTGCGAATTGCGGATCGCGGAATAGCGGAGGCACGTCTTTTCGCAATGGGCCGCTACTCCGCAGTTCGCATTCCGCAATCCGCATTTTCTGTCTCCCTTGGCAACCGGCTAACCAATGCGATGGTTAGAACGATTGTCGCAATGAACGCCGAGACATTGATTATTAATGAAATTTATCAGTCAGTGCAGGGAGAAAGCACCTGGGCTGGCTTGCCCTGTGTTTTTGTGCGGCTGACGTTTTGTGATCTGCGCTGCACCTATTGCGATACCGCTTACGCGTTCTACAAGGGCGAGAAGACTAGTTTGTCAAAAATCATGGAGCAGGTCCTGGCTTATAAATGCCCTCTCGTTGAGATCACCGGAGGCGAGCCCTTGCTTCAGAAGAACGTGCTACCGCTAATGCGGGAGCTTTGTGACCACGGTTTGACCGTGCTGATCGAGACGAGCGGCGCGCATGATATTAGCCGAATCGATCCACGAGTGCATCGGATCATGGACTTGAAAACGCCGAGCAGCGGCGAATCGCATCGTAATCGGCTGGAAAATATTCCCTATCTAAACCGGGGTGATGAGGTGAAATTTGTGCTCGGCTCTCGCGAAGACTATCTCTGGGCGAAAGCGCAGATCCAAACATACAATTTGGCGGAACGTTGCGGAACGATTCTTTTTTCTCCAGTTTTTGGAAAAATTGAGCCTCGCTCCATCGTTGAATGGCTTCTTGCAGATAAACTCCCCGTCCGGTTTCAGCTGCAGCTGCACAAGTTTATTTGGGCCCCGGAAACCAAAGGGGTATGAGAGCACGCCTTACGAAAGATTTTCGATTCGAATCCGCACAAACTTTGCCCAAGGCGCCGGAAGGACACAAGTGCCGGCAAATGCATGGGCATAGTTTCAAGGTCGAAGTCTCCGTAGAAGGAGAGGTCGATCCGCAGACCGGCTGGATTTACGATCACGCCCAGATCAGCGCGGCGATGAAACCGCTTTTGGAACAGCTGGACCATAGCTATCTAAACGAAATTCCGGGTTTGGATAACCCGACCATCGAGCTAATGGCGGCTTGGTTTTGGCAGCAGCTTGTGCCCAAATGCCCCGGCTTGTGCGAGATCGTGATTCATGAAACGCCATCGGCCCGCTGTGTGTACAGAGGGGCGTGAGGAAATGCGGATTGCGCAATGCGGAATACGGAACATCGAATACAAAAACCGAAAACCGAAATGTATCGATTCCATCCGTCGTTAAATGAGGGACCCCATTTCGCAATCCGCAATCCGCAAGCCGCGTTTCCGTACCAAGCAGTCATCTTCGATCTGTTGAGTGCTCTCCTTAATTCGTGGAAACTTTGGAACGAGATTGCTGGGTCTGACGAGATCGGTCTGCGATCGAGGAAGAGATATATTCAGCTTACCTATGCGGCTGGGAGATACCGCCCGTACGAGGGAATCATTGGGGAGGCGGCAACCGCAGAGGGGATTCCGGGAGGATCGGGCGGCGCGGCTAATTCAATCGTGGACCAAGCTCGAGCCGTGGCCTGAGACTGCTGAAGTTCTCGAGCGACTACGACGGCAAGTCATGCTCGCCGTCGTAACCAACTGTTCGGAAGCACTGTCCGGCGTTGCCGTGGCGAAAACTCGAATTCACTTCACTGGAGTGGTGACCGCAGAGCGAGCGGGCTTCTACAAACCACATCCGCAGGCCTATCGCCTGGCGTTGGAGGAGCTCAAAGTCGAAGCGGCGCGAGCATTGTTCGTAGCTGGTTCACCAGCCGATCTACCTGGTGCAACCAGCGTCGGTATGCCGGTATTTTGGCATAATCGCCTGAGGTTACCGTTGCTCGATTCTTCGGTTCATCCGAAGTTCGTGTCCGATTCCTTGTGGCCCCTGACTGAGGTGGTGGGAGGGTAGGGGGAAATGCGGATTGCGGAATGCGGATTGCGGAATTTACATTCCGCATTTTCTGCTCCGCGAAGAGAAGTTCAAGAACTGCTGGCGATATTTGTAGCGAGCGGCCGAACTACGAAATCACGCCGTTGACCCCCTATTCCGCAATCCGCATTCCGCATTTTCTCTACGCCGCTCCCCCGAACGACACAAAATCGTCCAGATCAAGCAAATCGAAAAAGGTCTGTACGTCGTCCCGATCCGGCGCAAGTTTTTGCACCGTACTGCTCAGGAATTCGCGACCATCGTTATCCGAAGGACTGCGTTGAAGCTGGAACTGGCTCCAAGATGCAATCTCGAAATCGGAACGTTTACCGTTTTTGCGAACCCCAGGCCAGAACCTCGGAATCCGATTTTCCTTCTTTCAAGAGATGGAGGATATCCTCGGCGTTCAGCCCGGCAAACCTCACGAAGCGCTGATCGAGCCCGCAGTTGAACTCATAGTCGCCGACCTTGCCGGCGAGTTGAGCGCGTCCTTTATCCAACATGCGCGGCAGGATCACGTATCCACCAAGAGTTATGCGAGGGTTGCGGGGCGGGCGTTGAGTGAGGTCGATCGTGTTCATGACGATTAGCGGAACATAGCCTATGGAAAAGTCAAAAAAGTGCGGGAATATCTGGAGAGCTCAGCAGTCCTACACGAAAAGAGAGAGCACCGAAATCACTCTTGCTTTTTGACTATTCCTATTACCTACCCGGCCCCGAGCGAAGGCAAGACGCACTTTTTATTGTTACAAACTCGCCATTTTCTTGCTTGCCTGCTCGAAGTTGCCTATGAACGAGGGCGTGTTTCGCCGCTGTTCGCTGATCGCTTTCGGTTCATGGTTTTTGATCGCGCCTCACCGTGGCGTGGCCGATACCTTTGTATTCGATCCGATTACCAGTTCACGGCTCGATTTGCCGAGCTGGATGAGTGACCGCCCGGTCGCGGCGGCGAAAGATCGCGCAGAACTTTCCTTTCCGGTCACGCCCAGCGCAGAAGATAACGACCTCGCATTCACGGTCGTTTTCAACGAGGAGCCAGGCGCTTATCTCAGCGTCTTTTGGCAATCCGAGCAGGGTGATAGAGAGCTGCTATGTCCTAACTTGATCGAGAATATCGGCTTACCGAATCAGAGGACGTTGCTGATCAATCGGCCAACCATGGGCGGGCCCGGTAACATCATTCTTCAATCGAGTACACAATTTCTGAATGTAATTCGCGTGAGGATCGATTGGGTACGTCCGGGAGTAGTTAGATTGGTGGACTCAGCGCCAAACGGAGCTTTGGTTATGGCGGGAGGCAAAATTTTCGCCCCGGAGGAGGTCGACGGCAGCCAATTAACGGCGATTGCGGACAGCTGGGAGGGCAAAATCCTGACCACTTCGATCACCGACGGAGCCGAAAGAATCGAGCATGGTGTGACGTTTCCCGTCACAATCCCGACTCACTTAAAGCGGGCTCGAATTGAGGTGATGGTGAACGGTCTGCCGCTCGACGGTTCCTTGAAGGTTTGGCTGAACGGTCAAGCGGTGGGCACGCTTTCATTTGAAGTTCCGGACTTAACCGACGCGGGTTACGGAGAGAACAATGACCAGTTTGCCGGTTGGCGAAAAGGGGCATTGTTGCTACCGTCGAGTCGATTGGTCGTCGGCGACAATCAATTCCAATTCGAAGGTCCCGCCGGAACTCCAATCGCTATCCGCGATTTTTTGCTCCAGGTCCAGTATGCCTCCGATTGACTTGAAACACCTTTGGATTAGGTTCGACTGATTTGGTACGCTGTATGAAATCTTCCCCTCGGGCCGGCTGGGATTCTCAAAAAAATCGGAATCGTCGGCACGCGCGTGCCGGCTATACTTTAATGGAGATCATGTTAGTCGTCGCGATCATTGCGGTGATCGCAGGCGGGGTGATCATCAAGATGACCGGGATCCTGGATGTCACCAAAATACAGCGTTCGGAGCAGGATATCGCCAATATCTATAGCGCCCTGAAGCTGTATGAAGCGCGCAATAACCAGATGCCGGATCAGAGTCAAGGCCTGGAGGCATTAGTGAATCCGCCGACCACCGGCACTCCACCAGCGAACTGGATTCGTTTGATGGACAGTTTGCCGATTGATCCCTGGAACACGCCCTACCAGTACCGTAATCCCGGCAAGCGCGATCCTTCCGGTATCGATGTTTATTCGCTCGGGCCTCAACGGAAAGAGGGAGAGGGTAACGTCTTTCGTCGTACCCAATAGGCGCCTCTATTCATGAGTCGGCGCATTAGCAGCGGGAGAATTGCGCGAGACATCGGTATGGCGGTCCACGCACCGGCAGAGCCGGGATTCACGTTGCTAGAGGTCTGTTTCGTTCTCTTCATCGTGGCGGTGTTGTTTGCGGTGGCCGCTCCTCCGACTGCCCGGCTTTTTCAAGAAGAGCAACTGCGCCGCCCAGTGCGAGAACTGCAAGGCTTCGCCAAAGAAGCGAGGCGATCGGCCCTTGTAGAAAATCGATCTTACCAACTCTTACTGCTGAACGACCGGTTTGTTTTGCAACCAGCCGACCAGAAAATCGAGGACCAAGGATCGGAAGCGAGCTATCGGTTGGCTTCGGATGTAACATTTGCGATCAAGCGGCTTAACGATACTAACTTCAACGGCAGCGCTGACGCGCGCTGGATATTTTCGCCGAACGGCCTCTGTGAACCGATGACCTTCCTGTTTCAGCGCGGCCAAGGATGGATTAAGTTTCGAATCGATCCGTTAACTGGCCGGATTGCGGACGAGGAGTCGTATATTCCGTGAAAACCAGCTCGGGATATTGCCGATTCAGGGCACTGGTGCGAATTCGTATTCTGCCGGCCCGGAGCAAGAGCGGTTTCGTACTTTGGGAAATGCTTCTGGCTCTTGCTATTTTCTCCATCGTGGCGGTTTCGCTCACGACGGCACTGGAACAAGCGGCGAACACCGCCCGGTTGCTTCGTCAAGATTCGCAAGTTCGGCACGACCTGGAAAGCATTCTCGCCGAAAGCTCGATAGCCAAACTCGCTGCCGGAAAGAATGAGATTCCACTGGGCGATCAACGGGTCCACTACGAGCGCGAAGTGGTGCCGGTGCTGGCAAAAAATTCGAAAGGTCAACCGCTCGACCACCTTTGGCGGATCACGGTGCGAGCACGCTGGCAAGAAACCAATCAGTCGCGATCGAGCCAAGCCGAACTGATCGTTTACCAGCCATGAGCAGCCCGGAGGAAATAGCCAATAGCCGATGCCCGATAGCCGATATTGGCTATCGGCTATTGGCTATAGGTCATTGCCGCTGTGGGACCAGCGCCGCCGCCCGAAACGATGGCATGAATGTTACGGTCGTGGGAACAAAACGCCGACCGGCGGCTGGCTACCTACTACTAGAAGTCATATTAGCTTTGGCGATCCTTACCATAGTCGTGATGCTGGTTTTCCGGATCATCCAAACGACGGTGCGGGTTACCACCGACGTCCAGTATCTGCAGTCCGAGCAAGAGCATGCCGACGGTTTATACGAGCTATTGCGAAAGCATTTCGATGCGATGCCGCAAACCGCTGAGTTTCAGACCCGTCGTGTTCAAAATGAATTGGAGCTGGTCTTTCTCGAAGTCCCGTTTCATTTTTCGTGGACACCGAGCGGTCCTCAGTTCGGGTCGACAGTGATCGCCACTCGACGGCAGGCTGACGGCCACTACACCATGGCGGTGGTGCAAGAACCAGAAGATGCGTCGGTCAGTTATGCCGCGTCCGGAGAGCCGACCAATGCCAAGTGGATCCCCATCGTGAGCGGCTTGCGGGAATGCAATTGGCGGTTTTTCGACGGGCACACCCGCGAGTGGAAGTCCGACTGGAAGGATCCGAGTGTGAAACCGCTGCTCTTCGAGTGCACATTTGAGGTAAGCGGTCAGATTGGTCCGACTCGGGCCGTTTTTCGTTGGCCGATCGCCCCCATTCAGCAATGAAACGCCGGAAACATAGGCCGCGGTATCGGGGCTCCGTTCATCGCGGTAAGGAAAAAGCCTCAGCGCTCTTATTAGTTCTATTCACTATCTTGCTGGTCTCGAGTCTGGTGGTATCGGTCATCACATTTTTGAAATCGAGCGTAGACGAATACTCTGCGTTCAATCACCAATTTCGCGCCCGCCAATTAGCCCAATCAGGGGTGGCATTCGGCCTGAACCCGCAAACTGACAACATCGACCGAGGCCTGCTAAATCAAAGGTCCGCTGATGGCGGCGAGTTTCAGGTAACAATTACCAGCGAGTCCACACGGTTGAATATCAATTTTCTGCTCCAAAACGATCGCGACGACATTTTGGAAACTCTCTTTCGGAGGTGGGGCGTGGAGACCAATGCGGCCCTGGCCGCTGTCCAAGGGCTTCGAAATTGGGTGACAGCCGGTCAGACTGTACCGGATCAGGGGAGCAACCAGGCCCAAGAAATGGAGCAGCAACAGCAACAGCAGGAGCAGCAGCAGTCCGCCGCCGGGCAGAACCGAGAACAAACGCCAAATCCACAGCAACCGCAGCTGCAACTCGTCCGACCTTTCCGTTCGGTAGAAGAGATGAGCCTGATACCGGAATTTGCGCCGGTAGCGGCAGCGGAACCGGACTGGACGAAATACTTCACGGTCTGGAGCGATGGCACCATCAACGTGAACGCTGCGGATGCGGATGTGATCGCACTGGTGACCGGTGTTACTCCCGAACAAGCCAAACACTTTGTCCAACATCGTTGGGGTCGCGACGGGATCCCGTACACCGCGGATGACACACCGTACGTTACCATGGATCAGGTGCGAACCGAGCTGGGAATGACGCCGCAACAATTTCAGCTCGTGCAAAACCTGCTCAGCATCAACAGCACGGTGGATCGGGTCGTCAGCAAAGGAATCATCAATGGGTACACAGATACTTTGACAGTGATCGCCAGACGCAACACTGTCCCGATCGCATATATGGTATGGCAGGAAGACTAGCGCACTTTCCGCGGAGCATGAAAAAGGCTATTTGGTCAATGGCATTGCCGGCTGCCCATTCTGATTGCAAGGATGATTGCCAGGAACAAGAGACGGTATGACAGAACGCGCCCGCGACCGCTCTCAGCACTCATTCGTTCGTTGTACGCCGGCGGACGATTGGGAGCTCTGGACATTTTCTAATACCAAGCGGCCTCAGTTTGTTCGTCGAATCAAGGAGCCAGCTGCAGCGCCTGGACGAGTCATTGTGGGATTGCCGGTGCGGCAAACTGTGACCACGGCGACCTGGGTCGCTACTGGCGATCGCGCTTTGGTGCCCGAAATTGTGGAGCTGCAACTCGAGCAACAGGGATTGATCCAACGCAACGGGAAACGCTCCACACCCGATATTCGAGTTCTCGAAACCCAGACCGACAAATCGCTCGCGCTGGCAACGGTCCTGTTGCCGGAACTGGATCCGGAGCTGGCATTCGAATCCGCGATTCGATTCGAGCCGGCTGGCTTTACTCTTCCGCTTCCGCAGGACCGCCTGTGCATTTGGCGTGAGCAGGGCCGAATCGTTACGGCGGTCACCCGCGGGAGGAATCCGGTTCACCTGCAAATCTTAGGTGAGACCGAGATCGGCCCGGAAATGATTCACGAAGTTCACTGTGCTTTGCTGCACCTGGGAACGCAACATCTCTGCCAATCTCTACTCGGGATTGTGTTGTGGGGCGATTTTTCCGATGAGGAAGTTCAACAGTTGCAGAAAGGGTTGGAGTTACGGGTCTCTCGAGAATCGTTTCCGCCCCCCACCTTCCCGGCTACGCCTTCCAAATTGCTTCCCAGTGAAGTGGAGGTACTCCATGCTCGGCGCGCCCGACGCCGGAGAATTCAGCGCTTGCTCTTGGCCGCCGCCGCGGTCTATCTGGCAGCAATCGCGGCCCTGGTCGGCTATATCGGCTGGCAGAAATTCCAGCTCTCGCAGATGCGCAAACAGTTGGCCACCGAATTTCCGACGGTACAGGCGATTCAAGCCACCGCCGATGAATGGAAAAAGGTGGAGTGGGCAGTTGATCCGCAATTGTATCCAGTCGAAATCCTGTATCAGGTTGCAGCGCTTATTCCGGCCCAGGGCATGCGCCTGACCGCGTTCGAGATCGCGAAGGGCAAGCTCTCGATTCGCGGAGAGGCTAGCGGTGCGGCTGCCGCCTTCAAATTGGCGGAAGATATTAAGGCGAGTCCCAGCCTCAAACTCTTCCAATGGCAAATGCGAAGTCCGAGTTTGCGGCCGGATGGACGCGCCGAATTCACGATCGAAGGAGACCCGAAAATTGCGAAGATTGACTAAAAGCGAGCGGCGTTTGTTGATCATCTTCGGGCTCGCCCTATTCGTGATGGCGAATTTCTACGTCATCAGCTACCTCCTGGATACCGAAAGCGCGCTGACTCAGCAGCTCAGCGAAATCGCGGCTACAGCGAAGACCGATCAGATCTGGCTTCGAGAGAAGCAATTTTGGATGGCCAGAAAACAGTGGATTGATCGTCAGCAGCCCAGAGTGGCTAGCGGGCAGGTTCCGCAATCTGAGCTTCTTCAGGCTCTGACCGCTAGTGCGCAAGCGAACCAGCTTGCTATTCAGGAGCAAAGTTTCGCAGAATTGAAAAATACGGCCAACTATCAGTCGGTTGCGGTAAAACTGAAGCTGTCCGGCAATTTAGAGAATGTGGTAAAATGGCTGGCAGAACTTCAACAACCGGAAAAGTTTCAGGCCGTCACAAATCTTTCGCTAAAAAGTGAAGAGCAACCCCCCAAGGTCAACCTCGAACTGGAAGTGGCCCGCTGGTATACGCCCCATGCGTGATTCCTTACACTCGAGGACCTGCGGTGCCGCTCCCGGCCACGCTGGCCTTGGTCCTCGGGCTCGCGCTCGTTCTCGATTAAGGGGTGATGGAGCAGTAGCGTTTGGGAGCGCGGAAGTACTGGGGCCGGAACGGTTCCAGGTGGCATCATGCCTGCTCTATTTGGTTCTTTGGTGGGCAGCGACACCCGTGCGCGCCGATGATGCTCTGCCGACCGGCTTCAAGGCGGATCGGTATCGGACTCTTTGGGAGCGAAATCCGTTTACGCTGGTCACTCCGGCGGTTCGGACTCAACCTCAAGCCTTCAGTAAGCTGGTGGTGGTCTCCTGGCTCAATGATGGGAAGGATTCACTGTTTGTCCAGGATACCGACACCAATGATGTCCAAAAAATCACGGATGTTCCAAACGAAAAAGGCCTTCGCATAGTAACGGTCCATGCGAAAGGAGGAGGGGATTTCCAAATGATTCGAGATTTTGACGCCGTCATATCTAACGGTTCGGAGCAGGGTACAATTAAATTCAAGGCCCAAGAATCCGCGCCGACAATTGCTAGCAACCCAATTAATCCGATGCAAATGACGCAGGAAGGTGGGCCGAACCCCCAAATTCCGCCGCAACTGAAGGGTCAGATGCCAGGGGCCAACGTGCAACCCACCGCTCCCTACGCGAACCAGAATGGCCCTCCGCAAACTCAGCAGACTCGGCGCAAGCGAGTCTTACCTTCGGCGGTCGCTAACGGAACGCAGGGTCCTATGCCGCAGCCGCAGCAAAATCCCGGAATAAACCAAGGTCAGTAACGGTCAGCAATCGAATTAAAACCTATGTTGTCACGGCTCCTCTTGGGTTGTTTGATATTCCCGCTCGCGGTGCAGCTTTCGGCTCAACAGGCTCAGCCAAAGTCGCAGCCGAGTTCAGATTCGACCGACGAATTGATCTCGTACGAAGCCTCTAATGCGCCAATCACGGCAGTGTTGCAAGAATACGAGAAATTAACCGGCAAGACACTGATTGAAGACAGCAACCTGATGGCAAATGCGGTGCCATTGACAATCTCGCTGCCGCACCCCGTTAAGAAAACTCAGCTGATACGCCTGATTGAAGCCGCCCTGCTGCTGAACAATTACGCGCTCATTCCTGGTCCGGGCGAGAATACGATGAAGGTGATCAATCTGAGCACCGGCAAGAACGCCCGGAGTGAAGGAGTACGGCTCTACACCAGTCCGGAGGATATGCCAATCGGCGAAGAAATCGTCAGTTATTACATGCCGTTGAACCATATTTCGGCCAACGAAGCATTAACGGTTTTTAACACCCATATTTTGCCGCGGGCCTACACATCGTTTGTACCGATCAATAGCGCGCAAGCCGTCGTGATCACTGAAACCACTAATGTGATTCGGCAACTGATCGCGCTAAAAGATTTAATCGACGTTCCTCCGGCCGCTACTTCGACCTTATTTGTCCAGTTGGTTCGGGCCGACGCAGAACGCGTAGCGGATACGCTCAGCAAAATTCTGGACGGCGGTCAACAGAGGGCCCCGACCCCGCAGCAAGGCCAAAATGTCGCGGTTGCCAATGTTGGAGCGAGTACAGTTATCGCCGGTTTGCAAGCTCAACTTATTCCCGATACGCGCACTAATCGGATCCTAATCGTCACTCGACCGCAAAATATGGACACGCTCAGAAGCTTGGTTGAGGCGTTCGATGAAGCGGTGCCTGCGGCTCAACCGCTGGAGTATAAGCTACGATACATCTCCGCGGGCGAAGCACTTCCGGTTTTGTCGGACGTATTGACTGAGTACCAAGGAGGGGCTGGGGGAACGAACCAGCCGCAACAGCAGCAGCAGCAGCAACAACAACAATCTCGGACGGTCAACCTCGGGGGTGGCCGAGGTTCTTCCATGACCGGCGCACAGACAGGTTATGGCGGTGGGTACAATCCGGTGAGTTCGCAGGCTGGATCAGTAGGAGCGGGGCAAGATCTGCTGCAAGAGCCAAATGAACAGCTTGGTCCGCAATCGGTGATTGTTGGAAAGACCCGAATTATTTCGGATGCCAAGGACAACAAAATCATTGTGATCGGTCCGCCGGAAAGCGTGCAGAAAGTTCGCACCATACTCGACCGCCTGGATCGTAGACCACAACAAGTCTACCTTTCCACCGTCATCGGCCAGCTCACGCTCACCAATGAGACGGATTTCGGCGTTGATTTCACGCAGACATTCAAAAAAATCTCTAATAACGCCGGTGTTGCCTCAAGCAATCTGAGCAGCACCGGGACGCAAGCCGGTATCTTTAATTCGAGCGGCCAAATCGTAATCGATCCGCGGCAGATTCTGTCCTCCGGCGTCTTCCCGGGCACGCAGGGCCTCGCGATCTTCGGTAGCATTACCGATGCTATTCGTGTCTTTGTCCGCGCGGTGGACACGAGAGACAAATTCACTATCCTGGCGCGTCCGGCGGTTTATACAGCCAACAACAAACGCGCCGTGATTTCTTCCGGCACACGGGTGCCGGTGCCGGGAACGACCTTATCGAACGTGGTAACTAATGGAGTGCTCAATACGAGCAATACCGCGGCGGTCCAATCAACCATTGAGTACGAGGACGTTGAGCTGCGGCTTGAGGTGATACCGCTGATCAATTCGAGCCGCGAGGTGACGTTGAAGATTGCGCAGATTAATGACAGTCTGGGTAACAACGTAACGATCGCGGGAAATACTGTCCCGGAGGTGAATAGTCAGCGCCTGACGACCACCGTAACGGTACCGAGCGGTGCGACTGTAGTCCTCGGCGGATTAATCCAGGATACCATCAAGAAGAGTGAGTCCGGAATTCCGGTAGTCGACCAGTTGCCTTACCTGGGTAATTTCTTCAAGTTTCAAACGCATACCCGCAATCGATCCGAGCTATTGGTTTTTATCCAACCCTCCGTCGTCGAAGATAACATCGAAACGTTGCGAGCTAGCCTCAAAGAGGAAAAGCGAACGAAGGTTGGATCGGAGATGAGCAATTTAGCTAATCCGGAAGATTACGCTTCCCCGGCCCCGGATGAAGATGTGCGTCGGAAAAGGCCGGACAAATAGAGAGTCAGAAGCTAGAAGCGTTCTGGGTGCCAGGCGCGCACAAGGCATTTCTTCGTTGGCGAATCGCTCGAGTACCGTGGGATCGGCTTAGCCGCGGGCGAGTTCTCGCTCAAGGTCAACGAGAAACGATGGTATCCAGGATCATCTGTTGTCCTGCCAGAGATCATCTGGAAGCATGTCGGTGGGAGTTCTCCAACATCCAGAAAAACTTAGCCGACGGAGTGGCGTTCGGAGGCAGGCGGTCAAAGAAGCCAAGGTCCACGATTTCTTCCCTAGGAAAATGTATCCGGGCAGTACCCCGGTGCACCGAGACTTTGAACAAGATGGTGATCGCTCCGCGCTTGGGCCGGTCATACATTTGCTGATAGACGATGGCTCTAACGCGCAGTCCAGTTTCTTCTCTCACTTCGCGTTTCAGAGCCTGACTAAGAGATTCGTTACGCTTAACTTTGCCTCCCGGCAGCGTCCAAAATTTTTGGCCGGCGACTTGGCGGACGAGCAAAACGGAACTTCGGTCGTCCTCGATCCACGCCATGACAGAGACTTCCTTTTTTGGGTTAAATCTTGCGCGCCTCTTCTTCGCCATCTACGAAATACCACTGGTTCGAGCGATGATTGGAATGTTGACCAACCCGCTCGTGTTAATGAGGGTAATCGGAAGGAGGCGCCAGCACGCAATGCAAGCGTTAAGCGGATCAATGTGGAGAGAAATGGCCAATTCGAAGCGGTCTTTGTGACTTCGGAAACGAGAGACATTTACCTCCAATTGTGGGAGAAAGACAAGCCTCAGACGCAAGTTCAGGGTTGAGCGTCAACGGCAGATCTAATAGGTTCTATCTTACGAACAGCGCGCTTTTTGTCGGTCGCGAGAAGCTGCTTTTGCAGCTAGAGAAACTTTACCGGGAGGGTAAGCATGTGTTGATCACTGGACCGGCGGGCATTGGAAAAACCGCTTTGCTCCGGCAAGCATGCGTACACCTTCGATTCCTGGTATGCGAAGAAAGCACGAGTTTGGGTCGAATCTGTGATGAACTTGAAGTGCAGGCAGGTTTCAGGGATCGCCAGCAAAAGCTGGTTCAGCGCAAGAATCGTTTGCTAATTTACGCGCGTCGTCGGGGCGAGCCTATCGCCTTTGATCAGGTAGCGAAGGCAACGCCGCGCGTCACTCGGTTTATTGGTCAGCTGAGCGATCGAATACCGGTTTGGATTGTATGCCGGTCGCAATACGCTCAAGAGATTGGCCACCTCTGGGAGTTGCTTTACCGGTTTACTCAGGTCGAATTGCCACCATTGACTGTCGGTGAGACCCGGACCGTGCTCGAAGCCGCGGTGGCCTCACAGCTGATTCAGGCCGATGTCGTTAGTTACGTCACACCGTTGCACCACCTCTGCCGGGGGAATCCCCGTACGCTTGAAGAGTTGCTCGTCGAACTAGCGGCACGCAAATATCGGGTGAGCAGTAACGCCGGCCGGCATCTGTTGGAGATCGACCGAGAAATTCATTCCTTCGAGCGGGCAATGGAGGAGACCGCGCAAAAATTCTCGGACCAAGCCCCGCACCATGGAGCAACCGACGCTCCGTCCGAAAAATAGGGCGCGTTCTCCTCGCGCGCTGTGGAAGGGGATCAACACCCAAAAGAAGACCTACAACGATTGCGTGAGTGGAAGGTCCCGCAATTAAATAGCGTAGCAAACGCATGCGCAGATATTGGTTAGTAGCGATCGGGGGAGGGATTGGGACGCTGATGCGATTCGGAATCTCGGAATGGATTAACGGCATGAGTCTTTGGAATCCTCTCGCCATTCTAATAATTAACGTTTCAGGGTGTTTTCTTATATCGTTCCTGAGCTTCATTTCCGATCCTTCTGGTGAATTCTACCTTGGGCCCAGAAGCAGGATCTTTTTGCTGGTCGGGCTATGCGGAGGCTACACCACTTTCAGTTCGTTCAGTTTACTTTCCTTCGACTCGGTACGGAATTCCCGCTTCACGGAGTTGTGGTTGAATATAGCGTTCTCGCATCTCTTCTGCCTATTCGGTGTATGGCTCGGTTATCGTATCGGAATGCCATTCCCCAGGATCATCGCCAGAATCGGCCGACTCCTTCGAGGTTGATCGACTGATGGCTATCTTGGCGTTGATCATAGTATTCGCGGGCGGAGCGATCGGCAGCATGCTCCGCTTTTGGTTATCCGGCTTCATTGCAGAACGGTTCGGCGAAACTTTTCCGTACGGAACTTTGGTCGTGAATCTAGTGGGCTCGTTGATCATCGGGTTTGCGGCTGCTTGGCTGGGGCATCTGAGCGACGCCTTTTTGGCCTCGGGTTTAAAACAGTTCATTGTGGTGGGTCTTTGCGGCGGTTTGACTACTTTCTCTTCGTTTAGCCTGCAAACCTGGAATCTGATCTTAGACGGCAGATGGGGTAGCGCATTTACAAACATCGTAGTATCGACGATCCTGTGTTTAGCATTGGTGGCGCTCGGGTGGGATCTGGGCCAGCGACTTTGGTAATCCGCCTTTAATAACTGGAGCTTATGGAACTGCCTAAAGACGCGATGCTCCTGCGGATTTTTATCGGAGAGGGCGACGAACTTAAAGGTGCTCCGCTCTACCAAAAGATTGTAGAAAAAGCACGCGAGCAGAAGGTAGCCGGCGCCACCGTGTTGCGTGGTCCGATGGGTTTTGGAAAATCGAGCCATCTGCACACGGCCAAAATCCTGCGCCTGTCGATGGACCTGCCGATGGTCATTGAGATTGTCGACACCGAGGAAAAGATTCAGGGCTTTTTGCCGCATTTAGACAGCATGATTCAAGGTGGGCTCGTGACTCTTGAAAAAGTGCAAGCGTTGATGTACCGCGGCCAACGTCCCGGTTGAGCGAATTTCGGTTGAGCTTGACCAGCGATATAGCTATATACGGCTTGGGCAATGGAGTTTGCCCTCCGTGGTCTCGGGGAACCGTTCTGACTGGTTCAGAGCTAATGACTCCTGCAAACACACTTGGCGTGTCTGTAGGAGTTTTTATGTTTGAGAACGTTTGGTTTGTCGCGGCGGCCTGGATGGCGTTGGCTCTGGTCGCAAGTCTCATATCAATCTGGACCGGCATTTCTGTCGCGTTGATTGAAATTCTCGTTGGGGTGGTCGCAGGAAATTTTTTGCACCTCCAAGCAAATACTGATTGGATCAACTTCCTCGCATTGCTGGGGAGCGGTGTATTGACATTTCTCGCTGGTGCCGAAATCGACCCAGAATCGTTGAAAGCCAATTTGCGCGCGAGCCTGCTAATTGGCATTATTTCGTTCGCGGTACCGTTTTTGCTGGTCTGGCTGTTCGCTCAGTTCGTCCTTGGCTGGCCATTGCCGCAGGCCCAAATTGCCGGAATCGCGCTCTCCACCACCTCGGTGGCAGTTGTTTACGCGGTAATGATCGAAGGCGGTTTGAGTGATACTTCACTTGGCAAGATGATCCTGGCCGCGTGTTTCATCACCGATTTTGGAACGGTACTGGCTCTCGGGGGATTGTTTGCAAACTTTAACATCTGGCTGCTTGTTTTCGTCGTCGTCATGTCGGTGATGCTCTGGTTTATGCCGGCCTGGACCAGGTTCATCATTGTTCGTCTGGGTGCGAAACGAGTGAGCGAGCCGGAGGTAAAATTCATCTTCTTTGTCCTCTTCTTTCTGGGCGGACTCGCGACGACAGCGAAGAGTGAGGCAGTGCTGCCGGCATATCTTGTCGGTCTGGTTGTGGCCGGAGTTTTCCTGCGCGACAAGACCCTTGTCCATCGCATGCGGAGCATCGCTTTCGCAATGTTTACCCCGTTCTATTTCATCAGAGCCGGTCTTTTTGTTTCTCTTCCTGCGCTTTGGTCAGGACTGGCAATTATTGCTGCGTTGTTGCTTTTGAAGTTACTGACAAAAATAACCGGTGTTTGGCCGCTCGCGCGTCTGCATTACATGCGCAAACGCGAGGCGGCCTTCACCACATTGCTGATGGCGACCGGACTCACGTTCGGTACCATATCTGCCTTATTCGGTTTACAAAACAAAATCATCGACCAAAGGCAATACACCATCCTGGTCACGGTTGTGATCCTGAGCGCCTTCGTCCCCACTCTCATCGCCCAGAAGTTCTTTCAACCCACACTAAAAACGATGCAGGCTTGGGGGCGGCTTTATCGGCGCAAAGAGACTTTCCGGTCAGCGCTTGAAGCGGTTAGGAATTAAGTATGTATAAAAAGCTTTTGGTTGCCTGCGATGGTTCCGAAGGTTCACAAATCGCTGTCGTGCATGCAGCGATTCTCGCAAAAAAGCTCGACGCCCAGTTATCTGCGTTGTGGGTACGCAGTTATCTGCCGCATTATCCTGAAAGTGTCGGTGAAATTGCCGAAGAAGAGGAGGCCGCGCTTGAATTTTTCGAAGAGATCAAGGCGCAATTGAGCTCAATTGCCGTCGCCCAAGGCGTCGTCATCCAAGCGAACTTGCGGAGCGGCCACCCGGCGCAGCAAATCGTAGCGTTGGCGCAGGAAAGCAGCGTCGATTTGATCGTGCTAGGGAATCGGGGCCATTCGCGGTTATGGGGAGAACTGCTGGGCCACACCGCTGACCGCGTTAACGAGCACGCGCCCTGTAGCGTGCTCATCGTTCGTTCAAAAAAGGAAGCGGCGCGCTATCGTAAAATGCTCATTGGCTTTGATGGATCGAGTGCGTCGGAGAGAGCATTGCGAAGCGGCCTGGCGCTGGCCAAGCAAATTGGATCCGAAGTGGATGTGCTTTGGATAGATGAAGCTCCTGTCACTCGCGGAACCCAAAGCGAGATGCACGACGACGAACAACGAGCGCGCGATTTTTTCAACACGCTGCGCAAGACGATCGATTCGGCGGCGGCGGAACAAGGTCTGGAGGTCAATGCCGGATTTCGTCGTGGCAACGCTCCGCGGATTCTGGTGGGCGAAGCCGAGTCCGGTGGGTTTCGTCTCATCCTGGTTGGACACCGTGGTCATTCTGGCCTTTGGGGCAGACTGCTAGGTGGCGCTGCGGACCGGGTGAGTCACCATGCCCAGTGCGACGTGCTGATCGTCAGATAGGAGCAGGTGGCGTCGTCAGCTTTTTCGCCTTCCTATGACCTTCCAGAGCATACTGTTTGAAAGGCCCGAAGACAGGGTAACAAAAGACACTCCGGAGGCGCCCGTCTTCTTTGTTGATCTAAATCTTGATCAGATAGTAGAAGCCATCACGGCCAGCCGAGCGGAATACAATTTGAAACCGTTTTTTTATCGGTCCTTGGGCGATATCGATGCGATCCATTATCGTCATGAAATAATGCAGGACCTGGAGAACGTCCTTCTCTATGAGCATATAAGATCATTTACCCAAAAATTGCGCGCCATGCGCGAAGATCTTGTCCAAGCGGACAAGCGTTACTACCGATATCAGAAGGAAAGCTGGTTCTTGGACGCGGTGGAAGTTTATTGCGACGCGATTAACTGCCTCGCCCATGATTTAACCGCTGCGGATCTAAAGTCCCGCGGCTTTATCGCCTTCCGCCAATATTTGGTAAACTATGCCGCGTCCGAGCCTTTTACGCTGCTTCTGGCGGAAACTCAAAAGCTTAAAGCCGATTTGTCCACCGTGAAATATTGCCTGCTCATTAAGGATAACGGTTTCAAGCTGCGTAAATATGAGTCGGAGAGTGATTACAGCGCTCAGGTAGAGGAAACATTTCACAAATTTAAACAGGGCGCGGTCAAAGACTATTCGGTCAAATTTTCCGACTGGCCGGACATGAACCATGTTGAAGCGAAGGCTCTGGATTTTGTCGCCCAATTATATCCCGAGATATTTGCAACTCTGGCTAATTACTGTGTCAAGAACGCCAATTATCTGGACGAAACGATAGCTGGGTTTGACCGGGAAATACAATTTTACGCAGCCTATCTCGACCATATCGCAATACTCAAACGAGCGGGATTGAAATTCTGTTATCCGAAAATTTCTAATCACCGCAAGGAAGTTTGTGATTACGAAGGATTTGATTTAGCCCTCGCCTATAAACTCATTGGCCAACAGTCGTCCGTCGTGTGCAATGATTTTTACCTGAAAGACAAGGAACGCATATTTGTCGTATCCGGTCCAAACCAAGGGGGAAAAACAACTTTTGCCCGCGCCTTCGGGCAGTTGCATTATTTGGCTTGCCTAGGTTGTCCCGTCCCGGGCCGGGAAGCGCAACTCTTTCTGTTTGACCGGCTCTTTACCCATTTTGAAAAGGAAGAAAACATCAAAACTCTCCGTGGGAAGCTGGAGGATGACCTGATCAGAATTCACGATATTCTCAATCACGCCACCGCAAACAGTGTGGTCATAATGAATGAAAGTTTCACGTCAACGACATTAAAAGACGCGCGTTTCTTAGGCCAAGAGGTACTGCAAGCAATAATGCAATTGGATTCGCTGTGCGTGTGCGTGACGTTCGTAGACGAATTGGCTTCTTTGAATGAGCAGACCGTTAGCATGGTGAGCACGGTAGTTCCCGATAATCCCGCATCGCGGACATATAAAATTATAAGAAGACCGGCGGATGGACTCGCCTATGCGATCTCGATTGCTGAAAAGTACCGACTTACCTGCGAGCGCTTGAAGGGGCGGATCAGATCATGAAGGCTTTCCTCATGCATAGAGATCAGGATTTTGATCCGCAGCGAGAATTACCGCGGAATGAACAAGCAATGACCCAAGATTTGGAGTTAAACACGTTGTTCAACGCCATGGCACGCGGCGACAAATTTCTATTTGCAGTGGTCAAGAGCGCGGTCTTGTCCGGTTTGAAAGATGATCTGAACACGATTGGCTATCGCCAAGAAATGCTTAAGGATTGCCTGAAAAACGCTGCCATTGTCCGGGATATCTACGATATCGCGGTTGGAGCAATTGAGGCCGAGAAAAAGGCCTATTGGAACTTGTTCAACTATCCCGATGCGATACTGCGTAGATCGATAGAGCTGTTGGAGATGTCGGTGACAATGCTCAAAAAACTGAGAAATGTCGCCACTGAGCACGCCAATAGATTCGAGTCAGAGGGCTTTATCGCGCTTTTCGCGATGCTCAAAAAAGAGCTTGGTGATGAGTACTTCGCGAAGGTGCAAAATCATCTCAGACAACTGAAATTCCGCGGCGGGGTTTTGGTTAGCGCTGAGTTAGGGAAAGGCAGTAAAGGTACCAATTATATACTTCGCAAACCACCAGACCGAAAGCAGAGTTGGATGAATCGGATCTTGGCGCAAGCGCGGCCCGTCTACAGCTTTCATCTCCATCCCCGCGATGAAAGCGGGGCCCGGGCCCTGTCGGAGCTACGAGATCGGGGAGTCAACTTGGTTGCCAATGCGCTGGCGCAGTCCACGGATCATATTCTCAGTTTTTTTAACATGTTGCGGACTGAATTGGCGTTCTACGTTGGTTGTTTGAATTTAGGTGAGCAACTTGCCAAAAAGGGGGAGCCAATATGCTTTCCCCTGCCAGTGGCTGCCCAAGAACGCAGACATTCCTTTAATGGGTTATATGATGTCTGTCTGACTTTAAGCCTGGAACAGCGGACTGTGGGCAACGATCTGAATGCAGACAATAAGGACCTGGTGATAATCACCGGCGCAAACCAGGGCGGCAAATCGACTTTTCTGCGCAGCATCGGTTTGGCCGAATTGATGATGCAATGCGGTATGTTTGTTCCGGCCCAGTCTTTCTGTGCCAACGTCTGCAACGGCCTTTTTACCCATTACAAACGGGAAGAGGACGTTACCATGAAAAGCGGAAAACTTGACGAAGAACTCAACCGAATGAGCGATATCGTAGACCAGATAACGCCAAATTCCATGTTGCTGTTTAGTGAATCATTTGCCGCGACCAATGAAAGAGAAGGCTCGGAAATTGCGAGGCAGATAGTTTGCGCGTTATTGGAAAAACGTATCAAGGTATTTTTCGTCACGCATCTATATGAATTTGCGCATGGTTTTTATGACAAGAAAATGGAAAACGCCATTTTTCTGCGGGCTGAACGGCAACCCGACGGAGCGCGAACTTTTAAACTAAGCGCAGGCGAACCTTTGCAAACTAGTTATGGCGAAGATTTGTATAACAAAATATTTAATTCCATAACAGGCAATGACGGGATAGAAAGTCCACCGGTTTCCGCGCGCACCGTCTTCATTCGTTAAATCTCATCGCATTAAGTCCACCCTCTATTCTGTCGGATTTTACCGTCGGGGCGCTATCCGCTGGCGCATTGGCCGGACGGATTGCCGCAAATTCTTGTATCTCTCTACCATCTTGGATCCGTAGTACACCGCCTGATCGCCGAGCTCACGCTCGATAGTCAGAAGTCGATTGTATTTGGCAACCCGCTCCGATCGACAAAGGGAGCCAGCCTTGATTTGTCCGCAGCCCGTGCCCACCGCCAGGTCAGCAATAAATGTATCCTCGGTCTCACCCGAGCGATGTGATACGATGACTCCATATCCGGCGCCCCGTGCCATCGCGATGGCGTCAAGAGTTTCGGTCAGGGTTCCGATCTGGTTTGGTTTGATCAGAATTGCATTAGCGATTCCTTCCCGGATTCCTCGTCTCAGTAATTCGGTGTTCGTCACAAACAGGTCGTCTCCGACCAATTGGACTTTTTTTCCCAAGATTTTGGTCAACAAATTCCATCCTTCCCAGTCGTCTTCGGCGGCACCGTCTTCGATTGACACGATCGGGTATCGATTAACCAATTCGAAATATAGCTCTGCCACGCCGGCCGGTGTTCGGGCCGCTTTTCGATTTTTGCTCACAACGTACTCGCCCCTTTCAAAGAAAGCACTGGCCGCGGGATCGAGCGCTATCGAAATCTGATCATTTAGACGGTGTCCGGCGTCTTCTATTGCCTCCACGATCAAAGCGAGAGCTTCCTCATGATTTTGAATCTCAGGCGCAAAACCGCCCTCATCGCCCACCGCGGTAGAGAAACCGCTCGCCCGCAACAGAATCTTCAAACGTTGAAAAACTTCGGCAGCGTATCGGAGCGCCTCCGCAAAATTGGGGGCACCGTGCAGATAGAGCATGAATTCCTGGAACTCGAGTTCATTACTGGCATGCTGCCCTCCGTTCAGAACATTTATCATTGGCACCGGCAGGTTGAAGGAATTTGACTCTCGAGCTCCGGCCAAACGTCCGATGTAAGCATATAAGGGGAGTTGCTCTGCGGCTGCCGCGGCTCGAGCCGCCGCGAGAGACACCGCCAGGATAGCATTTGCTCCCAGTTTGGATTTGTTCGGCGTTCCATCAGCCTGACACATTGCGGTATCAATCCCGCGCTGATCCAAAACGTCCTGGCCAATGAGTAGCGGACCCATGACATTATTGATATTGGCGACCGCTTTGAGAACACCTTTACCGAAGAATCGAGAAGAATCCCGGTCGCGAAGTTCGCAGGCTTCCCGCCGGCCGGTCGAGGCTCCAGACGGAACCGACGAGGTTGCGACTACTCTACTGGAAAGAGTCACCGTGGCTCGCACGGTCGGGTTACCTCGCGAATCCAAAATTTCCTCGGCCGACACCTGATCAATGTTAGTTTTCATGGGCATCGTTTGAGAAAAGAAGAGCGAGGAGGTTGTCTAAGCCTGAAGGAGATTGGAGTCATGATTTTGTAGTGAGGAAGAGGATCCAAATAACGATGAACTGAATGGAACAGATCAACATCAGTTCTGCCCTCCTCCTTGATCTCCAGTGTCGGCCGGTACGATTTGGCCATTTCGGATTCGAATGATCCGGTCTTCCGTTCCGGCAAAGGTGCCGACAGGTATACTGATGGATTCTAGTCTGAGTCGGGTAGTAGCATCGACTTCGTTTTCCTGTTGGTTTGTCGTTACTGTTTGGTCTCTATGTGGTGTGGTCATGATTGGTTCCTTTCGGTTTGGGAGAGATTTGGCGGCTCGTCTGATGGGTGGGTTTCGTTCCAATGCGGACCGGTAGGGGCCGCAGGGGTGTTCCAATCATTTGGTGCGTCGGCCCGGATTCGGAAAGACTTGGGCCTAAAACGACGATCCTCTGACCGCGCGCAACCGCCGATCAGTCGAAAGTATTCGACACGGAGATCCAGATTAAGGAGCTTCATGACTACCTAGCCAAATCGATTGGTTTGGTAGGAGTCATTAGCCTCGAGGGCAGTTCTCCCGTTATCGGGGGAAGGCAAACTCCATTGCCGGCTCAAACACTAGTCCACAGCGGCTTCGGACGAAAGCAAAAATTCTGATCGCAAATATAAAACGTGGCGAACCGCCTCATGTGTCGGAGGTTGATTTGCCTTTCGCGGATTCCTCGTCTGATTGGAATTTCGCTTTCGCCGGGAGGAGACTTGAGATATCCTCTATAGGCAATGGAGTTTGCCGGTGCGCGCTCGCGGATAAATTGTCCCACTGTTGGGGCTAATGACTCCTACCTAACAATGAACATTGTGGAGGTATGGAGTGATGAGTCTCCCTTCGATGCCGAAGAGTTGCGAAGACGTTCCGGCGCCCCTCCAAGTGGTGATTGGTCGGGAACTGCAGTCGAAAGAAATAGTTCATCACCTCGTCTTTAGTCCGGAATTCAAGGCTGGGAAATTTCGGCCCTTGGAATCTGTATTTTGCGTTACAGATCGCCGCTGGTTAGCAGTCCTTCGACGGCCTGATGGAAATATTAGCCTCGAATCAGCGCCCTTTGAACACACCTTACTGATTGCGCTTACGATCGTCCTTTTGCACGGAGGACTCCAGATCGAGTTTGCTGAAGGAGGACAAAGTCGATCGATGGTTTTGCATTTTAATACGGTGATGGAACGGCTCTACTCCACTGCGATTCGTGATCTTCTGGATGGGATCGATGACGCCCACAGTCCCGGCACGCTGCTGGACCCGAACTCCAGATTAATGCTTCAGGATTGGCCCCTCAAATTCCAAAACTACGCTGTCATCTATATGCCGCGAGGGTCTCCGCTGATTACAGCGGTACATTGGGATACCCTCCGCGGAGCATTTGGCCGGGAGACAGCTCCGTCCGCCGCCCTATTGTTAACAGATCGGCACCTTGTGGTAATAGCCGAGGAAAAATCGTTTCACCGATTCGGATTTCGACGCGACGCCAAGTATGGTGGGATTATCAGCTACATTCCGCGGCGGCGATTGGTACGTTACGATATAACCGAACAACGCCGCGCCCGTAGTCTCATTCTTGAACTGCGCATAAGAGATACCACGGAGAAGCTCGAGCTCTTATTTCCAACTGAAAAATGCACGGAAGTGCTTAGGCTGGTTCAGCAAACGGAAAGGAATGGGGCTACGGCAGCGCGAGGGGTCATCAATGCGACGTGATTTAGAAGGCTTGATTGCACGGCTTTTCCGACGTCCCACAAATTTCCCCCTTTTACCCGGATCAGCAGTCGAATAACTTTCACTAGGCAATGGAGTTTGCCTTCCCCGAAAATCGGAGAACCGCCCTCGGGGTTAATGACTCTTACCAAACCAATCGACTTGGCCCGGTAGTCATGAAGCTTCTGATCATTTCAGATATCCATGGTAATTGGGTGGCGTTGCAGGCAGTGCTTCGTGCTGAACGCCATGTGGATCATATTCTCTGTCTGGGCGACCTGGTGGATTATGGGCCTCAGCCGGTTGAATGTGTCAAATGGGCAATGAAGAACGCCGGTAATGCGTGGCTGCTGCAAGGTAACCATGACCGCGCTGTGGCAACCGGCGAAGACCCGCGCTGTTCGCTACCCTTTCAACATCTCGCACGAGCGACCCAGGAATTCTGCACTCGAGCGCTCAATCGACGAATGCGAACATTTCTGGGCGCGTTGGAGCCTCAATCTTCATATCGAATTGGAAGCGCAAACTGTGTGGCGTGTCACGCGGCACCAAGCGATCCGCTCTATCGTTACTTACGGGCGAACGATACTCGCCGATTGCAGGTCGAGCTGAATATCGCCGGAAAGCCGGACTTTCTTTTCTTGGGACACACGCATTGGCCGATGAATCGTAAACTCAATCACACACGCATGGTGAATCCCGGTAGCGTCGGTCAACCAAAAGATGGTCATCCAACCGCTGCCTATGCTGTGTGGCAAGATGGCGAGATCTTTCTACGGCGGGCAGCGTATGATATCGAAGAAGCGGTGAACGCATTTGGGAAAACACCGCTCGGTACTAACGATATCGCAGCACTTGCACATGCGTTGCGCACCGGCGGAGGACTACCAGTTCAGAGCCGACTCCGAATGGCTAGCAGCCCGTCGGACTTAGGAGTCGAGCGGCATGGTAGCCAGTGATTGTAGCTGCAAGACGGGAGACTGTGCAGCCGGGCCACCTCCGCTCTGCGAGCTACGGCGCGCTCATTATGGGATAAGGCTGCGCCAAAGCGAAGCGACGGCGGGCTGCTAGGATAACAGGTTAACCGAATCGGCGTTTCTTGGGTGCATGCTTGTATCGAATCACTTGGGCACGTTCCAGGGTGACCAAACCGCTTTGCATCATCCCGTCCAGCTCGGGAAGAAATGCCGATATCTTTGCCGGCGTATCGACTATTTCTATCACCATCGGAAGATCGCTGGAAAGACGAAGAGTTTTCGCTGTGTGCATGTGGCTCGACTTACCAAAGCCAAGGGGTCCACGCAGAACTGTTGCCCCTGCAAGATGCTTTTCGCGCGCTTTGAGAACGATGGCTTCATACAACGGGAGATGATGATGACGATCATCCTCACCAAGGAAGATGCGCAGCAAAACGGCCTCTTCGGGCAGTTCGGGAGGGCGGACCGGTGGCCCGCCAACGTCCGATCCAGCCCTTGCGGCGACCGAGTCCAATTCCGACATAAGAGCTCCCAAACCAAATCCCGTGGAGCCTTCAGACTCTTCCCACCGGCTTTGCGTGTATGACTTCTTCCGCTGCCCGGTGAGGTCGTAGCACGAGGGGGAGCAGGCTAGAAACCAACAAAATGCAAGCAATGGCGATTAACGCTCCGCCATAGCTTCCGGTGGCCTGACGGATATTGGCAATCAGCAGTGGCCCAAAAACACCGGCAAAGCCCCAGGCAGTGAGCATCAAGCCGTAGATCGACCCGACCCATTTCGGGCCAAAGTAATCCGCAGCGAAGGCCGGCATTGTGCCGAAGCCGCCGCCATAACAGCTGATTATGATAAAGCACACCAGAGCAAGCATCGTGAACTGCCGGAGTGAAGGCAGCAGGAAAAAAAGCACCGCCTGCAGCAAGAACATGATCAAGAAAACATTCCTGCGCCCAATCGCATCGGAGAACCAGGCCCAGAGCAGTCGGCCAATGCCGTTGCCAATGGAAATAACGCCGACCATGCCCGCACCTACCGCGGCGCTTACACCGCTGATTTCTTGCGCCATCGGCGAAGCTTGCGAGATGATGCTTATTCCGGCCGTCACGTTCAGGAAGAGTATTGCCCAAAGGACATACCATTGCCAGGTGGAGAGAGCTTCCTTGAGCGTGGAATTGCGAGCTTGCAATTGGTCCTGTTGTTTTGCAGAAGGCTGCCAACCTTCGGGGATCCAGCCTTCTGGCGGATTGCGCATGACCGAGGCGCCGAGCACGACCATGATCAAATAGTCAATTCCAAGAATCGCTAAGGTCTTTAGTACGCCCACGCCGGCAATCAGATTCTCGGCCACCGGAGCCGTAATCAAAGCTCCAGCCCCAAATCCGGCAACTGCGAGTCCGGTAATAAAGCCGCGTCGGTCTGGAAACCATTTCACGAGCGTGGCCAAGGGCACAATATATCCCAATCCGAGACCCAAGCCGCCAAGCACTCCATAGCTGAGCCAAAGGATCCAAATATTGCCATTGGCAAGGCTCGCCAACGCGACGCCAAGGCCGTAACAAATTCCTGCAGTGATTCCGACCACACGAGGGCCGACCCTTCTCATCCAGAGACCGCCGAGAAAGGCGGCAAAACCCAGCACAAGGATCGCTATGGAAAAGGTGGTTGTCACATCGGAGATGGACCAACCAAATGTCTTCATTAGCGGATTCCGAAATACGCTCCAGGCATAAACAGCTCCTAAAGCCAACTGCATTAACACACCCCCGCCCGCCAGCAGCCAGCGATTGGGCAATCCCTTAGTGGTTTCTTGAGTCATAAAAGTAGCACTTTCAATTCACAACTTTAAAACCGGTTCGCGTTGCTCGGCTCCGTTGGCTCGTTCGAGCGTAGCTGAAATCTCCTTATAGGCTGGAATCTTGGCCAGAGGTGAACGCGCTTTCGGGTCGACCAAAACGTTCCCTTCCGGCCAGTGGACTTCCAGCGTCCCGGCCGTTACTGGCGCCAGGAGCACTCTCCCGCGGTAGGTACCGAAATCGTTGTGCAATCGGACCTCATCGCCGGACACAAGCCCCATCCGGCCGGCATCATCAGGATTAATGAGCACACCATCTCGTGTCGCCGCCGTGCTAGCGTCGATATCTTCGTGGACCATGCTGTTAAACTGTTTGCCACGCCGAGTGACCACCCGAAAGGCTCCCGTCGGCACCTCTATCTGAGGCAGGCCGACAGCTTTGAAGTGGGCCTTGCCATCGGCCGTAGAAAACTTCCATCCAGCACAAAGCATCGGACCACCACACTGGAAGCTGTCGCCCCGCTTTTTCAGGTTCTGGATGCCGTCATAAGAGGGGATCATTTGAGCGATTTCTTCCCGAATAGCTTCGGTGCCCCTAAAGGTAAGCTTGTCTGCCCACTCTGGCCGCACCCGCCGAGCAATCTCCAGGAAAACTTCCCACTCTGAGCGAGCCTCTTCGATGCGTGGTCCCGGAATTTCGGGACTGAAAATTACTCGCCGCTCTGTGCTGGTCTCGGTGACCCCACCGGGAATTTCGTATCGAGTCGTGGAAGGCAGCAGTATCACCGTGTCGTCCGGCTCGACCAACATTTGTGAGGAGAGCACAATGTCCTGGTGCACTCGAAGCGGAATCGTCTTCAGCGCGCTCTCGACCAGTTCTGGATCGGGCATCACCTGGCGGAAATCTCCACCCATCGACCAGAGCACCTCAAGTTCGCGCTGGAGAGCCAATTCCAACATCTCGGGAGCCGTTAGCCCGGCTTTTTTCGGCACAGGAAATCCCCATGACTTGGTGAATTTGGCTGCATTTTCTTCGTTGATCGGCAATCCCCCCGGAAAGACCGTGGCATAGGCACCCACCTCGGCCCCGCCTTGAACACCCGAGTGCCCGCGGATCGGCATCAGACCGCACCCTTCTCGGCCGACAAATCCTTTAGCGAGCGCCAAGTTGATAATTGCATGAACGTTGTCTTCTCCGCAGGTATGCTGAGTAATTCCCATTCCCCAGACGAACACCGCACGCTCCGCATCAGCCACCAAACGAGCAAAATCCCGCATGCTGTTCCGGCTAGCACCGCTGGCTAGCTCCAACTCTTCCCAGGAAAATCTCCCCAACAGCGAGCGCAACTCCTCAAATCCGGCAGTTTGATTGCGGATGAAATCCTCCTTGACCCAACCCTCGCCGATCATGTGTTTTAAAGTCCCGTGGAGAAAAGCCACATCTCCACTCGCCTGCACCGGAAAGAAATGTTCCGCGATCTTGGTTCCGAAAAGTGCGCTCTCGACGTCGGACGGCACCCAATAGCGCTCCATGGCCGGTTCGCGGTAGGGATTGACCACCGCCACTTTGGTACCCGCCTTCCGGGCATAGTAGAGATACTTCATCATGACCGGTTGGTTGTTGGCAACATTGCTGCCAAAAAAGACCACTAGATCCGTGCCAATCAGGTCGGTATACGAACAGGTCGTCGCTGCGACGCCCAGAGCCGCCTTGAGCGCAAAAGTGCTCGGCGAATGGCACATTCGTGCCGCATTGTCGATATTGTTTGTGCCTAGCGCACGCACCGCCTTTTGCGCCGCATAATACGTTTCATTCGGAACGCCGCGGCTCGTCATATAGAAATAGAGTTGTTCCGGACGGCTCGCTTTGATCTTTCCTGCAATCAGAGCTAAAGCTTCTTCCCAAGAGATTCGGCGGAACCCTGGTTCTCCGCGCCGACGGATCATCGGGTACGGAATGCGGCCCAGTTCGCGCAGGTCGCGCGACCGTTTGGATTGGAGAGCCATCACGTTCTCCAATAACTTGCCGTCCAGCGCAGGCATGGTATTCAGGCGGAGCAAGCGGAGCCGGATGTTGCACAAATGTTGGCCGGTGATGGTCCAATCCTTCATCCCACTCGTGCCGAGAGAGCACCCATCGCAGACCCCTTGGTCTAAAATACGATAGGCGTAATCGAGGTTGTCGCGATTTTCCCAAATAGCCCGAAAAACTTCCCAAAAGTTATTTGGATGTTGCTCGCCCAGACCAAAAGGTTTGGGGCTAGCCCAAAGCTCGGGTACCCAGCCACTCCGGACTGGTCGGATCGATCGCTGCACTTTCGCTTTCGCCATCCTGGGGGGGTTACGCTACATCGTTAAGTTAGCTAATACTCTCACGAAGGAAAGGGTAAAAGCGCGGGGGGCGGAATCTGGAATCTAGAACCTCGGGCGACTTGGTAGTCAAAGCAGCCTGATCGTCCACGCTCAGGTGGATGGCGTGAAGCAAAGGCTGGACCGCCTCTCCGATCTTCTGAATTCTGAATTCTAGCTTCCGGCCTCTGGCTGCATGCAGACGACCATCTGTTGGCCAGGCAAGATGGCAAAGTAACGGCGACTGCGAGATTCCCTTGTCTCACATTTCGCACCCTCATGCCTGCAATCGAGTCTGCGTGAGTGTGCCGATTCCGTCGGGTAGTGGTCGCATTTGGCACCACCGACGCATGCATTCGGTGCGACGAAGGTCTCGATCAAAATACCGAGTAACACTTTCATGATTTGCTCGCTGGCAGCAAAATGCTGAAGGAGCTGATGCATCTCCAATATCATTATTGGAAGACGTGATAACGTAATGTTATTGATGGTTCAGTACCGACCGTTCCTATAGGCTTTAACCGACGAATTGCGCGGCTCTTGCATGTTGGCCCGAAGGGCCATAGGAGCTTAGCCCAGGCTTCAGCCTGGGTTGTGTTATTTTTTAGCGTGGCGCCCTGTAAGGGCGTTGGAAGAAATACCTGTTAACCCAAATATCGCACCGGCCGAAATTAAGATGAGGACGTCCTCCGCCCCTTATAGGGCTGACCACCTTTATTCTAGCGCACCCAGGCTGAAGCCTGGGGGCTAAGCTCTTATGGCCCTTTGGGCCAGGCCCGTCCCTACTGAATCGAGACTTTCCGAATCGTGTCGCCGACACGAACTGTGCCCGGGGCGATGATCCTGGCATTAAGACCACGCAGCCGAAGTTCGCGTCCTGTCGGCGAGTTTACGAATCGGCGGGCGTTGGGACCGAATCGCTCCGCAAACTTATCGCAGCCGAGATGCGGGGGCTTAGTTACCGCAATGACGGCTGAGCCCACTTGGAGACGAGTGCCCAGCGGGAGGTTATGTTCGCTTAAATCGAGATCCACGTAGAGCTGGTCGCCGGCGAGCTGTCGGCGGTCAGCCTGCCCGGCCACCAGTAACGCTACACGAGCGTTCATTAGCGTCAGTTGGGTGTCAGGGTGCGCCGATCCGTTCGCCCAGTTGTCGCCTATCAGTCCTTTGGCGCAATCCAACGTTGCCTCCTGGACGACTTCTCGTTCATCTCGAGCCGGACGGCGAACGATGAGCTCTATTCGGCCTTCGTCAGCGGGGGAACGACGGATCTGGTCGAGACCACTCTCAAGGAAGGTGGCGTTCACGTATCCCATCCTGCGATCATGCCCTCCGGTGAGAATGCGGTCGAGCGATTTCGGTTCTTGGGTAGCCGTGGCGATTGAGGATCCCATAGCCGCCCTAAGCGCTTAAGTTGACGCGCCTGGGCAGCCGCCGGACCGCTGCCGATTCCATGGCGACTGAGGACAGTCGCCGCTGATATCAGTCTCGCAGTTATTCATAAGCGAGCGAAGCGGCCCGGTACAGCGAGGCGGAGCGAGCTTGTGAATAACTGCGCCGCAGGCGAGAA